>Ga0326513_10001545_pt1 | contig 17844 bp, 19 predicted proteins | sample 2_2465_0518_D_FD_203654 | JGI IMG/M metagenome (GOLD analysis project Ga0326513, IMG submission 203654) | Bovine rumen microbial communities from UC Davis, California, United States - 2_2465_0518 | ecosystem: Host-associated > Mammals > Digestive system > Stomach > Rumen | place: USA... | reverse complement strand
CTTCTTCTGCGATTTCACTGACGTTCCGTTCAAGAAGAATCAGAACAGCCTGGAGCACTATGAGAAGCAGCTGCAGGCCCACGTTCTGGACAACATCCATGAGCACTTCGGCATCGACGTTTCCGATGACGCTCTGATGAAAGCCATCGAAGAGCACAACGAAGTCTGCCGCCTCGTCACCGAGATCGGCAACTACCGCAAGCTGGAGAACCCGACCATCACCGGTTTCGAGTTCCACGTCATTCAGCTGGTCACCCTGTGCTGCCCGAAGTACCTGATTCTCCCGAAACTTCGTGAGACCGCAAAAGAGATGAAGACCCGTAAGCCCGACTCCAAGCCGAACTTCCGCGTCAAAGTCTGCCTGACCGGCCCCGAATGCGACGATCCTTACTTCACTCAGCTGATCGAGAGCTGCGGCGCTCTGGTCGTTGCCGACCGTTACTGCTACGGTTCTCTCCCCGGACGTGAGGAGATCGTGGTTGCCAATGGCGACACCCCGCTTCGCGCAATTGCAAGACATTATCTGAAGACCAGCCAGTGCGCACGCTTCATGCCTCAGGACATCATGCGTGAGCGCAAACAGTACCTGGTTGATACTGCAAAAGAGTATGGCGCTGACGGCATCATCGTTGCACAGAACAAGTTCTGCGCATACTGGAGCTACGAGCGTACCATCGATACCATCGTTATCCCGAGAGACTACGGCATCCCCGTCTGCTCCATCGAGAAAGAGTATATCAATGGCGCTTCCGGTCAGCTGCGTACCCGCTTCCAGGCATTCGTTGAGAGTGTAGAACTTAAGAAGATTCAGGAGGGTGCATAATCATGAATTTACCGAAAATTGATATGTCTATTTTCCCCGAGACTCAGATCAAAGAAAACGTTAATTATAACGTTAACGGTCTGAAAGAGTGGGGCGAGACCCTGGTTTCCGATCCTGCGAAAGCACTTCGCTGGTTCTGGAAGGGCAAAGAGCTTGGCACCGAGATGCGTCTTGGCGATCTGTACGAAGACAAGACCGGTCTGTACAAACACAGAGAGTGGCGTGGCTTCAAAGATACCATGTACTACTTCAACATGATCTGGCTGTACAACTACATCAATGCCGTCGTCGCGATTCTGAAAAGCGAGGATCCCATTGCTGTATTGAAGGGCGTGTTCCGTTACCGCTGGCTGGGCCAGGATTACCTGACCGTTATGCACTGGTTCGACCGCGGCCTGGAAGGCACCCGCGGAGAGGCCATGAAGGCATCCGGCTGGGCATACAACGGCATGGTTTTGGAGACCATCCGCCAGTTCTGCCGCCTGTGTGCTGCTGACGCAAATCTACATGGCGGAAAACGCAACAAGTACTGGTACAATACTTTGGCTCATGATGAGACTGTCGCCGGCGCCATTTTCTATCCATGGAGAGATCAGGGCTTCGATCATGTCGCCGTTCAGATGATTCCTTATTTCGTTGGCGTACACGTCAACTCTCAGGTCGTTCTGAACTACATCGACGCCATGCAGTCCATCGGTCTTCCCGGTGACCCGTGCCCGATGTGCCAGGCAGAATCCGGCATCTTCGTCCTGGATGACGTTCCCGACTACAGCCCGCTCCTCATTGTCAGCAATGAGGCATGCGATGATTCTGTCAGTACTTCCATCACCACGGACTGGTTCTATGACCGCCCGATGTTTGCCATGCCGCAGCCGATGCAGTTCGATGATCCTCTGGTTCAGAATAACTGCGCTGAGGAGATCCAGCTGGCATGGAATTTCATCGAAGATCAGATCGGTGTTCCCTACAGTGAGGAGAGCTTCGTAAAATATATCAAGCTGCAGAACGTCCTGCAGGAGCATGCCCGTGAGAGATGGGAAGTTGCCGCCAAGACCAGCAGCTATCCGCTCACCGGCGTGGCGCAGGCACTGTTCCGTATCTATTACTCTCAGGCCGGCTGGCGTAAACACTGGGCCGACAACGACGAGAGAATCCATAAAATCGTAAAGCGCTGTGTCGAGAAGAAGACGGACACCTTCCCGCTGACCCGTCACAGAGTGCTGGCCTGGTCCTGCGCACCCATGTTCTACTCGCACTGGACAGCATGGGCAATGAATACGTGGGGGCTCAACTGCATCATCAACATGGACTCCCTGATGTTTGATGTTGTCATCCGTACCGATACCCACGAGCACATGATGGAAGACTTCGCCCGTTGGAACGAATGGGCTCCCATGCGTTATAACGCCGTTGGCGGATACAAGCATATCTTCCAGTGCTGGGAGAACTACGAGCGCTTCAACTGCGACATGATCATGATGTACGACCAGCTGCAGTGCAAGGGCATGACCGGTATCCACGGTATGTTCGAGGATGAGTTCCGTGACAGAAACATCCCCGCCATCTGGATGCCTCATTCCCTGTGTGACCGGCGCGTCTCCACAAGAAGAGAGATCCGAGCCATTATCAACGATTACATGACCACTGTTATGCAGGAAGATCCCATCGATCCGTCCCTGCTGGACTTCGACGATAGTATGAGCTGGTAAGGAAGGGAGAAAACAGAAATGAAGAAAAAAGTACTTAAAGTTCTCGGAATGGGCCTGAGCGTCTATTTTGTAGCATTCCTTGCTTTCATTCTTGACCTCGACGGTAAAGCACTGTTCTATCTGTACGAGCCGATCGTCACCAAACACTTCGACGATATGCCGAGAAAAGATATGACCAAGATGCCTTACGAGATGAAGAAGTATCCGAAATTCGACGATCAGATCTAATTGAATAACCGGATTCGTACTTTTATTGTGATATAAACGCCGGTTTTTGAGATGTTTGACCGGCGTTAGTATAATAACACTCCATGGAATGCATGCCTGATGATCAGCAGGCATGCATTTCTCATTTTCCCGGCAAAAAAATATAAGAAAAAAGATTTAAAAACAGGGTTGACAGCATAGGAGGGGTATGATATTTTATACATGCGGTTAGTAATAACTAACAATATTAGGAAAACTACACCGCCTACAAATAAGAATGCACTGGCAACGGTTTCAAAACCTCCCTTATTTTGAACTGTCTTTCTTCACCTCTTTTCTTATTTATGCTTTAATACTGCTTATATTTTTGCTTATTTCTTCCTTGAACAGTTTAAGGCCGTTGTCTGCATATATCCACTGAGGAAGCGCATCACCGATGCGCTTCCTCTTGCTTTTCGGACATCAGGACCCGCAAGTTAACGTCGACTATCTGAGAAAGATGCACAAAACAGAATTAGTGTTGACATATAAAATTAGGAATGATAAACTTTGTTAGTAAAACAAAATCCATGTTGGAACAATAATGTCCAAACGCAGCATCAGGAGGAAATTATGATCCCATTGTCAGTGGCCAACCCAGGCGATAAGGTCACCGTGGTCCGTGTCGGCGGCAACGAGGAAGGCAAACAGCATCTGGCGGATCTGGGCTTCGTGCCCGGCGCGGAGGTGTCTGTGGTCTCCGCTCCCGGAGACGGTAATGTCATCGTAAACTTGAAAGGGGCTAAGCTTGCCATTACCAGTCAGATGGCGACCCGCATCATGATCCAATAAGGATTTGATCCAGTTCGTGAATATTAGCCGGCATAAGCCGGCTTTGTTGGAGGAAAAAAACAATGAAAACTCTAAGAGATGTTCCGGTGGGGGAGACCTCAACGGTAGTCAAGATCCATGGTGAGGGGGCTACGAAGCGTCGAATAATGGATATGGGACTCACCAAGGGTACCGAGATCTATGTTCGTAAGGTCGCTCCGTTAGGCGATCCGGTGGAAATTACTGTACGTGGCTACGAATTATCCATTCGTAAAGCCGATGCAGATATTCTGGAAATGTCCTGAACCGGGCTGGTTTCCAAACAATATTTTGAACAGAGGGAAGTGAACGCTCCATGGGTATTAAAATTGCCCTCGCAGGAAACCCGAACTGCGGAAAAACAACACTGTTCAACGACCTGACCGGTAGTGCCCAGTATGTTGGCAACTGGCCGGGAGTCACCGTTGAAAAGAAAGAAGGACGTCTGAAAGGCGACAGAGATGTCGTGATTCAGGACCTTCCGGGTATCTATTCCTTAAGTCCGTACACTTTGGAAGAAGTCGTATCCAGAAACTATCTGGTGGAAGAAAAACCTGACGTCATCCTCAATATCGTGGACGGCACCAACATCGAACGCAACCTGTACCTTACCACTCAGCTTCTGGAGATCGGTCTGCCGGTGGTCATGGCAGTGAACATGATGGACCTTGTCAAGAAAAACGGTGACAAGATCGACATGAAGAAACTGGCCAATGAGCTGGGTGTAAAGATCGTTGAGATCAGCGCACTGAAAGGCCAGGGGACCCAGGACGCCGTCAAGGCCTGCCTGGATGCCGCCAAGACCGGCAAGACTACCGAACTGCCGCACGTATTTAACGGCAGCGTGGAACATGCCATCGCCCATATCGAGGAGTCTATCGAAGACAAGGTAGATCCGGAGAACCTGCGCTGGTATGCCATCAAGATCTTCGAGCGCGACGAGAAGGCGCTGGAGAACGTGGAACTGTCCGATGAACTCAAAGAGCATCTGGAAGGCCACATCGTCGATTGTGAAAAGGAAATGGATGATGACGCTGAGAGCATCATCACCAATCAGCGATACAACTACATTCAGGATCTCGTATCCGGTGCAGTAAAGAAAAAAGCCAAGAAAGGCGATATGACCATCTCCGACAAGATCGACCAGATCGTCACCAACCGCTGGCTGGCTCTTCCGATCTTCGCTCTGATCATGTGGGCGGTCTACTACATTTCCGTTACCACCATCGGCGACTGGCTCACCGGCTGGACCAACGACGTTCTCTTCGGTGATTGGATCACCAACGGTGTTACCGGCTGGCTGGAATCCATCAACTGTGCTGACTGGATCACCAGTCTGATCGTTGACGGCATCATCGGCGGCGTCGGAACCGTCCTTGGCTTCGTACCTCAGATGGTCCTGCTGTTCCTCCTGCTCTCCATTCTGGAGGACTCCGGTTACATGGCCCGTGTGGCATTCATCATGGACCGTGTTTTCCGCCGTTTCGGACTGTCCGGTAAATCCTTCATCCCGATGCTCATCGGCACCGGCTGCGGCGTACCGGCTATCATGGCAGCCCGAACCATTGAAAATGAGAAAGACCGTCGTATGACCATTATCCTCTCGACCTTCCTGCCCTGCGGCGCGAAGACCGAGATCATCGCAATGATCACCCTGTGCTTCTTCCCGGGAAGCAAGTTCATCGCACCGGGCATGTACTTCCTCGGCATCGCCATCGTCATCCTCGGCGGCATTGCCCTGAAGAAAGCACGTTACTTTGCCGGCGATCCCGCTCCCTTCGTTATGGAGCTTCCGGCATATCATATTCCTTCCGTAAAAGGCGTCCTGATCCACACCTGGGAACGTGCCAAAGCCTTCATGATCAAGGCCGGTACCATCATCTTTGCCATGTGTGTCGTTCTGTGGCTGCTGATGCATTTCAACTTCCGTCTGGAGTATCTCGGCGAGGATCTGGAGTCCTCCATGCTCCGCTACATCGGCGAGGTCTTCGCATGGATCTTCGTTCCTCTGGGATTCGGCACCTGGAAAGGCGCTGTGGCATCCATCTCTGCTGAGATCGCAAAAGAGCAGGCAACTGCTACACTGGGCATGCTGGCTCACGCAGCAAGCGACGGCGAGACCGACGTTGCCAATGCCATCCGCGGCATGTTCGGCAGCGGCCTTGTGGGCATGAGCTTCCTGCTGTTCAACATCTTCGATGCTCCGTGCCTGGTAGCGATCGCTACGGCATTCCGTGAGCAGGGCAGCAGAAAATGGGGCTGGATCACTCTGGCCTTCCAGATGGGCGTCGGCTACTGTCTGGCACTGTGTGTCTATCAGTTGGGCATGCTCTTCACCCAGGGCGTATTCGGCTTCTGGACACTGGTCGCCATTGTGATCTGCATCGCAGTTCTCTATTTCGTCTTCCGTAAAACACCGGATTATGGTAGACTGTCTGATGAACCGCAGGGAGCTAACGCATAACGCGAATCTGTAATGATAAGGGATCTGCGGGGGAGAACTGCAGATCCCTTTTTTGAAATGAGGCGATTTGATGAATTTTATATCTTATCTGATCCTCGCCGTGCTCATCGTCTGCTTCGTGCTGGCGGTGCGCTATACGAGAAAACACGGCAGCTGTGAGACGTGCGGCGGCAACTGTGCCGGCTGCGGCGGATGCAGCTCCGCTGCTGACTGTCAGGTGCAGCAGCAGAAACCGCAAATAAAGAAAACGGAGATGAAATCATGACCGAATACACCATGCACATCGGTGGTATGATGTGCGGTATGTGCGAGTCCCATATGAATGATGCCATCCGGAAACTGGATCCGAAAGCGAAGAAGGTGAGCTCCTCCCACAAGAAGGGCGTATCCAAATTCCGTTCGGAAATGAGCTTTGACGAGGAGGCGCTGCGCGCCGCCGTGGAAGCCACCGGATATCATTTCAACGGAGTCGACACCAGGGAAATCTGAAACGGAAATGCATCATCGGAACGGAAGGTCCGGTGATGCTTTTTTCTTTCCCCAAAAGAATATTGCCCCAAGGGGGGGGAAAGTGCTAGAATGAAAACACTTTTTTGAAAGAGAGTGAGAAACGTTGGTTCGTTTACAGAAGATCCTTGCGATGGTATCGACCATCGCTCTTATTGTGACGCTGACTGCCTCGGCAGTATCGGCGGCTCCCGTTTCGGGAAATTACTCGGATCTCGGATATCAGGTCTATTCCTGCTTCGGAGACTCCATCTCCGCCGGATTCGGACTGGCGGACTATGTCAGCGGCGAGAAATGGCGCCATGTGGAAGGATCCTATCCGGTGATGGTGGCGGACGCCCTGGGCGTCAAGCAGTACAATTCCTTCTCTCTGTCCGGGATGCGCACGGTGGAGATGCGCATGTTCCTGGAAGATGATTATTACGGAGACAAGGTCACCAATCACGTGATGTATTATTTTGTGGAGGATACGGACCACACGGCAGAATGCATCGAAAAGGAACGGAAGATGTTCCGGGACGGGATCCGCAATTCCGACCTGATCAGCCTGCAGCTGGGATTCAACGATGTATGGTTTACCATGCTGGGAACGGCCCAGATGCTGGGACGCGGGGAAGTGTATACCGGCGTGGACGATGCGCAGGATGCATTTGCCGATTCCGTTGATCAGCTGGGCTTCGGCAAGGCGCTGAAAGACGCCATCGATACCCTGGAGACCATTGTGGGACTTCCCACTCTGCTTCCTACCATCATCCTTTCCGGCGTGCAGGCAAAGCAGCAGTATTTCGAGAACTATGAGACCATCGTCGATGAGATCTACGAGCTTAATCCGGATATCACCATCGCCGCCATAGGCTACTACAACCCGGTGAAGACCCTGCGCCTCGGCAGATCCCAGGGTCTTCTGGACCTGGACTTCGGACAGATGAATGATTACCTTAAGGAACTGGAACTGGATCACGAGAACTTCTACTATGTTCCCGTGGAGGAGACCGAATCCCGTTTTGACGTGACCCACGATTTTGACATGCATCCCACGGAAAAGGGGCATGTCTATCTGGCACAGCAGATGCTGAAGACACTGCCGAAAAACGCCAATCCGCTGCCCCCGGTGATGCCCGGTGCCCCGGATCTTCCTGACGGGATCGATACCATCTGCACCGCTTTTACGGATATCAACACCATGGAGTGGTATCATAACGCGGTACACTATGTGCTGCAGAACCAGATCATGAGCGGCACCACCACCACGACCTTCTCGCCGGATATGACGGTGAGCCGCGGGATGATGGCGCAGATGATCTACGCCATGGAGGGAAAACCGGCCATGGCACCCAACGCCTCGTACCGGGACGTGCCGGCCTCCATGTACTACGCCTCCGCGGCGGCTTTCGTCTCCGCCAACGGGATCATGACCGGCTACGACGGAAACTCCTTCGGTCCGGAGGACCGGCTGACGAGAGAACAGCTGGCGACCGTGCTGCGAAGCTACGCCGCCTATAAGAACAAACAGACCACCAAGACTCAGGACATCAGCTCCTTTGCCGATGCATCCTCCGTGTCCTTCTGGGCAAAAGACGCGGTGGCCTGGGCAGTGGCTTCCGGTCTCATGGCCGGTCGCGACGGCGGCAGACTGGCGCCTCAGGATCCCATCCGGCGCTGCGAAGTGGCCCAGATGCTGATGAATTTCAACACGGTGCTGTGAGATGATTCATGATGAAAAGATGCGGAATCTTTAGATTCTGCATCTTTTTTTGTCGTCTTGATTGCGAAATGGGAACATGATACAATAATTCTGATTTGTTTACATAATATTATTATGGGAGAGAGAACGATGAGAAACTGGAAACGCGTCATCTCGGTCATGCTGGTGCTGGTCATGACGATCAGCCTCACTGCCATACCGGCGATGGCGGAAGAAGAGAAGACGACAGAGAAGTCTCTGGTGTATACCTGCCTCGGAGACAGTATCGCGGCGGGCTACTCGCTGCCCACCTACGTGGCGCGGATCGATGCCGGCCTGGTGCCGGTGGAGGGATCCTACGGCAAGATCGTGGCCGATACGCTGAAGGCGGATCAGTACAACGCCTACGGCACCTCCGGCGTGCGGACGCAGGAGATGCTCATGTTCCTGAAGGACGGTTACTATGGGGACGCGGTCACCATGTACAATATGCATTACTGGGTGCATACGGATAATATCGACAAAGAGCTTCCGGTACTGCAGAAAAAGATCCGGAACGGACTGGCGGAATCCAACCTCATCACCATGGGCGTCGGTGTCAACGACCTGTGGCTGACGGTACAGGGGATCCTTCTTCAGCTGGGGACCGGCAAACCGTACACCGGACCGGAAGGTGCCCAGAAAGAATACATGGATACCGTGAGCGCCATCGGCCTTAACGCTGCCAAGGATCTTGTTCAGAAAGCGGCGGACACGGTCTTCGGTGTGGCCACTCTGGTGCCGCAGCTGGTGAATGCCATCGGGGACGCACTGCTGAATTTTGAGTCCCGCTATGAAGAGATCCTTCAGCTCATTCGGAAACTGAATCCGGATGCCGTCATCGTGGAAGTGGGATACTACAATCCCTTTGATATCCTTACCCCGGGCTTTAACGGGATCATCGACACCTACCTCGGGTCCATGAACTCCTTCCTGAAGACCATGGAAAAGGAATACAGCAACGTCTATTATGCGGACATGACCGGCACGGAGACCATCTTCGGCACCACGCTGGCCAACGATCCCCATCCCACGGAGAAGGGACATCAGTTCATGGCCGATCAGATCCTTGGCGTACTGAAAGGGAAGAAGCTCCCTTCGGTCCCCCGGACCGAAAAAACGGAGGAACCGGTGAAGCCGGAACCGGTCCTGGTCCCCACGGAGACCGTTACCCCGGCGCCCACGCAGCCGGCGGAACCCGAGAAGACGGAAAGACCGTCCGATGAAGATGCGGTGTGCGCACCCTATACGGACATCAACCGCAGCGCCTGGTATCATACGGCGGTGCACTATGCCATTGAAAACGGGATCATGGGCGGCACCGGCAGCGGAAAGTTCGAGCCGGGCATCGCCGTGACCCGGGGCATGATCGCCCAGATGATCTATGCCATGGAAGGAAAACCCTATATTTCCAGGGCCGCGCGGTTTGACGATGTGGCCGCCGGCAAGTGGTATACCAACGCAGTGGCCTTCGTCTATGCCAACAAGATCATGGGGGGCTACAGCAGCACCGCTTTCGGTCCGGAAGACTACGTGACCAGAGAGCAGCTGGCCACCCTGCTGCGGGGCTATGCCCAGTATAAGGGGCTCCGCGTGGATCATACGGTCAGCATCGAAAGCTTCAACGATGCAGCCCGCGTGTCCGAGTGGGCCGTCAGAGGACTGGAATGGGCCGTGGGAGACGGGATCATCGCCGGACGCAACGGCAATGTCCTGGCACCCCAGGAGCGTGCCACCCGTGCGGAGGTGGCCCAGATGCTCATGAATTTCCAGAACATGAAAGCATGAAAACCCAATAAGAAAACACAAACGCCAGACCGGCCGGTCTGGCGTTTTCTTGTAGTTGATGAGATCAGATCTTCATACCGCTGAGCAGATCGAAGATCACAAGGAATTCCTCCTCCACGATGCGGGGGTCCTGGAAGTTGAAGTCCGCCGTCTCCCCCAGGGGATCGGTGATGATCCTGCCGTAGGTGCCGTGAAGACGTTCCGGCATGAGGTGGGAGAATTCGTAGGCCAGCATGTCGTTGTCCAGCTGCGTGATGACGCGGCGGTCCTCCGGGGTGAGCTTCTCCGGGAAGTAGCGGCTCCAGATCAGATCGTTCAGTTTGTCCTCCAGCAGGATGAATTCCGGCAGTTCCACCTTGGTGGGGCGGGTGAGATCCGCCAGATAGGCTTCCGCGGCATCGTGCATGAGACAGCCTGCCTGGATGATGCGGGAGTAGCCCCGCGCCGCCGCCTCGTGATAGCAGGCGATACAGTGAGCACCGACGGAATAGAACTGACGCAGGTGGCCGTTGCCGCGGCACAGCATGGACAGGGAATGGGCGATGTCCCGGATGTCGATATCGCTCTTACGGGGCTTCGTGATATAGAAATGCTTGCCGGTGTAGGTCACGATATACTGACTGTTGACCGGAGACTCATCATCCGACTGATACACCACGGGAGCGTTTACCTGATCCATACGCCGGGCAAGTTTGCGGATGGAGTCGGTAATCTCCTCCACAAATTCCTCCGGAGACTTGCAGGGCTCGGAGGAGAGCCAGGCCTGGAAGCGGTCAAACACCGCGTTGGTGATGAGATCGATATAGAAGTGGGCATCCTCCTCGGAACGGAACACCGGCTGCAGATCCTTGTACAGATAGGGATACAGATGGTCGGTGCAGAAGGAGCGGAAGGAGTTCTGTCCGGAGACCCCGAAGGCGTTGTTGTAGAAGGCCCGGTCCCGGTACAGTTCCCGGCAGACGCTGGGAAACAGATCCAGTGCGCGGGAATAGGGAGTCGCCTCCATTTCCTTGACGAAATCCTCATAGTAGACCCAGGTCAGAAGTTCGTACTTGTCCAGGAAATGGCGGTAGAAGTTCCGGCGGCTGGTGCCGGCGCCCTCGCAGATGCTCTCCACCGAGATCTTGTTGAAGGGCATTTTGCGCATCAGGGATTTGAAGCTCTCCGCGAGAGCCCGTTTTGTTATATCGGTCTTTGCCATACTCTCTCCGTCCACACCTCAAAGGATGATCATTTCTTCTCTAATATTATTATTGTAGCAAAAAACAGGGACAAAACAAGCATCTTCCCGCCTTTTCCCCGAAAGGGAGGGGAATTCCGGGGCGGGAAAAGGGTGACAAACCGTTCACAGTTTTGTAATAAGTTGACATAATTTAAGAAAACGATTATAATACTAGACTGCCGCAGGAGTTTCTGCGGTTTGAGACCGGAAAAGAAATCACATTCATGCTGAATGAGGAACGCAGAAAACGTCCTTTGAGGCAGGAGGTAGATCTTATATGACAAAGCGAATGCATTCTGTGATCAGCGTACTGGTGGCATTTGCCATGGTCCTGTTCATGGGGCTGAGCACCCTGGGGATCAGTGCCGGGGCCGTCACGCAGTCGGAGATCGACGCGCTGGCGAAAAAGAAGAAGGATCTTCAGTCCCAGCAGGCACAGCTGCAGCAGACCATCAACAACCTGCGCGGCCAGCAGGCAGACGCCTACGCACAGAAAGAACAACTGGATAAGGAAGTGGAAGTCATCTACCAGAAGATCCAGGTGACACAGCAGGAGATCCAGCTGTATCAGACGAAGATCGAAGAGGAGACGGCAGAACTTCAGAAACAGGAGATCCTCCGTCAGGAGCAGGAACAGAAACTGAAGGTCCGGATGCGCGCCATGGAAGAAAACGGCCGTTACGGATATCTGGAAGTGCTGATGACGGCGGAGAGCCTGTCGGATCTTCTTTCCAAACTGGACGACGTGGAACAGATCATGACCAACGACAAGGATCTGGAGAACGGATACAGGGCCGCGGTGGAACAGTGTTCCAAGATCAAAGCGGAGCTGGAGGACGAGGAGAAGGCTCTGAAGAACTTCGAGTCGGAACTGGAATCCCAGCAGAACGAGATGCAGAAGCAGATCGAGACCGCGTCCGCCACCATCGCCAGTCTTCAGGGGGATATCGATGAGTATCTCACCGAGTACGATGAGACTGCAGCCAATCTGCAGGAAGTCACCGACGACATCTCCTCGCTGGAGGCACAGCGCGCGGCAGCGGCCCGTGCCGCAGCGGCAGCAAAGGCCGCAGCGTCATCGGGGTCCGCGCATGTTTCCCAGTCCTATGCCGCAGCACCCTCCGGAGCCGCCGGCATGTTCATCTGGCCCACCACGGTGCGTACCATCACCAGTCCCTACGGTTACCGGTATCATCCCATTTCCGGAACGTATAAATTCCACTCCGGTGTGGATATCGGCGCCTCTTACGGAAGCCCCGTCTACGCCGCAGCGGCCGGAACCGCCACCGTCTCCTATGACGCCGGCGGATTCGGTAACTACGTGACCATCAACCACGGGAATGGGTATTCCACCCTGTACGGACACATGAGCTCCGTGGCCATTTCCTCCGGAAGCTATGTCTCTCAGGGACAGGTCATCGGATATGTGGGATCCACCGGTGCCTCCACCGGCCCCCATCTGCACTTCAATGTGTACCACAACGGTTCGCTCACGAACCCCATGTCCTACTTCTAAAATACAGCAGCCGCAGACAAAGGTCTGCGGCTGATCTCTTTTAAAGACAAAATGCGAGGCATCGGCCTCGCATTTTATGTTTCATTGAGGAAGCTGGAACTGCTTTCGCATGAGAAGACGCATGGAGTTGAGGATACACAAAACCGCGACCCCCACATCCGCGAACACCGCTGCCCACATATTGGCGTAGCCCAGGGCACCCAGCAGCAGGATGAGCAGTTTCACCGCCAGGGCGAAGATGATGTTTCCCGTGGAGATCCCCACGGTCTTTCGCGCGATGCGCATCACCACCGGGATCTTCCGGAGATTGTCGTCCATGATCACCACGTCCGCCGCTTCGATGGCGGCGTCGGAGCCCAGGGAGCCCATGGCGATGCCCACATCCGCCCGGGAGAGCACCGGAGCATCGTTGATGCCGTCTCCCACAAAGGCCAGTTTGGCGTTCTTTCCGGCTTTCAGGGGAAGCTCCGAGAGAAGCTCCTCCACTTTCTCCACCTTGATCTGAGGAAGCAGTTCCGCATACACGTGATCCACGTTCAGTTCCTGTGCCACCGCGTCGCCCACGCTCTGCCGGTCCCCGGTGAGCATGATGACCTGACGGACGCCTTCCTCCTTCATTTCCTTCAGTGCCCGTTTGGCATCGGGCTTTACTTCATCCTGGATATAAAGGGCACCCAGATAGCGGCTTCCCTCTGCCACATACACGGCGGTGGCCGCATCGGATCCGGCAGGAGCCGAGATCCCCAGTTCCTCCATCATACGGGCATTTCCCACGGAGAGGACACGGCCGTCCCTTTCCGCCGTGAGGCCACGTCCGGAGTGGTTCGTGATATTGCTCAGCTTCGGAAGATCGGCATCTGTAATCCCTTCCTCCGCCATCCGCTGACGGATGGACACGGCGATGGGGTGGGTGCTCATGGATTCCACAGCCGCTGCTGTCGTAAGCAGCTGACGCTCGTTAACACCTTCCGCCGGACGGATCTCCGTGACGGAGAAGTTTCCCATGGTGAGGGTGCCGGTCTTGTCGGACACCACCGTGTCCAGATGGGCCATCAGTTCCAGGAAGTTGGATCCCTTCACCAGAACGCCCTGAGAGCTGGCCGCTCCGATCCCGCCGAAAAAGGCCAGGGGCACGGAGATGACGAGCGCGCAGGGGCAGGAGATGACGAGGAAGGTACAGGCGCGGTAGATCCAGGTGGACCAGGCCCCGGTGAAGAGAGAGGGGACGATGGCAAGGATCACGGCCGCCGCCACGACGATGGGCGTATAATACCGGGCAAACCGGGTGATGAAATTCTCGGTGTGGGATTTCTTCTCCGATGCTTCCTCCACCATTTCCAGGACCTTGGCGACGGTGGAATCCTCAAATGCCTTCAGGGCCCGCACACGGAGAAGACCGTCTCCATTGACGCATCCGGAGATGACCTCGTCTCCGGCATGGACCGAACGGGGCACGGATTCCCCGGTGAGGGCAGCCGTATCGATGAGGCTCTCTCCGGAGAGGACCTCCCCGTCCACGGGGATACGTTCTCCGGCCCGGATCACCAGAATGTTCCCCGGTTCCACATCATCGGCGTCGATGGTCTCCACCGAGCCGTCTTCCAGTTCCAGATTGGCGTATTCCGGCACGATGTCCATCAGTTCCGTGATGGACCGGCGGGACTGTCCCACCGCATAGCTCTGGAACCATTCCCCGATCTGATAGAACAGCATGACGGCCACAGCCTCGGAATTCTCGCCGGTGACGAAGGCCCCGATGGTGGCCAGCGTCATCAGGAAGGACTCATCCAGCGGACGCCGGTTTTTGATTCCCAGAGCGGCTTCCCGGACCACATCCCAGCCTACCAGGAAGTAGGGGATGAGGTAGACCAGAAGACTGATCCATTTATGATCGAACACCGCCGGCAGAAGTCCTGTTTTATCCACCGCCATGATGGCGAAAAACAGGACCAGTGCAAGGATATCGATACGCAGTTCTTTGCGAAGTTTTGCGGACATACTATTGTCCTCCGTATCACTTAATTATGAGATCAGACCTCAACAGAAAAATCCGGCTCGATCTTTCTGCCCACTTTGATGGCCTCCTCCAGGATGGCGTCAAAGCGGTCATCATCGGCTTCCAGCGTGAATTTCTGCATCATGAAATTGACCTTGGCATCGATGACACCGTCGATCTTTTTTACTGCCTCTTCCACCGCAGCGGCGCAGTTGGCGCAGTCGATCTCGCATTTGAATTTCTTTTTCATAACAGGTTCTCCTCCAATTTACTCTTCCACATGATCCATGCCCATGGCGATGATGGTCTTTACGTGTTCATCCGCCAGGGAATAGAGCATCATTTTTCCGTCCCGTCTTGCCTTGATCAGCTTGGAAGAACGCAGGATCTTCAGCTGATGGGAGATGGCGGACTGGTTCATCTCCAGATCGTTGCAGATCTCGGTGACGTTCTTTTCCCCCTGAAACAGATCATAAAGGATCTTGATGCGGGTGGAATCGGCGAACATCTTGAACAGTTCCGCCAGATCGATCAGTTCCTCTTCGGGGACATCTTTCAGTTCCGGATAGGATTCCATTTGCGCATCTCCTTTCTTGATTCTATATTGAACATATGAATATATTATCATATGTTAGCGATAAGTCAACCGCAAAAAAAGAAAACCCGTTATCTTTTTCTGATAACGGGTATCCGATATGATTTCAGTTTTTCAGCAGGTCTGAACTTTCAGTCCCGAGGAAACATCGGAACTGATGGCCAGTTTCCTGCCGTCCACAGTCACGATCACGTAACCTTTTCCCAGATTGCTTACCATGTGCAGAATCTTGCTCTCCTTCAGTTTGAACTGTTCCCGAAGAGTGCGGGAAACGGGTCCGAACATCCAGAGGATCTCACAGTCCTGCCCTGTCTTTACGCCGGTCAGATCCAACATTATCTCATCCTCCAAATCAATCGACGGAAGGCTTTGAAGCACAAGGGCATCTGAACAGAATGTATGTTCTGCCTGTTTGGGTCATGATATCAACCGGGAGGGGAATTAGTCAATAATACATGAATTAGGGGCTGCAATCCGGATTAGCAGGAACAAAGAACACCGTCTCCCCGCAAAAGAGGGAGGACAGTTTCCCCATGGCATGCCGGCAACGGCGGCGGGGCGGGAGAAGACCGCAGGAACCGGTGCGCGGAAATTGACGGTGTTGGGAAACAACAGTATAATTTTAGCCATACGATCCGGCGGTTGAGGAGGATATCATAGTGAATGAATTTTTCGAATATGTGCAGGAGTGTTTTTCCGCAGTCGGTGCTGTCGTCATAAAATCCATGATGGGCGGATATCTCGTGTACTTTAACGGAAAACTGATAGGTGACATCTGCGGTAATGAACTGTTCTTGAAGAGCACACCGACATCGGACAAACTTCTTGCCGACTCAGAACTGCGTTATCCCTACGAAGGTTCAAAGACGATGATGCACGTGTTTGACAGATTTGAGGACGCGGATTTGATTGCAGAATTACTGGAAGGCATGTATGCGGAATTGCCCGAAAAGAAAACAAAGAAAGCCAAATGAGACGGATCTGTCTGGATATATTAAGGTGTTAATAATCTATGAAAAAACTACGATACGGGAATACGAACACATTTTATATCTCCGGAGCAGAAGGCGGTCTGCTTATCGATACTGATTACGCAGGAACGTTACCTCGGTTTTTCAAAGCGATAAAAGCCGCTTGCATTGATATAAGCGATATTACTTATATGTTAGCCACACACTATCATCCTGATCACATCGGGATCGTCAGTGAGCTGCAGATGCTTGGGATTACGCTTTTGATCGTGGATGTTCAGAAAAGTTCAGTTCATTTCGCCGATGAGATTTTTTTCAGAGACAAGCGATTAGACTACAAACCGATAGACGAGAGCATGGCAAAGGTGATTGGTTGTGCAGAGAGCAGAAGCTTTTTGCGCAGTATTGGAATCAGCGGCGAGATCATTCACACACCAAGTCACAGTGAAGACAGTGTATCCATTATTCTTGACGATGGAGACTGTATTGTTGGCGATCTGGAGCCTGTTGAATATCTGGCAGCTTATGACCATAATCCCAGCCTAAAAAATGATTGGGAACAAATTATGAGCTATCATCCAAAACGAATCCTTTTTTCCCATGTAAACGAAAAAGAATCTAAATGATAAATCGGGATTTGTGGAGGAAAGAAGAATGACAAATGAATTATTCGAATTAGCAGCAAAACGCAGATCGATCAGAAGATATACGAACGATCATATCAGCGATGATGTTTTAAATGAGATTATGAAGGTAGCCCTTGCCGCACCCTGTTCCTTTGGTCATCGCCCAGTCGAATTTGTTATCGTAAGGGATAAAAACAGAATAATCGATCTGGCAGCCTGTAAAAGTATGGGCGGCAGTCAAATCGTTGGCGCTGATGTAATTATAGTTGTTATGGTCAAACTGGATCGCGGAGAGTTCTGGATAGAAGATGGGGCTATCGCATCAGGGTATATCCTGCTGGCAGCAGAGCAGTATAATATTGGGGCTTGTTGGGTTCATATCCGTAATCGGACAGGTAGAAAAGAATCTTCAGACGAAGAAATCCGGAATCTGCTTAATGTTCCGGACGGTTATGCTGTCTTAAACCTGATTGCGCTTGGCGGAAAAGGTGAAAGCAAGAAAGGTTATAGCGAATCCGATTTCGATTTCAATAAAGTGCATCAAGAAATATTTTGAGTGACAAAATTCTCGTTTGTAAGGGTTAAGAAAATGAACTATAAAGTAATTGACAAAGAGACATATTATCGAAAAGGTGTATTTCGCCACTTTACGGAAGACTGTAAGTGCTCGACCTCGATAACTTCGAGAATAGACGTAACAGAGCTCACCGCATACTCCAGAAACACAGGGACGAAGTTTTACATCAATTTCCTGTTTATCCTTTCAAAAGTCATGAATTCACGCGAAGACTACAGAATGGGATATCTTTGGCAGACAGATGAGCTGATCTGCTATGACGTAATCAATC
>Ga0326513_10001544_pt1 | contig 17854 bp, 29 predicted proteins | sample 2_2465_0518_D_FD_203654 | JGI IMG/M metagenome (GOLD analysis project Ga0326513, IMG submission 203654) | Bovine rumen microbial communities from UC Davis, California, United States - 2_2465_0518 | ecosystem: Host-associated > Mammals > Digestive system > Stomach > Rumen | place: USA... | reverse complement strand
AGAAAAGCCAAACACATGGCGGAGCCGGTGAGCGCGTGGCTTCATAACTCAATCAATAACAAACACGCCGACATGATGGATAACTATCCTGAGCCGATGGTATTACCCAGGGAAGAATCAGACGATCCGACGGCAAAAACGCTGACAGCGATCCTTCCGGTTATCTTAGAGTATAACGATTATGAGCAAGTATACTCAGACTCGGCCTGGTATAAATTAAAGCAGGGCTGTTCGGCGAAGATAATCGGGTGGAATTCAAGAAAGAACAACGGCCTGGGAGACGTCGATATCAGACGGATCGACCTACTAAACCTTTTTTGGGAGCCGGGGATCTCAGATATTCAGGATTCCGAAAACGTGTTTCATGTGCAACTTGTCTCGAACGATATCCTGAAGAAAAGTTATCCGGAGGCAGCGGAAGTTATCGGAAACAAAGAGATCGACCTCACACAGTATGTATGCCAGGATTCCATCGACGACGGAGAAAAGACAGCAGTTATCGACTGGTATTATAAGAGAGATAACGGAACAAGGGAAGTATTACATTACTGTAAGTTTGTAGGCGACGTTATCCTCTACGCCTCGGAGAACGATCCGTTATACGCAGACAGCGGCTTCTACGATCACGGAAAATACCCGTTCGTGTTGGATTCGCTATTCATTCAGGAAGGAAGCCCGGCCGGATTCGGATATATCGATATCATGAGGGATCCTCAAATGTATATCGACAAAATGAACCAGGTTATTCTTGACACCTCAGTTAAGGCTTCGAAGGCGAGATACTTCATAGCGGATAATGCCGGAGTAAACGAAGAAGAGTTCAACGATTGGACGAAAGAAACCATTCACTTTACCGGAAACCCTGACGGGATCATTCCATTTAACCAGATTGAGGTTTCGCCCGCAAACATGAACGTCCTTCAGCATAAGATCGAAGAGTTAAAAGAAACTTCAGGAAACAGAGACTTCTCGCAAGGATCTACACAATCAGGCGTAACAGCGGCAACCGCTATCGCAGCGCTTCAGGAAGCGGGATCGAAACTGTCGAGAGATATGATCAAGGCAACATACAGATCCTTTAAGAAAGAGTGTGAACTTGTGATCGAACTTATCAGGCAGTTCTATGACGAACCGCGTAAGTTTAGGATCCTGGGAGAAAAAGGCGATCAGGAATTCAGAACTTTCTCAAACGAGAAAATGCGTCCTATGCCGCAGGGCGAAGACTTCGGAGTAGATTTAGGAGAAAAAGAGCCGATCTTCGATGTAACAGTGGCAGCGGCAAAGAAGAGCACATATTCGCGTATGAGTCAGAATGAATTAGCGCTTCAGTTCTATGGCCAGGGGTTCTTTGCTCCGGGTAACGCGGACGCTTCTCTCGCTTGCCTTGATATGATGGAGTTCGAAGGAAAAGAAAAGATCATACAGAAGGTCGAGCAGAACGGGACCTTGTATCAACAGTGTATGTTAATGCAGCAGCAGATCGCACAACTTCAGGCCATGTTAGGAGGACCGGCGGCAGGGCCGGGGGTATCACCCGGAAACGTGAAGGGATCCAGGGGCGAAGGTGCAAAGATGGATATGGATAATCTCGGCGGGGCAAGGCCGCGTTCGGAAATGTTAGAGAATGCAAAGAACCGTACGAGACAAATGGCGCAGGTGTGATATGAAGATAATTATAAAAAAAGAAAAAGGACTCAGGGTAGAGATAAAAGGACACGCCGGATATGCAGAAGCCGGTAAAGATATCGTGTGTGCCGGCGTGTCGGCTATCTTCTACATGTTCTTAAACTATGCAACCAAAACGAAAAGCCTGGTTGACTTTAAGATAAAAGACGGAGATTCGTTCGTCGAAGCAGAGGTATCAGAGGACATAGCACTTCTCTTGATGGTAGGTCTACAGAGTTTCGAAGACAACTATCCGGAATGTGTGCAGATCGAAAAGAAAGGAAGGTAAAATGTGGGAGGCAGCGGTTGAGGCCATGAAGTCGGGCAACGGGTGGCTTATACTGGCTTTGTTGATAGCGATCGGCCTTACGGCGCGGTTCGGACACCTAAAGATAAAGACAGACAAGATCCTGATAGGAAAGAGTGCAGGCGAACAAGAGCGCCTTGTCATGAAAAAGCAATCAGAATTCGCACATTATGCGTGTATGGGATTCGAGAAAGAAATCCCGCATTTCGAAGGTTATAACGAAGCGCTTGGAAAACTGATAGCAGAGAAGGCGTACGACGAGATTGTCTCCTGGATAATGATAAACCATATCGAGGACGCTCCGTACTATATCTCAAACAAGCAAGCGATTATATGGAATCTTATCGTAAACGAAACAGTTGATAAACGCATGAGATCAGACAAATTCAAGGAACGCGTATTCTATAATGTAGAATCGATTATAAAACAACTCGTCGCGATAAGAGACGGGGGAAAGGAGTAAACATGGATTGGAAGAAGTGGATCAAGGCAGCGGGGATCCGGGCGATCAAGACGATGGCACAGACCGCTATCGCAACAATCGGAGCAGCAGCCGTATTGTCTGAGGTTAATTGGGTAGTGATGGCGAGCGCGTCGGCCCTTGCCGGAATTCTCTCTTTACTGACTTCTCTTGCAGGCTTGCCGGAGATCGAAAGCGAAGAGTATTGAAAGGAGAGAAAATATGAACATCATTTTAGGATCCGCAAGGATTGGCGAAAACGGACGTGCTCACAGCGGCGCTGCCGGTGACCAGAAGCAGACGGGAACGCCTGACTATAGGGGCGAAGTCTCAATGCAATCATTTTATAACCACTCGAAAGGGTGGTATATATTCAGAGCGAAGAAAGCAGAACACGCAGAAAAACTCGCAAAGTATATGAAGCGTGCCTGCAATAACCCGAACATAGGTTATGATCAGTATCAGCGCGATAACATCGTGAGGGATCATACAGATTCGAAAAAGAAAACAGAGTGTGATTGTTCTTCACTTGTCCGCGAGTGTATCATTGAAGCGACCGGGAAGGATCCCGGTAACATTCGGACAGTATCAATGCCAAGTATGCTTCCAAAGACGGGACTTTTTGAGCCGTATATCTCATATACGCCAGGAACTAAGGTATACACCGGAGACATACTCGTAACAAAAACGACCGGCCATACTGTAATATGTGTCGAGGGGTACGAAAGAGGCGGAGAGAAAAAGACTAGCAAGATCGAGATCGCGAAGCCGACGCTTAAAGCGGGTATGGTAAATAAAGAAGTGAGGATCCTTCAGAAGGATCTCAACTTCGCAAAATCGACAGACGAAAACGGAAACAAGTTGATCATTGACGGAGAGTACGGCCGTCACACGCGCGCGTCCGTGACAAACTTTCAGAAGGTACACAAACTGGAAGTAGACGGGATCTATGGACCAAAGACGGCCGCGAAAATGAATAGCGTTTTGAATGGGTAGCATGGCTTAATCATCAGTTTTCTTTCTCCAGGGGGCCTCGGCAATTATGCCGGGGCTTTTTGGATATTGACAACACATAATAATAGAAGTAAAATAGTAGAAAAAATAGGCCAGATGTGATACCTGATGTGATACCCGGCGCAACAAACGGCGAAAATACGTCACTTAACTAAACCCTCCTAAGGGGCCGTTCCGGGTTCGAATCCCGGCGGGGGCACTAAACAAAAAAGCCTTGCAAAGTACCGAAAATACGTTACTTGCAAGGCTTATGCTTTTTCATAGAAAGAACAAGCGTTCTATAAAAATACGACGATTTAGGACGATTTTGAACCTTTAAGTGGGATACCCGGTGGGATACCCTCAATGCCGAGACACCTCGCTCCGGCCAAAAAGGTATCCGTATCAGAATGAGAATATATATTTGCTGTCATAGAGATATCAGCATGGCCCATATAGTCTTTTGCGATCCCTAAAGGAACGCCCGCCTTTTTAAGATCCGTGCAGTAGGTATGTCGTAAACAATACGGTGTAAAGTCTGAAGCCAGAGGTAACGGCGGTATAAGTTGGTTTCGATAGGTCCTCGCACCCATTTCAATATTCATATCTCTTTTCAGACAATGCGTGAGCCAACGGAAGGTAGACTCTGTATGTTCCTTGCCGTTTTTCTCAGCGAACAGATTAAAGCCTCCTGGAGACACCTCGTTGACGTACGAAAGGAAGTCAAGCGGCAGCGGGACGTATCGATCCGCGTTCTTCGTTTTGGTTCCCCGGATATGAAGAGCCGTGACACCTTCGATTGATACGATATCATTCGACCGGACCTTCAAGGCCTCCGCAGGCCGGCACCCACAGTAAAGCATAAACAGATAAGGAATATACTTAACATCTTCACAGACTTTCAACAAAGCCCGCCTCTCTTCGTCCGTAATCGAGCGTCTGAACGAAACATTTCCTTCAGGCCTGACGATCCCGGACGTAGGTTCAGTAACGATCAACTGGTTCTCCCTGGCTGTCCGAAAGATCAGATTTAACAACTGATGGACCTTCGAGATCATATCTTTACTCATTCCTGACATATCATTTAAGATAGCCTGACAATGAACGGGCTTCACTTTAGATACAGCCATCTGTCCGATATGATCAAGGATATGGTTTTCAAGCATGTTTTCTATGTTGTGCCTTGACTTCTCAGAAACATTCACTTTATAGGTATCTACACACACCTTCGACCATTCTCTAACCGTGGTAGACCGGTTAAGCACAACACGAGCCTCTTCCAGGTCGCGGACCTTCAGCGCCTTCTTCTGAATAACTTCCTCGAGCGTATCTCCGTAGACCTTATATCGCTTGCCTTCGAAAGTGAAGGTCTTTTTATACTTATATTCCTTCATAGCAAGCCTCCCTTCACGGAAGATATCCTTCAAGAACATAGGCAGAAACAACCTGGATAGCAATCAAGAAGAAGCAGACGGTATTCGTGCTGGAACATGTATGGATATAATTCGTGCATTGTTCAAAATAGTACGACACATTGTTAAGGCAATCTTCTTTCGGGGATTCCCGAAGCCATTCGTCGAGTTCGTAGGACGAAAGTTTCTCGCCGCGAGATTGACCGCGATATACAAGCCGATGAAGAATAAAGGCGACAGCGGGCGCGAGAAGAAAAGATCCGGCGACAAGAAATGGAAGGATCTTGTTCTCGCGAGCAAAAGAAAGAAAGCCGGCGACGGAAATATATAGAACCGCGACCTCAGATAGGCTGCCATTCTTTTCGAAAATATCACAAAGAACAACATATCTTCCGCGGCATTGACTGAAAAACAGAGAATCAGGAACGCTATCGAACTTCGCAAACCGACAAGACGAGGCTTCATAGTTCCGGAAATCTCCAAAAAGGTCGCGGATCCAATCAGGGAAAGTAACGGATCTGGTATTTATCTTTAGGAACCATACAACACAAGAAGGAATAAACAAAAGCGCGACAAGCGTAGCGTTATTCATAGAATCACTCCCTTCGAAAATCTACATACAGAATATTTCTCAACCGGCCGACGCGTCGGCGGCGGATTCCCCCGGCACGTCAAGCAACTTGCGGACGGCAGAACGCGTCCCGTCGTCGGCCTGGCGGTAACTTAATAAGATACTCTTTTCTTCAGAAGAAAGAGAAAGGTCTTCTTCGGCAGCGGGCAGATCGGACGGAGACTCTATCAGGTCAGACCGAAGGCACCCGAAGTAATCAGCCATTTGCTGAACCTTATCCATTCTAGGCAAACGAGATCCGTTAACCCAGGTAGACACGGCGGACTTATTGAAGCCAAGATCCCTTATGAGATCAACTTGTGTCTTCCCGCGTTCGTGCATTATACGTCGCAAGTTTTTTGAAAAAATCTTTTTATATGTATCTTCTCCCATAAAGAATCCCTCCTTTCACCTTGATTATACAACAGAAAGTAGAGGGTTGCAATACAAAATAGAAAAAAAGTTTACAAAAAGTCTTGACATCTACAAAAAGTAGAGTTATAATGGTGGCAAACATAAGGCAAGGGGGTGACGATATGGCGTCGCTTTTAAGAATCAGCCTGCCGGCAGCAAGGGTTAACGCAGGCCTCACACAAGAGCAGGCGGCCGAGAAAATCGGCGTTACAAGGCAAACGATCATAAACTGGGAAAAAGGGAAAGTTGCACCGCGGGTTCCGGAGATGTATATGATATCGAATGTGTATGATATCCCGCAAGAGAATATTTTTATACCAACGGAGTCTACAAAAAGTAGAGTGCAATAGGCAGGAAGGAGTGATCCATCATGCAGAAAATCAGAAAACAACTGCTGATCCTTCAAGATATCCTTCAGGATCCGGATAGGGAGCGGATCTTTAAGGAATGCAAGGAGAGATACGACTATAACTACGGAACGCCTGACGAGTTAAGAGTATTCGTGGCACAAGGAATGATACGGGATATGATCAAAGATATCGATTCCAGGAGCCGGAAAGGACGGCGCGTATGTTGACAAAGGAAGCGATCAAGTCAGAACTTCAAAAGGGAAATAACAATCTGGCCTTCATCACAAGGCAGGGTTTCGCTGAAGCATACGGACCGATATCCGACGCGGTGGCGAGAAGAAAACTGAAAGAATGGGGCTGTACCAAAGTTGACGGGCGCTACTACTTCATACCGGAGATTGTAGACGCCATATATCAAACCATAGAAGACTAGGAGGCGAGGGCTTATGAAAGGATCTATACTTCACGACGGCGAGTCATGTTATCTTTGCGGACGTAACGGCTGCGGGGATCCGCTCGATTGGCACCATGTATTCGGAGGACCAAACAAGAAATTATCTGAGAAGTACGGCCTGAAGGTTAGGTTGTGCCACAGTCGGTGTCACATATTCGGGAAAGACGCGGTACACGTTAACCCGGAGACAAGAGAGAAAATCCAACGAGAAGCCCAGGAAGCATACGAAGAAACATACGGCGACCGGGACGAGTTCCGGGTGCTGTTTGGGAAAAACTATATATACGATTAAGGGAGGATTCATCATGCAAGAGGTAGGAATTACATCAATGGAAGACTACAAAAGGGAGTTCGTCGCAGCGGACGGCGCGCATGTGGTAGTTACCGTAGGTATCGAAGACGTGCCGGAAGAGGCAAAAAGAGAGATCTTATCAGAATTAAACCTCTTTACAATGCAACTTCAGAACACGTTATCAGAATACGGCGGAGGGACGCTATGAAAAGAGAAACGAAAGAATGGGTAGTTGATATAGCAGCGGCGCTATCATTATTCGCTATCACAACATTCCTATTATTTATAGGAGGGTAAGAATGGTAGATCATTCCCACGACCTGAACCACTATATAGGAACAGACACGCCGATCACGGCAGGGCTTCTGATTCTGGAATGTGAGAACGGCCATAAGGACTGGTATCTTTCACCGCACGAAGAATGCTTCCGATGTGGCGGAAAGATTATCAGAGGAAATCCTTCTTAATAAAAAGGGAGAGGCGGGACAACGCCCGCCTTTAGTAGGAATGATTCATCATTTATTATTATACCACTTTCTTATATGGAAGTAAAGGATTTTTGAGAATTTTTCGGGGATCTTCGGATCCCTTTGAGACTTGCTAAAGTTATTCATATAGCGACGAAAGGTTAACCCTATGCCATACATACAAGCGGTAACGAAGGCAGGGAGAACGATCATACTGGAGCAGTATCAGGCGCCCAGATGGAACGTGAAGTCAGAGACGAGACTTCCGGCCACAAAAGGAACACCTGACGCACAAGAGAAAGCAAACGCAAGAAGGGAAGAACGCGAGTTAACGATCAAACTGAACGCGAACTTCCGCCCAGGCGATCATCACCTTGTACTTGACTATACAAAACTTGATAGGCCGGAAACGATAGAGCAGGCGAAGAAGGACCGTGAGAAGTTCATGAGACGCCTCAGGTACCTCTATCAGAAATCCGGCAAGATCCTAAAATATATCATTGTGACAGAGTGGGGCAAAAAAGGCGGACTCCATCACCATCTTGTCGTCAATCGAGGCGTAGACCAAGAAGAGATCCGAAAGATCTGGAATAAAGGCAGGGTTCACTTTAACCCATTAGACGACACGGGGGAATATAGCGTACTGGCTTCATACCTCTTAAAGCGAAGAAGGTTCTGGAAAGAAAGAGGCGGAACCGGTAGACAGTGGACGGGATCAAGAAATCTAAAACGCCCGAAGACGGTTAAGCGAGTTATCAAGATGGACGTTTACTACGACCGCCCGAAACCACGCAAAGGATATATGCTTGTTGAGAGTTCCGAAAGAGAAGGGTTCACGAAAGACGGCTTCCCGTATAGGTCATGCGTCTTCGTGAAAGTCTCCAGGGGGCAAGATCCATAAGGCACCAATTATACATCACGAATATATATCCGTCAGCCTTCCGGCGCGCTCGACGTTGCAAATAGGTTATTCACACTTTTGGTTGATTTTTCTTAACATTTCTCCGTAAAAAATGATTGTGAGCGCGCCGGAAGGCTGACGGAGAAAGGGGGAGCGGTGGCAAAACGACTAGGCCTATTCAAGGGCAAGAAGATTAAGTTCCTTCGAAACGGCAAGATCTATATCGGATCCGTCGTAAAGATGTATTCCGATAAAGCGATATGCCTGGTAGACGGAGATCTCTTAGAAGTATCGTATCGAGAAATGCTAGAAGCAACGAAGGATAAGTGAAACTTTACAACTTTTACACCCTAGCGCGCACGCACGCGCGCGCGTAAAATGAAAGGATTGATGATTTTATGAGGACAAGTGTACTTTTTAACGTGCCGATTGAGGTACTGGAACATCACCCAGACAACCCGAGAAAGGATCTGGGCGACCTGGAGGAACTGACAGAATCGATAAAAGAGCAGGGGATCCTTCAGAATCTCTCTATCGTCCCGGCAAAATGGGAAGAATTCTGGGGAGACTATGCAGCGGGAGCAGACGGCGAGGAACTGGAAGAACAGATCGCGAGGCGCGAGGACAAGTTTTATGTGCTGATCGGAAACAGACGTTTCGAGGCTTCGAAGGCAGCGGGGCTTTCTTCGGTGCCGGCGAGGATCCTGATCGGGCTATCCGACGCGGAACAGTTAGGTATCATGTTAGCAGAGAACCTTCAGCGAAACGATTTGACTTTGCCGGAAGAGATTTACGGATTTCAGCGCATGATCGACTTAGGAGAGAGTGCGGAGTCTGTCTCAGATAAGACCGGCTTCTCAAAAGCGACGGTATATCATAGGCTAAACATAGCAAAACTCGATAAAGATGTGGTCACGGACGCGATCGAAAACAAGCAGATAAGCCTTACGGACTTTATCGAACTTGAAAAAATCTCAGATATCGAGAAGAGAAACGAGATCCTGAAGAATAATGCAGACATTAAGTGGGCTGTAAAAAGAGAGGTCGAAGAAGAGAAGAAAAGAGAATGGAGGAATAATCTGATCAGTGAGATCCGAAAGGACTTCGTTCTGGAGGTCTTTCCGTCGAACGCTCAAACATGGCGAAGCGAATGGCACTACGTTAAGACGTTTCAGTTCAATGAAGAGGCCGACCTATCAGATCTCCCGAAAGAAAATCTTTTCTATAGCGACACTTATAACGGACTTTCGATCTATTACCACAAAGAGGAAGAGGAAGTAGAGACAGAAGAAGATATCGCAAGAAAGAAGCGTTCAGAAGAGTTCGACATACTAGCAGATCTCCAGGAGGATTTCAAAGAGACGATTGAGGACTTTCTCCAGTACATAATCAGGGAAGATTACGGAAGGAACGATAGGTATACGCCATTTTGCGCGATATGGAAGTTTTGTCTTGACTATGAGTTAGAGGTTGACTTCTTCACGGATACGCTCGTTGACTTTGCAGAACGTATCTATTGGGTAGACGATATCACGAAAGAAAAAGACGAAGACAGACTAAAAGAGATCGTCTCAAATTGGCGCCGTGACTTCCAGGCAGCGGTCCTCGTATACGATTACATGAAAACGTACGGGAACTTTATATACCGATGGGGATCCGGCTACGATAAAGAACGTGCGGGAAAGTGGCAATCATTCGTAAAGATCCTGGAAGACTGCTACGACTTCACGCTCGACAAGAAGTTTGAAGGCTTGCTTTACGGAACACACGAACTTTACCGGGAGGAAGAATCATGACAAAAGATAAAAAACTGGTTATGCTGCTTGCCGGTATACTCGCAGGGATCTTTATCGGAGTTATGATTATCGGCAGCGGGTATGTTGACGCCCGGAGAATCAAAGAATATCAGGGAGAATTGATGTGTACTACCTACCACGTGTCGGACAACACGCCGGCCGGGACAAGGGACACGTCTTCAGGGGAACGCGCGACAGAATACCGGACGATAGCGGTAGATTCACAGAACCCACGATTCAAGCAGGGAACGCACTTATACGTCGAAGGATTCGGCGACGGTTTCGTTGAAGACGTAGGCGACTTCGGAAGGTATGGCGTAGATCTCGACCTATTCACACCGGAGAACGACGGCTACAAGAAGCCTTGCAAGGTATGGGTGCTGCGGCCGGAGACGAAGAAGGAAAAGAAAGAACGCCTGGCAAGAGAAAGAAAAAATCGGCAGCGGGACACGTTCAGATTGCTGTATGATTCTTCGCTCTTGCCCTGGCAGATCATAACGGATCCCGCTTACATAAAAGGCGGGACCGTGCAGATCGAAAACACGTTATGTGACGTGGTAGATACAGAAAAAGACTTAAAGCATACGATCAAGGTCGGGTTTAGGCCGGACTATGAAGACATACTGACAAGAGTAAAGGCTGTATTCGAGAACGCAGTCGGATAAGGGGCGACAGAATGACACTTACTATTATTGAGTATGGCGGCAAGCCACGACGGATAGAGTGTGAATCCTTTGAGTTCAGATGTAATCAAGTGGCTAATTGGATAAGGATAAAAAAGTCAGATGGGCGTGAAGCACTAATACATAATATTTGTGTTATCAAAACACAGCAGGAAGGGGCGATAGAGTGACAAGAAGAGAACAGAGGGATCTCGTCAAAGAATACAGACGAACGCTAAAGCATATCAAGAGAATGGCGAAAATGTTCAACAAGCCGGCGGTAACAACTGAAGGATACAGCGTAATGTGGGACGGATATCTACGGCTACTCTGTCACAGAATGCACCTTTACGAGATAATATACAGCGAAGACAGAGGTTTTCGAAGCAACTGGAGAGAGGGGCGAAGAGACGCGTTAGGCTATAAAGTGAGGTGGAAACAAAATGGATAAAACACACAGAAAGAGATATCGCGTGAACAAGGAAAAAATCGAGAGTTCGCAAGATTCCTGGGAAGATATCCCGGGATATGAAGGTAGATACCAGGCGAGCACATCGGGAAAGATACGAAGTATCGTAAGGCCGGGAGAACCGCATATCATGTCGGAGTATTTGAAACCAATGTCGAAGGGATCCAAAAGGTTATACGTCAAACTTCGGAAGAATGGAACATCGAAGGAAGAGTGCGTAATGAAAATTGTCGCGCTGACGTATAATGGAGCATGCCCGCCAGGTTGTATACCGATTCACGTTAACGGCCTTCAGAGCGACAATCGTCCGGAGAATATAGCCTACATCGACAAGGTGGAGGTCGGAAAAATGACGGGAGCCATGTCTTCTTCGAAGTGCGTGATCAAATTATCGCCGGACGGAGAGATCGTAGAAGCGTACTTTTCAGCCAGAGAAGCGGCGCGGAAGAATTATTTTTCGTATCAGACGATCCTTGATAGGTGCAACGGGAGAGTAAAATCACGTCTGGCACCCGACGGCTACGAGTACAGATGGGACAACGATAAATATTACCTGGAGGAAAAACAATGAATAACGGGTTTATCCCGGCAGCGGGGCTGAAGAAACTTATGGACCAGATCGAAGAGGATCTTCCTGAGGTTGAGTGGGAGAAAGAGATAAAAACCTACATACGGGCCATAAGGAAGATGGTAAAGAACCTGATCCGCTACGACGTGGAGGTAAAAGATGGCAAGTGACATAACATTCATTCCGGCAAAATTCGGAAAACCGAAGATTGATGATATATACGAAGTCGTGCGAAATGTGAAAAACAGAGAAGAACTTTACACGGTAAAGGATATCGTATGGCTTCGTAAAGGTAAATGGGTAACGATGGCAGGGAAAGAGATCCCGGACGATCAGGTAAAGGCCTGGGAAAGGAAACAACATGAAGAGAACAAGAATAAAAGGCGCCGTAATCACGTTGCCGATATCTGACTTCAGAAAAATCGAAAACAATATTGCGGATCTTTCGAGAACAATCGAGATACAAAAGGGAGTAATCGAGGAATGGGCCACAAGGTACCATAGGCTTGAAGGGGAGTATAGAGAAGTAAAAGGGAAATGGGCGGCAGCCTGCGAAACATTATTCCGGAGGGATCAATGAGTTATTGGGGAATAGGGGTAGTCAATACGGATTGCCCCTTCTATCTGCGAGAATCCGAAAAGACGATAACGTGTGAAGGCGTCGAACAAGAGACGATGGCGAAAAAGGAATTCAAGGACCGATCGCAAAAAGAAGCCTTCCAGAAGACATACTGCTTCGCCGGGTGCAAGCGCTGCGCTAACGCCGAGGCCATCTTAAAGCGACTGTAAAAAGTTTCCCCCAACTAGGGGGGAAATTTTTATTTTGGTCTGATAAAATGTTATTGAACAGTAGTTCTGACGCGCGGGAAAGACCGAAAGGACAGACCGGAAAGACGGTATGACACGTCGGAAAGACGATAGATTGACACCGGAGAAAGATCCGAGAAAGGAGAGTCTATGAAGACACTCAAACTTAATCTCCAGTTATTCGCTGAAGGCGGAGAAGGTGGAGAAGCAGGCACGGAAGCGCAGAGCGAGGCGCAGCAGACGGCAGAGGCCGCCGCTAAACACGCTGAGGACTGGAACAACCTGATCAAGGGGGACTTCCGAGAAGACTACGAAAAGGCTATCAAGTCTCATGTAGATCGCAGATTCAAGCACCAGGCGGAACTTGAAGAGCAGATCGGAAGATCTCAGAAGTTGGTAGCGTTTCTCTCCGAGAGATACGGCACCGACGACGAGCAGGGGATCCTAGACGCAATCATGAACGACGACGCGCTTTTCGAGAAAGAGGCGGCGGAACGCGGCCTTAACGTCGATCAGTACAAGGAGTTCAAAAGACTGGAGTTCGATAAACAGCAGGCGGACGCCGAACTGGAAGAGATCGAACGGCAGCGGGCGGTTCAGGCAACATACGAAGAGTGGTTACGTCAATCGGAAGCACTGAAGGAAATGTATCCTGACTTCGACCTGGAAGTAGAATTAGCGAATGACAAGTTCGCTTCACTGCTATCCAACAACGTCGATATGCAGACAGCATACCAGGTGTGCCACATGGACGACGTTATCACCGGCGCGATGGCCACTACCGCGAAAACAGTCGCAGAAAGAGTAACCGATTCTATCAGAGCAAAGGGCCTTAGGCCGCTTGAAAACGGGATCGGATCGTCCTCTCAGCCCGTGTCTGTAAAAGTAGACATAAACAATATGTCACTCGAAGACATGAAACAGTATGCAAGAAGAGCAGCGAGGGGAGAACATATCACTCTCCGCTAATCTTCGGAAAGTGAGGAAAATATGAATCGCAACAAGAATATGCTGAACCTTCAGCAGTTCGCAAACCCTAACACAAACGTCACAACCGATACCGGTTTGACAAACGAAATGAAGACCTTCTACGACAAACTGTTGATCAAGACAGCAGAGGAGGATCTTATCTTCGATCAGTTCGCAGACAAGCGCCCGATTCCGGCGCACGGCGGACGTACGATCGAGTTCAGAAAGTACAGCCCGTTCGCAAAGGCGCTTACACCTCTTACTGAGGGTGTAACACCGGACGGCCACAAGATCACAATGTCGACCATCACCGCGACCGCTTCGCAGTTCGGCGATTATGTAACATTGTCTGATCGTCTGATCCTGGAAGCCATCGACAACAACATTGTCGAGGCAACTGAACTTTCCGGATCCCAGGCAGGCCGTACACTTGACACGGTTACTCGTGACGTAGTATCAGCCGGAACGAACGTACTTTACGCACCGGCAGGCTCGACGGCTGTTACGAGTCGTGCAAACCTGACGACTGCTTCCGTTATCACTTCGGATCTTATCCTGAAGGCAGCAACGATCCTTCGTACGAACATCGCAACGAAGATCGATGGAAGTTACGTTGCAATCGTGCACCCGCACGTTGCAGAGATCCTGAAGAAGGACGCGAAGTTCATCGCATGGAACCAGTACACCACACCGGAGAAATACTGGAAGGGTGAGATCGGATCGATCCACGGCGTACGAATCATCGAGAATGCTGAGGCGAAGATCATCAACGATAACACTTGCCCGGTTAAGACCGCAGCAAGCGGAAACGATCCGGCAACCTATTACAGCGTATACGCTACCGTGATCTTTGGCGCGAAAGCATTCGCTACCACTGAGATCGAGGGCGGCGGCCTTCAGCACATCGTTAAGCAGTTAGGCCAGGGCGACGATCCGCTGAATCAGCGCGCGACCGTAGGTTGGAAGTGCACGAAGGCGGCTGAGCGCCTGGTAGACGCTCATATCGTTCGCATTGAAAGTTTGACAGAGTTCTCCGCAACTCAGGGCGCGAACTAATACAAACAAGAACCCCGCGGGGAAACTCGCGGGGGTATCCTTTAAGGAGGTGCCACATGGCTACAGCAAAAGAAACAAAGCCGGAAACAAAGGTAGATAACGGCGAGGAACTGATCGAAGTTTTCTATCCGGAGGTACCGGGAACACACTATTCAGGAGATATCTTCGCAAGCGTTAACGGAGAGAACATTCTTGTAAAGCGCGGCGAGAAGGTAAAGATCCCGAAGAAGTTCAAAGAGGTTATCGACTATGCAGATAGCGAGGACCAGAAGACAGCGAAGAAACTCGCTGAACTCGAAGCGAAAAAATAAAACTTGTGGGGCGGCAAGCCCGCCCCTTTTAAGGTGAATGCTTATGACTATACAACAAGCCATAGAACGGGCAGATAGACTCCGCCCGAATCAATACTCGACCATAGAGAAAGTAAACTGGCTTTCGCAGTTAGACGAACAAGTATACCAAGAAGTGCTGCTTATGGCAGAAGAGAACTGGAAGTACGTCGAGTACACAGAAGAGATTCTTGATCAAGAAGGTAACGTCGTAGACACGAAAACGACGATTGACTATAACAACGAAGAGCCGGTATTCAAGTTCGAAGGTTACGACGAACAGACGCCGCTCACAACGCCGCTTCTTATCGACGATCTGTATGCGAACGCATACGTCGATTATTTAGTCATGAAGTTCGACTATTACAACCGGGAGGAAGCGACATACAACAATTCAGCGCAGGTTTTCAACAATCAGTACACTAATTACGCGATATGGTACAGAAGGAACCATAAGCCGCGGACAAGAAAGGTAAGGGGAATATGAACCTTCAACCGTATATCAACCCCGGAAGGTCGCAAAGATACTCGCTGACAGCCTTCGCAGGGTACAACAACAACGAAAGATGTAGTGAAGCCGAAGGATATGACGAAGAGAACATATCCTCAGACTACTATCCCCTTTTTACACCACGCGAACCGCGAGTAGTGGTAAAATCATCAGTGGAAGGCCTGAAGGGACTTCATGTAAACGAAGGCCTGATTGAGATTAAACCGGACGGAAATAATGTAGACTCCCTCTACTACGAGGGAACAAAAATAGGAACGCTCCCAGGAACCGGCGAAAGGCAGTTGGTTTCAATGGGGGCGTATGTCATTATATATCCGGATAAATATCGATTCAACACAAAGACGAGCACACTCGAACCACTAGGCGCGACATTTCAGACGTCGGGAACAGTATCGTTTTCTTTATGCACCTTTGATGGGACAGCCATTTCTCCGACAGCCTCTTCAACGGCACCGACAAACCCAACGAACGGTCAATACTGGATTGACACGTCAACGACTCCGAACGAATTAAAGCAGTGGTCACAGACACAAGGCATGTGGAATGCGATCGCTTCTTCGTACGTCAAGATATCGGCAACCGGGATCGGTTCAAACTTCAATAAACTCGACGTGGTAAAGATCTCAGGCGTAACGGGAACCTATGCGGACACGTTCAATACCGATATGGCATTATGGGACGTATCAACAAACGCGATCGTAGTAACAGCCCTGATCAATAATGTGTTTGACAATACGGGTATCACAATTCAGAGAACGCCACCGGATCTCGACTTCGTATGTGAACACAATAATAGACTCTGGGGCTGTAATTCAGAAAAGCATGAGATCTACGCTTGCAAGTTAGGAGATCCCACAAACTGGACGTCATACCTGGGAACGGCGGCGGACGCATTCGCGGTAACAGTAGGATCTGACGGAGACTTTACCGGCTGTGCTGAACATGGCGGATCTGTGGTATTCTTCAAAGAAAGATACATTCACAAGATGTACGGAACCGCGCCTTCAAACTTCCAACTTGACACGAAGCCGGAAAGAGGCGTAAAGAAAGGCTGCCATAAATCGATCGTACTGATTTCGGGGATCCTTTACTATCTCTCGGTAGACGGTATTGTGAGATACGAAGGTTCATACCCGGTATTGATTTCAGAAGCCTTTGGAAGAACACAGTACGAAGCGGCTAGGGCCGGAGAAGCAAGCGGAAAATACTATGTGTCTATGTCAGACGGAACAACAAGAAAACTCATAACATTCGATACGAAGAACGGAATATGGCATATCGAGGACAAGGGAAAAGACTTCAAATACTTCGTAAACTACAAAAACCGTTTACTGTTTTACGACGCTGACAGAAAAATGATCCTGGCAGAAGGCAAGGAAACAAAAATAGGCGCAACAACCTATACGCTTGATTCAGAAACGCTTAACTGGTCAAGGGTATTCGGTATCTCGGGAATTGACACGCCTTCAAATAGTAAATCATATATCGATCCTATGAACAAGTATATCTCACAGTTCATGCTTCGTTTCGTGTTAGATATCGGATCGGAACTCTGGCTAGATATCGAGTACGATTCTTCCGGAGAATTCGAAAACGTATTGCACATAAAGAGTGAGTATGAGGTATCAAGAAGAGATACACCGGGATTTAAGACGTTAAGATCTTTGGAAGTGCCGGTCACACCGAGACGATGTGATCACATGAGATTAAGGCTTCGCGGCAGCGGGGCGGCAAAGATCTTTTCAATCTCGAAGAAGATAGAGGGAGGCGGACCATGATTAACTTGAAGTACACATATCAGCCATCACATTCTTTAGACGAGGCAAACACACAGATAACAAACCTCGTCGAACTCTTAAAGTCGGAACTATTGCAGGCGGCCACGAACGAAAACGTAGAAGCCATAACACTGAAGGTGGAACAGAATTCAGACGACGGCCTTCAGAGACTCGCGCAAGTTCAGGCGGCCGTAGGAGACACGGCAGCAAAGGTGGGAATGCTTGCGACATATAACACGGCCTCCGGATCCATCACGGTATCGGCGGCTTTGGTAAACGGGATTGAACAGTCGGATATCACGCTCTCCGGAGATCAGATAACCCTTAACGGAAATGTGACAATAGCGAACGATTTCACGCTGACCGGAAGCCATATCGTATCGGGGACGATCACAGCAACGCAGATCGCAAGCGAAACCATAACGGCAGCGGAGATACACGCAGATACAATCACGGCAAGACAGATCGCAAGCGAAACCATAACGGCAGCGGAGATACACGCAGATACAATCACGGCAAGACAGATCGCGAGCGAAACCATAACAGCAAATGAGATAGCGGCAGGGACAATCACGGCAAGGCAG
>Ga0326513_10001543_pt1 | contig 17857 bp, 14 predicted proteins | sample 2_2465_0518_D_FD_203654 | JGI IMG/M metagenome (GOLD analysis project Ga0326513, IMG submission 203654) | Bovine rumen microbial communities from UC Davis, California, United States - 2_2465_0518 | ecosystem: Host-associated > Mammals > Digestive system > Stomach > Rumen | place: USA... | reverse complement strand
ATTGCCGTCAAGCCGGAAGTTGACAGGCAAAAGATACTTCACCCTGACAGGCTTACCATCCTGCATGCCTGGTGTCCACTTGGGCATATTCCTGATGATGCGCATAGCCTCTGCATCAAGCTGCGGGTCTACGGTTCTTATTATTCGTTCACCTGTAACACTGCCATCTTTCTCAATGATAAATGCTGCATGTACACGTCCCTGAATACCAGCTTTCTCAGCCTCAATGGGGTATTTTATGTTTTTGGCTAGATAAGGATTAAGCGCTTCCTTGCCTCCTGGGAAAACGGGCATTTGCTCCACAGCGTCGTAAATCTTATCTTCTTCGTCAACATTTTCCTTTACGAGATCAAATTCTAAATGTAAACCTATCTCATTATAATTCCTGATGGGCAAGGATTGTGACTCATAACCTACATATGCAGCTTGAACTTTATCGCCTCTTTTGACGGTGAGTGTGAAACGTCCGTCTTTATCGGACACGGTACCTTTAGTAGAACCGACAATCTTTATGGCTGCTCCTACTATTGGCTCACCAGTATTCTTGTCTCCTACTCGGCCAGAAGCTGTAAAAGGCTTCTCGTCTGTTGATTTTTGTGGCTCACTGAAAGTTCCTGCATTTACCGCCAGGGATACGGCAACGATGGGGCTTATAAAAAGGACTTTAAGCCACGCTTTCTTGTTTGAACATTGTTGTAACATAATGATAATTTGGTTTTAAATAAATGTGGTTGTAAAAGTGAATTGTTCTTTCACCGGCAAAGGTACAGAAAAACTCCGATAGACCAATGCTACCAGAGTTTGCATTTAGTTTGCATTTGTTTTTATAGGCTATGAAAGGCCTCGTCCCCATTGTTTATGCAGTTTCATAGAACACCTGACTAACACAAGGTTAATGGCCTCCTGCAACTTGTTACCTCTTTTGAATATCGTAAGCAGTAATACCATTCTTATGCAAGAATTCTTTCATGCGGAAAAGCCCTTACTGCGAAATATCAAACGCTTTTGCTGTCTAACCCACCCTTATTGGGAAATAACCTACCCTTATCAAATATAGTTATATTCTGGGGTGGGTCACCTTAGTGTCGAGACTATTAGAACAGATTAATCTATATACAGATAACACAGATAATTATATAAACTTCTCGCGTACCGCATGTACAATATTATACGCACGAGCGCGCGCAGTACGCGTAAAACATTGAAATTATCTGTATTATCTGTTATCTGTGTACAAAAACATCTATAGTCAAAGAACACAAGTGCAAAGATACAACATTTTTTGCCGAAATCCAAATTATTTACCAACTTTTCGTATCACGCCCTGTTTTTTCTCCTCAATCATTTGGCAGAATCAGAAAAAAGCGTAACTTTGCCGCCGTATTATTAACATCTTAACTTTATATCGATATGGAAACAACAAAAAAGAAAAGAACCCGCGAAGAGGTGAGAGCTGCATTCCGGGAAACAATGAGAAGAAAAAAAGAATGGCTTGAAGAAAGCACGAAACAACTTGAATTGTTGAACCATCAGGGGTTCTTTAATTACTAAGAATCCCTTTTTTAAAAATCCTTATCTACTATGAATACTCTTAGACTTGATTTTATTAACAAACGTGCACCTTATCTGGTGAAAGAGAACCCTCATGCTGTAAACTCGTATGTTTTTAAGACGGATACTGGCACAGAATTCGTTATTAGTTTGCAGGAAAACAGTTCTATTGTTCCGAGTGGGGCCTATGAGTTTGGAATAAACAATCCACATCATGGTCGTTCTCCTCTTGACACAAAGCTAAAATATACTATCTTTGCTATTGTTGAAGAGTTCTTTGAACAAAACGGTGACGAAGCGATGCTATATTTGGCTGAGACTGGCGATGAGAAACAGAGTTTCCGTAATAGACTGTTCGTTAGGTGGTTCAATACATATGAACAACGAGACATGTATTTCATCAAGACTGCAGAGGGAAAAATGGACGGTGAAATGATTTTTCTTGCTATTATCTCTAGAATCACAAATCCCAGATTGCCAGAAATTATTGAAGAATTTGATGAAACCATATCATTCCTCTTTGATCCTATAGAAGAAAAATCAGATGAGCTGCCATAGACTTACATCGTTATGACTGGGCATTGAAGGTGATGTCTTTACGGATCTTAGGACAGCGGTGGAACAGCAGTTCGTAGCGCTCACGGACTGTGGAGCTACGTGGGTCGAAGGTGTCGAGCCACGTGGGTCGTCGGCCTCGATGTACGTGGGTCGAGGACTTCGAGCTACGTGGGTCAAAGAGGACAACATAAGAAAACCCTCGGCTGAGTCCGGGAATCGAATGCCGAGGGTGTAAGTTTGAAAGCGGTTTCAAAGTTTTGTTACTTGCTTGTGCGGTCGATGTAGTCCATGATCACCTCGACAGCATCGTCCTCGCTCAGGTCGTCCATCGAAATGACGAGCTGGTAGTTGCGGGTGTCATAGCGCGAGGTGTCCTCGTACTTCTTGATGTAAGTTTCGCGGCTGGCATCCATCTTCGTGATGATGTCGCGAGCCTCCTGCTCGCTGACGTTCTGACGGTGCATAACACGCTGGATGCGGTGCTCCATCGAAGCCTGGATGAAAATGCCCAGGTGGTTAGGCCACTGGCGGAACACCATAAAACCCGAGCGACCTGCTACTACGCACGACTCCTTGGCGGCCAGCTCCTGTAGGATGCGCTTCTCGGTCTCGTACATGCTCTTGGTGTCGAGTTTCACCTCGGCTTGCATTGGCTGCGAGGTGCTACCGACCAGCGTCTGGTAGTAGAGGTTGAAGTCGTTCCACCATGACTTCTTCTGAGCCTTGATCTCCTCGATGCGTTCAACAGAGAGGCCATACTTGTCGGTAAGGCTCTCGATGAGGGCCTTGTCGTAGTACTTCACACCAAGCTTCTCGGCCAGCTTGCGGCCTACGGTACGTCCACCCGAACCGACTTCGCGGTTGATGGTAATCACAAATTTGTCGTTCTTGTTCATAATATTTTATCGTTTTTATCAATCTTGGAAATAGACACGCTTGACGCGGTTAGAGACGCCCGTGAGAATCTCGTAGGGGATGGTGTCGGTGATGTCGCTGAGAACGGTGACAGGCAGATGCTCGCCGAAGATCTCCACCTGGTCGCCCTCACGACAATCGATGCCCGTAACATCAATCATCGCCACATCCATGCAGATATTACCCACATACTCAGCCTTCTGTCCATTCACCAGACAGTAGCAATGACGATTGCCCAGGTGACGATTCAGGCCGTCAGCATAACCGATAGGAATGGCTGCAATCACAGAGTCATGGTCGATCTTGCCTTTGCGACTATAGCCGACGGTATCGCCAGCCGGAACCTGACGCATCTGGAGAATGGTGGTCTTCAAGGTAGAGACAGTATGAAGGATGCGATTATCACGCGGGTCGACACCATAGAGGCCAAGGCCCAAACGACACATATCCATCTGACGCTCAGGGAAATGCTCGATGCCTGCAGAATTGTCCATATGGCGCAGGATCTTATGACTGAAAGCGGCCTGAAGTTTCTTGCTTCCTGCTTCAAACTTCTCAAACTGTTCGGCGGAGAAGGTGTCGAAGTCATCGCTGTCAGAGCCCACGAAATGCGAGAACACAGAACGTGGGATGATGGCATTCTGATGCTTCAGACGGTCGATAATCTCATCGATGTCATGAATAGGATCGAAACCCAGACGATGCATGCCCGTATCGAGCTTGATATGCACAGGCCAACCTGTGATACCCTCCTTACGAGCGGCTTTAATGAGCGCATCCAACAGACGAAAACTGTAGACCTCAGGCTCCAAGTCATAGTCGAACATGGTCTTGAAGGCAGTCATCTCCGGATTCATAATCATGATATTCGCCGTGATACCGGCCTTGCGGAGCGTGACGCCTTCATCGGCCACAGCCACAGCGAGATAGTCGACGCGGTGATCCTGCAGGGTCTTTGCAATCTCTACAGCGCCAGCGCCATAGCCATCGGCCTTAATCATACAGACCATCTTGGTCTCGGGCTTCAGGAAAGAGCGGTAATAGTTCAGGTTCTCTACGACGGCGTTGAGGTTCACTTCGAGGATGGTCTCATGCACCTTCTGTTCCAACTGCTCCGTAATCTGGTCGAAACCGAAGCTACGGGCACCTTTCAGCAGAATCAGTTCGTTGCGCAGACCCTGGAAGATATCGCTGGAAAGGAAATGCTGCACATCGGCGAAGTAGTGCTTTTCGTTGATGCGGATCTTATCAGCCTGTGCCGTGAGTTCCGGACCAATACCGATGAACTTCTCCACACCGCGCTTCACGCAGAGATCACTGACCTGGGCATAGAGAGCCTCAGGCGAAGTACCGGTCTGGAACATATCGCTCAAGATAAGTGTCTTGTTCAGACCCCTTCTGACCTCCCCTGACTCAGGGGAGGAATTATCACGACGGTTCATGAAGTCGAGGGCGATATCAAGGGAGTTGATGTCGGAGTTGTAGGAGTCGTTGATGAGGATACAACCACGCTGACCTTGTTTCACCTCCAGTCGCATAGCCACAGGCTCTAACCGAGGCATACGTTCTGCCAGTTGTTCTGCTGTCAGCCCCAGATGCAGGGCGACAGCCGCACAGGTGATGGAGTTCTCGATAGAAGCCTCATCGATAAACGGAATCTCGTAGGTATGTTCCTCGCCTTGCCAAACGTAGTGTATTAGTGTAGAGTTGAGAGTTGAGAGTGTTCTAAACTCTAAACTCTTTACAAACAATGCGGCTTGTTCATCACATTGCGACCAGGAAATCTTCTCACCTTTGTAATTCATGCGCCGGATGCATCGGCTGACGATGTCATTGTCAGAGCAATAGACCATCGCCTCGGTATCATGCATCAGTTCGAGTTTCTCCATGCACTTCTCCTCCATTGAACGGAAATTCTCCTGATGGGCCGAACCCAATGAGGTCAACACACCGATGGAAGGTTGGATGATGTCACGTAGGGCCATCATCTCACCCGGCTGACTGATACCTGCCTCAAAAATACCCACCTCCGTCTGTTCATTTAGCAACCATACGGAGAGAGGCACACCAATCTGGGAGTTATAGCTGCGCGGCGAACGCACAATCTTCTGCGACGGCAGGAGCAGCTGATAGAGCCACTCCTTGACCATCGTCTTACCATTGGAACCAGTAATGCCCACCACAGGCACATCAAACTCATCGCGATGACGCTCTGCCAGTCGCTGGAGAGCTGCCAACGTATGTGGGACGCGTAGGAAGTTCGCCTCAGGAAAACGGGTCTCATAATACTCTGGCACCTGCTCCACCACAAAGTGACGTACGCCACGACGGTAGAGATCGTCGATATAACGATGCCCATCGTTGCGCTGGGTCTTCAATGCAAAGAAAAGCGTTTCCTCAGGGAAACAAAGACTGCGACTGTCTGTCAGCAGCCAGCGGATATCGCCTTGGTGTGTACCATAGCGACGGGCTCCGATGAGCGTCGCCACCTTCTCAATCGAATATTTCATCACTTCAATTCTTCAATTTTACAATTCTTCAATTCTACTATAGTGCAAAGTTAGGATATTTTTCCGATAACTCAGCTACTTTTAACATTGTTTTATCCATCAAAGCCTTGTAGTCGGGGGAGTCAGGGTCAAAGGGCTTGTGATTCAGCACGGCTTTCAAGGGAGCCCACTCTTTGAGGAAGGCCTTGGCCTCATCGCTCAGATAGACCTCTGAGAACCGTTGCCAGATATACTCCACCGCCTGATCAGAGGGGTGCAGCATGTCTTCCTTATAGAAACGGTAATCGCGCAGTTCATCGTTAACAATCTCATAGGCGGGAAAATAAGCCACGGATTCACACAGATGCTTACGGATTTTATCGGCTGCCAGAAGGAGGGTGGCCTTGGAGAGTTGCGAACCATGATAGCCGTATTTTCGATAGCGAATGGGACTGACGGTGAGAACGATGCGCATCTCAGGATTCATCTGTCGGAGCAGACCGATAGTTTTCAGCAGATAATCCGCACACTCATCGACAGAGAGTTCTTCCTCATCGAAGAGCGCCTGCGGGCGTTTCTGACAATTATCGACAATCTCGCCCGTCTCCTTCAGTCGATACACATGATTCGTGCCAAGAGTCAGGAAAGCGGTCGTAGGAAGTGAATAGTGATTAGTGAATAGTGAATAGTGCTCTTTCTGCAGGCGCTGGATAGTGTGAAGGATGGAAGCGGGATTATACATCACGCCGAAGGGATTGACCACAGCCCGGAACTTCTCTTCCTTAAAGCGACGCCCGATGCTATCGGCAAAGCACGAGCCCACGAAAAGCATTGATTCGCAAGGTCCAATCCTGAATCCCAGATCGGGAATATTCACAACCGTCCTAAACTCCATCATTATTTCTAAACTCTATAATCTATAGTCTTAATTCTATAGTCTAAAGTCTCAACTCCGACTAATCTGTAGTCCTGTCGTCGAAAGCGACATCTCCACGAACCTCGCATTCTTATTCTGACGATTCTCTCCCAGGATCTGCTTGATACGAGCTGCCGCCTCAGGGTCTTTGGCAATCATATAGAGATAGCCGCCACCACCTGCACCAGGCAACTTATACCCCAGACAGAGATCATCGACCAAACTAGTCAGCGCAGCCACTGGCGGTGGATTCGTTCCGCCATCCAAAGCCTGATTCTGAGACCACGTCTTCCTGACAAGCTGGCCCATCTGTTCAAAATCATTTCGTTGAATGGCCTCGTACATCTCCATGGTATGCGCCTTCATTTCACGAAGCATACTCAGTTCACCACCATGGTTGAGGAACATCCTGCGCACAATCTCGGCCAAGATGCTTTTCGCCGTACGTGTTATACCCGTATAATATAATAGGTGACAGGCACGACATTCCGGTTGTGTCCACAAGTCATTCGGTAGCCAACGTACCTGAGGACTCTGGTCAAAGCCCCTACCCGTCTGCAACAATTTCACACCGCCAAGGACACCGCCAAACTGATCTTGCCAGCCACCACCAGTGGTGAGCATCTGTTCGAGCATCATCGTACGACGACCGATCTCGTTCTTATCCCAGCCAAGACCACAGAAGTCATTCAGGGCACCTAATACCGTTGATGCCAGAATACTCGATGTGCCCAGTCCACTACCGGCAGGGATGGCCGAAAGCAACGTCACTTCGATACCAGCGCCGAAAGACTCAAGTTGAGAGCGGAGAGTGGAGAGTGGAGAGTTTTTTCCAAAGCCTGCGAGGACGAGGGCGGCCTTAGGAATAGAGAATGGTGAGCCGACGTGCATAAAATCCATGAGCTGCTCATTCGTCTCTACCACTTCCATCGCCCCGAGATCGATACTGCGCAAGACAATGCGGTATTCCTTTGAGGGCTTGACGTAAGCCTGAAGCGGTGGCTGTCCGTTAAGTTCTATTGCAAAGTTGATGACGGAACCACCTTCCATCAGACAATAAGGCGGAGTATCCGTCCATCCGCCGGCGATATCGATTCTCACTGGCGAACGTCCCCACACGATCTGATCGTCTGCTACAGAACACAGGGGGACAGGAACCTTGTGCACATCATGATATGCACAAGGTTCCTGTCCCCCTGTATTCGTCAAGCCATCACGAAGCAGAGCAAAGGCTTTTTCACTCTCCCCACGGAACATGGCATCATGGATGCGAGTCATCAGAGGCGCATCATCGGGCAAGGCCGGTGGCATCGGTATCTGCTGACTCTTGAACTGTTCGGCAGCATCAGCCAGGTCGAGTTGGTAAAACACACTATGACTCCAATTCTTGGTCAGTGCACTCCAGTTCTGTTTACGGAAGGCCTTACGCTGGTCAAAGAGTCGACGGAGGTTAGCACGCTCAGCAAGTTCGTTACTATTCAACGGCTCATCGATACGATAGCGACGCACCTCATAGTCCTTTTCACCGACAGGTACCACATCGATACATTCCCCCGGTTCGAGGCTGATTTCCCAATCGTTCTCCGGCACACCAGTGATGACATGGTCGTGTGTCAGGTGCCAGCGAGGTCCGACATAGCTGTTTTCAACCCACACATTCGTATTCTCCTCCGTAAACGGAATCTTCATAACCGAATTCTGGACGAAGATCGACGGATGGGGTTTGCGGTCGATATGCATGATTTCTCGCTGATCGTTAACAAGGTTCTGCAGACGCAGTGTCGAGGAGATCATCTCACGTGAAGTACCAAAATGATAGAACTCTCCTCCTGCCAATGGCAATATGGCTACCTTCAGCGAGGATATCTCATCATCAGGCTTCGAGGGATCGGTACCTAGGGCGCAGCCAAACTCGGAATAAAGGTCGTACACTTTAAGTTGAGAATTGAGAGTTGAGAATTGAGAGTTATCGGAACATTTTCGGACAAGGAGCTTGACGGCCTTGTCGCTCAAAAGCCAGACACCGATATCTGTCAGATAGAAGTGATCTTTCTGCAACTCCGAAAGTGTCTGTACCGACGGCTTCTGGAGCATTTGCTTGAGTACATTCGGTGTACGACGGTCGCTGACAAAGACGCCATGGTTCTTGGCTACAGAAGCATCGAGCCAGAGGCCATAGCACACAACATCAGCATCGGGAATAGGCTGTAGAGGTTGGGTGGCTCGGATGAGCACATCACCACTGACCACCATCGTATGCAGTCTTTCCGGGGCAGCAGCCATGATCTTCTCGTATAATGGCAACTGCACACTCATCAGGTCCTGCGAGAGTCGCTGTCCCCGTTCCCATCGGAACACGGGTAACGGCATCAGTACCTTTCCCGAGACGGCATAGCTAGGCAGACGTTTACTCTGACCACCTGCATGGATCAGGATACGTTTCTCTTTCGCGAGCCACGCTTCAAACTCCTGACTCCCGACTCCTGACTCCTGACTCCTATAAGCTTCCTGCAACAGCCAGGCCGTACCACCGCCACTACCGAGGCGATGACCTACCGGATCGCATGTACAAAAATAATCCTGCGGGTCTAAACCCGTTACCTCATGGAAACTGCCCACCAGATTCGGGGGCAAAGACAGGAGCTTTTTCATTGAACGTTGAGCATTGACCATTGAACATTATGATTTCCTTCTGCGGCGATATTCCATAAAGAGGGCTCCGAGGATGACGAGAATCAGAATACCGTAGGCTGTATAGGCGATGGATTCTGTAGTATCCACTGATTTGGGGAAGAAACTCAACACCACCTCATGCTTACCCGGTTTGACGTTTATAGCACGGAGGATATAGTTGACCCGTCCCAATTCTACAGGTTCACCGTCAACAGTTGCCGTCCACCCCGGATAATAAATCTCAGAGAATACAATCACTCCACCCTTACCAGAGTTGACATCGTATTTCAGCTGGTTAGGTTCATAAGCCGTGATGGACACGATACTGGCAGTATCCTGTACCACAGCCTCACCCAACTGCTCTTTGAACTTCGCATCAGCCACAGCCTCATGGCGAAGGTCGATCCGTCCAACCGCTAAGAGTTCCTCATTGGCATTCTTCGCATATTGGAGCTTATCGACAAACCACGCATTACCATAAGTATAAGGATTCTGCAGAGGCACCGTCTGACCACCTTGTAAGGGGAAGATAAAGTATTTGGTGTTCAACATATTGAGTACAGGGAAGATGCTGTCGCCCTTCACCTGCGTCATGTCACCGCCAGCCTCAGCTACGGCCTGCATGGTCTGTTGCATCTCTGGTGAGATATATTGTTCGATCATCTCCTGATAACGACGCAGTTTCGCGGCATGATAACCACCGATAGACTTATGATAGTAACTCGTTTCATTCTCGTTGAAAGTATTCGAAGCCAGATTCAGCACTCGATAGTCAAGACTCTTATCCTTCAGGATCTGCTCATCGGTCTGCGTCATCTGCTGCGGAGCCTCACGCTCACTCTTCGGTACAAACATCTCATCGTTGAGGTAACGCTTATTCACCGTCCAAAGATCTACAAGACAGATCACGAGGATGATACCCACAGCATACTCCTTTTTCAGTTTACCAAAAGCAAATGCCAGCAAGATACCCGTTCCTGCCAGAATAATATAGAACGAACGCAAGGCGTCGCTGGTAAACATCGCCTGACGCATCTCCGTCAGGTTGGCCATCAGCGGTCCAACGTGCTCAGCAGGCAGACTCCTCAGCGCCTGCGCCTCACTCGTAGAGACAAAGCTGTCGAAGAAGGCTGAGGGCATTACTGAGAACAACAGAGCGATACCACCCGTCAACAGGAAAGAGATGCCGACATACTTCAATCTCGGTTTGATCTGTTCAGGCTCTTCCAAGAGATTCTTCAGGGCCAGCATCGCCAGCAATGGAATCGTAAACTCCGCTATGACAAGTATCGAGGCTACTGTACGGAACTTCGCATACATAGGCACATAGTCGAGGAAGAAGTCGGTGAAGCCCATGAAGTTCTTACCCCACGACAGCAGGATGGAAAGGATTGTCGCTGCGAGTAACGCCCACTTCACCGGACCTTTAACGATGAAAAGACCAAGGACGAAGAGCATCATCACGAAAGCACCCACATAGACTGGTCCTGACGTACCTGGCTGTTCTCCCCAATATTGTCCAATCTGTTGATAAATGCTGATATAGTCATTGTTGGCCTTAGCCATCGCTGTCTCATTCATACTCAGAGGTACCGAGGCTCCGCCTTTGGTGTTTGGAACAAGCAGTGTCCACGTCTCACCAATGCCGTAACTCCACTGGGTGATATAGTCACGTTCAAGACCACTGTTAGTTTGGTTTGCAGAGTTCTGCTTCACCAGTTCACTCTTTCCTCGCATCGATTCCTGACCGTACTGCCAGGTATGGTAGAGATTCGAGAGGTTCAGACAGATGCCGATCAATGCAGCCGCGATACAGACACCCGTGGCCTTGGCAAAACGCACAAGTTGTTTCTGTTGAATAGCCTCCACCAGCCATGCGATAACCAAGAAGAGAATGATAAACAGATAATAATAGGTCATCTGTACGTGGTTGGCATTGATTTCAAAAGCGGTAAAAATGGCCGTCACGATGAATCCCCACAGGTATTTTCCCCGATAAGCCAACACGGTACCTGCTATCATCGGTGGAAGATAGGCCAGTGCCCACACCTTCCAGATGTGTCCAGCAGCAATAATAATCAGGAAATAGGTACTGAACGCCCAAATGATTGAACCCAAGGCAGCCAGATGCTGGCGGAAGTCGAACGCCCTCATCAAAATATAAAATCCCAACAGGTAAGCAAACACATACCACACGTTCTCCGGCAACCAGAGGTGATAGGCGTTGACAACCTGTCCCAGCTTATCCGTCGACTTATACGACGGTGCCATCTGATAGGTCGGCATACCGCCAAAAAGAGCATTTGTCCAGCGCGAACGCTCTCCCGTTTTCTGCATGTATTCCGTTCCTTCCTGTCCTGCGCCACGTCCGGCAGAGGCATCATGACGATAGAGAATACGTCCCTCAATGTCGGCGGGGAAGAAATAAGCGAATGCCAATACGGCAAACAACAGGACTGCCAACAAATCAGGCAGCCATTTCTTGAATAATGTCATAACTTGCAAGTTTTTTATTTCTGCGTGCAAAGGTACAAAAAAAAATGAAAAATGAGAAATGAGAAATAAGAAATTGTGATTACTCTTGCTGAAATATCAATATTTCTTTGTATATTTGCAGTCGAAATATGGAAGGAAATATCATTACCAGCGTTCAGAACGCCAGAATCAAGCATGTTGTAGCCCTGCAACAGAAGTCCTCGCTCCGACGTGAGGAGGGGCTTTTTGTGGTAGAAGGTCAACGTGAAATCGGTCATTGCATCGCCTGCGGATACGAGGTAGTGGAAGTGTATAAAAGGAGTCAGGAGTCAGGAGTCAGGAGAGAAGTAGAATACCTTGTTACACCCAAGGTGTATGAGAAGATGGCATACAGAGGATCAACTGAAGGGATTATTGCAGTGGTAAAATCCAAGGACCATTCACTAGCCTCCTTTCTTCTCCCACATTCCTCCTTCCTCGAAAAAGACAATCCACTCGTGGTTGTCTTGGAAGGCGTTGAGAAACCCGGAAACCTTGGGGCGATCCTGCGTACGGCTGAGGCTGCAGGTGTCGATGCCGTCATCGTCTGCGACCCGCTGACAGATCTCTATAATCCTAATCTGATCCGCGCCAGTATTGGTGGTGTGTTCAGTGTACCCACAGCTGTCTGCCCCTCAGAGGAATGCATTGCTTTTCTCAAGTCTAACGGCATCAAGATCCTCACAGCACAGTTGCAGGATTCCTACGAGTACTACGACTACGATATGATGCAAGCCACTGCTCTTGTCATGGGCACCGAGTCGACAGGACTCACCCAACAATGGCGCGAGGCCGCCGATGCCCATATCCGCATTCCCATGCTCGGCCGTCTCGACTCTCTCAACGTCAGCGTCAGTGCCGCCATCCTCATGTACGAAGCCGTCCGCCAAAGGAAGGTAAATGGAAATGTCTAATTTTCTAAAATCTATAGTCTAAAGTCAAAAATCTAAAGTCAAAAATGAAAATAGGAATGATTGTAGCCATGGAAAAGGAGTTGAAGCAGCTCCGTCCATTGTTTTCTGAAGACCAGGTAATCCTGCAGAAGAGTGGTATCGCCACCGTCAACGCAGCCATACAGGCTGTTGAAATGATTCGCCAGTACAAACCCGACTGTATAATCTCCAGCGGCTGTGCCGGCGGCAATGGTGATGATATCAATCTACAGGATGTGGTGGTGAGTTCGGAACTGACTTATCACGACGTGTACTGTGGCAAGGCCATCGACGACACCACCGTATATGGTCAGGTGCAGGGTCTGCCAGTTCGTTATCAGGCCGACCCGTATCTCTTGGAGAAAGCCAGACTGACAGGTGCCAAACCCGGTCTCATCGTCACCGGTGACTGGTTTGTTGATTCCAAGGACAAGATGCGCGAGATTATCGGTCACTTCCCCGATGCAAAGGCTGTCGACATGGAGAGTTGTGCCATCGCACAGGTATGCTATATCTACAAGGTGCCCTTCATCTCCTTCCGTCTTATCAGCGACATTCCTCTTCGCGACACCGATGCCTCTCAATACCACAACTTCTGGGACACTGTCGCTGAGAAATCCTTCCAAACCACAAAGGCATTTATCGAAAGCCTTTAAGGATTGAAGAATTGAAGAATTGAAAAATTGAAGAATTGAAAAATTGAAGAATTGAAGTTATGGAAGTTATTCAGAGTTTTACGATCGATCATACGCAATTGAAACCCGGCATTTACGTCTCCCGCGAGGATCAAGGTTTCACCACTTTCGACCTACGCATCACGGAACCCAACAAGGAGCCTGCCGTTGCCCCTGCTGCCATGCATAGCATAGAACACCTCATGGCTACTTGGTTCCGCAACAGCCGGGTGAAGGAGGATGTCGTATATGTGGGTCCCATGGGCTGTCTGACGGGCATGTATATCATCATGAAAGGTACTTACACCGTCGAAGACATGCGTCAGTTGACCATTGAATGTCTGAAGTGGATACTCACACAGACAATGGTTCCCGCAACGACTCCTGAGACGTGCGGGAACTACCTACTTCATGACCTCCCCATGTGCAAATGGGAATGTCGTCGATATCTGGATCGTCTGCAAAACGATTTCCACTCAGAGTACACAAAACTCCAGATCACCCTCGAAGATGGCAAAGTCTTTGCCGATGCCTAAATTCTCACAGAGGGAGGATCCTTCCTTTGAGAATTATCCTCGCTGAATCGCGGCCTTTTTACGCTGGTCATGGTCGAGAATGGTCTTACGCATACGCATAGACTTCGGTGTGACCTCGACAAGTTCATCTTGTTTGATATATTCCAGACACTCCTCAAGACTCATCACCGCCTTCGGAATGATACGGGCTTTGTCATCAGTACCAGAAGCACGGACGTTCGTCAACTGCTTGGCCTTGCATACATTCACCACGAGATCGTTGTCATGGACATGCTCTCCTACCACCTGACCGGCATAGACATCCTCACCCGGATCAATAAAGAACTTACCACGATCCTGCAACTTGTCGATGGCGTAGGCGAAAGCATTACCCGTATCCATTGAGATCATCGAACCGTTGACACGACGTTCAATCTCACCTTTGTAAGGCTGATATTCCTTGAAACGGTGGGCCATGATTGCCTCACCCTGAGAAGCCGTCAGTACATTAGTACGCAGACCGATGATACCACGTGAGGGAATATCAAACTCAATATTCACACGCTCACCCTGATTCTCCATTGAGGTCATCTCACCCTTACGACGCGTGACCATATCGATCATCTTCGAGGAGAACTCCTCGGGGACATTAATCGTCAGTTCTTCTATAGGCTCACACTTCTTGCCATCAATCTCTTTATAAATCACTTGAGGCTGACCTACCTGCAACTCATAGCCCTCACGACGCATGGTCTCAACAAGTACTGAGAGGTGCAACACACCACGACCTGATACGATCCATTTGTCCGTAGAATCCTCGAAAGGCTCCACACGCAAGGCAAGGTTCTTCTCAAGTTCTTTCTCCAATCTATCATTGATATGGCGAGAGGTAACAAACTTACCCTCTTTACCAAAGAAAGGCGAGTCGTTGATGGTGAAGAGCATTGACATTGTAGGCTCATCAATGGCAATAGGTGCCAATGGCTCGGGATTCTCAAGGTCACAGATGGTATCACCGATCTCGAACTTATCCAGTCCGATGACAGCACAGATATCACCGCAGTCAACCGAGTCTGTACGGATATGTCCCATACCTTCAAAAGTATGCAATTCCTTAATCTTTGTCTTTTCCATCGTACCATCACGATGAGCGATGGTCACCTGCATACCGTCCTTCAATTGTCCACGATGTACACGACCCACAGCAATACGACCCTGGTAACTCGAGTAGTCAAGTGAAGTGATCAGCATCTGGGGTGTACCCTCAATCTGTTGTGGAGCAGGAATGACTTCAATAATCTTATCTAATAAATAGGTAATATTGTCCGTTGGAGTTTTGTAGTCTTCACCCATCCAACCGTTCTTAGCCGAACCATACACCACGGGGAAGTCGAGTTGATCCTCCGTAGCATTCAGCGAGAACATCAGGTCGAACACCATCTCATAAACCTCCTCAGGGCGACAGTTAGGCTTGTCGACCTTGTTCACCACCACGATGGGTTTCAGTCCGATCTGGAGTGCCTTTTGCAACACGAAACGCGTCTGTGGCATCGGACCCTCAAAGGCATCCACAAGCAACAGACAGCCATCGGCCATATTCAATACGCGCTCTACTTCGCCTCCGAAGTCAGAGTGTCCCGGAGTGTCGATAATATTGATCTTCACACCCTTCCAGTTAATAGAAACGTTCTTCGACAGGATGGTGATGCCACGCTCACGTTCCAAGTCGTTAGCGTCCAACACCTGATTGCTGAGATTCTGTCCCTCACGGAAGAGATTTCCAGCGAGCATCATCTTATCCACAAGCGTTGTCTTGCCGTGGTCTACATGTGCAATAATTGCGATATTCCTAATGTCTTGCATACCTTTTTTTTATTTTGCGGGTGCAAAGGTACAACTTTTTTTGGAAAAATTTGCGAGAATGAGAAAAAAGTCGTACCTTTGCAGCCGCATTTCGGAAAATCCGATGCATCTGACGACGTAACTCGTCTGTGATTAGGCTAGAATCGCGTCTGAAAGATGTTTATGCAACATTATTAATCACATTAAATTATGTATTTAGACAAAGCCAAAAAAGAAGAGATCTTCGGTCAGTATGGCAAGAGCACTACGGATACAGGTTCAGCAGAGGCACAGATTGCCCTGTTCTCCTATCGTATCTCTCATCTGACAGAGCATCTGAAGAAGAACCGTAAGGATCACGCAACAGCCCGTTCACTGACCATGTTGGTTGGTAAGCGTCGTAAGTTGCTGAAGTATTTGTACGTGAACGACATCAATCGTTACCGTGCTATCATCAAGGCCCTCGGTCTTCGTAAGTAATATCTTCGGCAATCGAAAAATAAAGCCTCGCTCTCAGCGGGGCTTTATTTGTTTTAAAGGTATCATCACGAAATCACGCTCGTGCATCAGGGGATGGGGAATCTTAAGATCGGGTTCATCGACAGTAAGATCATCGTAAAGCAGGATATCGATGTCGATAGGACGGTCATGGAAAGTGGAGAGTGGAGAGTGGAGAGTGGAGAGTTGGCTGCGCCGGGTGGCGTGTTTGCGACGCTTCCCTAATTCACGTTCTATCTTTTGAATGACCTTGAGGAGTTGACGGGGGGTAAGGGTGGTCTCTACAAGGATAACGCCATTGAGGAATTTATTCTCCGACTCAAACCCCCAAGGTTCGGTCTCAATCAAAGAGGACTGGCGAATCACCAGTCCCACTTTTTCTCTTATGAGTTCTATTGCACGGGTAATATTGGCCTCCTTGTCACCGAGATTGCTCCCAAGTCCCAAATACACCTCATGCTTTACATCCTCTCCCACCATCTCTTATCTCATCTACAATCTACACTTTAATCTATAACCTATAGTCTACAGTCTAATCTATGGTCTACAGTCAAAATGTCTAATCGTCTAAAATCAGCAACGCGTCGCCGAAGCATCCGAACTTATAGCCATTCTTGACGGCCTTCTTATAAGCATCGTATACAAGGTCATAACCGCCGAAGGAACATTCAGTCATCATCATCGTCGACTCTGGATGATAGAAGTTACCCACCAACGCATTGGCCAATCCAAACTCGTATGGCGGGAAGATAAACTTATTGGTCCAGCCGTCGAACTCCTTCAACAAACCATCTGTACCCACGGCCGATTCTGTAGCACGAGCCGTACTCACACCTACGACACAAACACGATGTCCGCCCTCTTTCGCCTTATTGACCACATCACAGGCTTCTTTCGTGACGAACATCTGCTCGGAGCTCATCTTATGCTTTGTCAAATCCTCCACTTCGATAGAGTCAAAATTACCCAGTCCACAGTGCAGGGTGATATAGGCAAACTGTATACCCTTGATTTCCATACGTTTCATCAACTCACGGCTGAAGTGCAGACCCGTTGATGGTGCTGTAACGGCACCCTCATTTTTGGCATAGATGGTCTGGAAACGTTCCATATCCTCTGGGATAGCCTCACGGTTGTCAACGATATAACGTGGCAATGGAGCCGAACCCAGGGCAAAGAGCTCGCGTTTGAACTCATCGTGAGGACAGTCATAAAGGAATCGCAGCGTACGTCCACGACTGGTAGTGTTGTCGATAACCTCTGCCACCATAGGACCATCGTCCTCAAAGAACAGCTTGTTGCCGATACGAATCTTACGGGCTGGTTCCACTAGAACATCCCAAAGACGTAATTCCTCGTTGAGTTCACGGAGCAGGAATACCTCAATCTTGGCATCTGTCTTCTCCTTGGTTCCATAGAGACGGGCAGGGAACACCTGCGTATCGTTGAAAATAAAGGCATCATCCTCATCAAAATAGTCGAGGATATTCCGGAAGTCAAGATAAACGGGATTACCTTCCTCATCCTTCATCTCTTCACCGTTCTCATCTTTCTTTACCATCTCAATCTTCTCGCTCTTGCGGTGAACGACCATCAGACGGCATTCATCACGATGAAAAGTCGGCTCTAAAGCAACCTGACTTTCTGGTAGTTTGAATTTAAATTGCGATAACTTCATATCTTTATTTCACTATTTTACTCTTTCACTATTTGACATCTGCTGTTCCAGCCAGGCAGGAAACTCATCGAAGGTCAGACAGTTCTCAATACGAACATCTCC
>Ga0326513_10001542_pt1 | contig 17860 bp, 20 predicted proteins | sample 2_2465_0518_D_FD_203654 | JGI IMG/M metagenome (GOLD analysis project Ga0326513, IMG submission 203654) | Bovine rumen microbial communities from UC Davis, California, United States - 2_2465_0518 | ecosystem: Host-associated > Mammals > Digestive system > Stomach > Rumen | place: USA... | reverse complement strand
TGTGCTGTTCCTAATACAAAAGTAAACATAAAAAAATTTCATATAAAAAAAGACGTTTGCTTGGAAAATCCAATGTTTTATATAAAGTGGAGATTGTTTAATAATTGTAATTACCATTGTAGCTATTGTATTAGAAAGGATTTAAATACAGAAAGATATCCTGGATATCAAAATTTATTAAACAATGCACGTTATTTTAATAGAATGAAAATTCCTTTTAGATTGGAATTAATAGGTGGAGAAGTAACCCTTGTAGATTTAAAGCAATTGATAGCACAAATAAAAACAAAAAAATTAAAATCAGTTTATATATCCACCAATTTATACAGGCCAGTTGAATATTTTGAAGATTTAAATTTCTATTTGAAAAGTAGAAATATAGAATTAATATTATCCTGTTCATTGCATGAAGAAGAGTGTGATGAAAATGATTTTATTGACAAAGTAAAATATTTATCTAATATAGTAGACTATATTTATTTAGAATGTGTAAGCACAGACAGAAATAAAAATACTATAAATAAAATCTTAAATTTACAAGATTATAAAAACATAAAAATATCTTTGGATTATTTAAGAGATAGAAACGATAAGGTAATTGCAAAGGATATATATTATCCAAGTAATTCTAAGTATGATTTATATGTTTCAAAACCTTTTGTAAGCAACATGCATCATTCGACATTAAGTGGGTTTATTTCTGCTGGTATGAAATGTAAATCAAATGGATTATATATAGATATAGATGGCAGTGTATATAGAAGAAGCTGTAAACAAAAGCAATTAATTGCAAACATAAAAAATTATAATTTTAAAATAAAAGATGATATAATAGATTGCCCAAATTCTATTTGCAATTTTTCTTCTAATGTAGAGGTATTTAGTAATGATAGATTTTGATAATAAAAATAAAATTTATATATGCCACTTTCCAGGTGATACAAATATATTACAAGAACGTGTTCAAAAAGAAATAAAAAGAAAATTCTTTTTGGATAAGAAAATAAGCGTTGTTTGTTCGTTTAACAGTAATTGTATTAAAGCAGGTATTTTAAATAATGTTTTTAATTATATTGGCGGAACAAATGATATTCTTTTTGAGGATGACGTTTTTGAGCAAGAAGAATGGAGAATGGAAGATAAAATAAATAACATTCTTAAATCATTAAAAAGATGTAAGACAGAGTATGCTTTGATCACGGATGTAAGAGATGTTATAATTACAGCAGATTTAGATAGTTCTTTTATAAGCAAATTTAAGAACATGAACTGTGATATAGTTTATAATGCAACTACTTCAAAATATCCAAAAATAGATTTACCATCTGATAATTTAATCGAGGGAGGTTCTGGAGTATTTAAATATTTAAATGCTGGAGTTTGTTTTGGATATACTGATAAATTAATCGAGTGGTATGAACATTGCAATGTTCGTTTTGATTATAACAAAAGTGAGCAATTTGTAATGAGAAAAATGTATGAGCCTAAATTTAATATTAAGATAGATGGTGAAAGGAAACTATTCAGAAGTTGTCATGCTTATGATACCGTCTTCTTTAAGGATAAAAAAGAATTGTGTTTGGCTTATACAAAAGATGCTTATATAGAAGTAAATAAAAAACTTAAATACAAATATCTTCTTCCAAACGGAAAATTAATAAAAGGAAAGTTGAAGAAAATAGAACGCTTTGATTTAAAAGGTATGTGCTACGCAACCATAGAAAATATAAATTATTCAAGTTCAGAAGTTATAGAAAAAATTATGTCAGTTCCTTTTAGAAAGAAAACATTAGTTTTACCAATTAACAAAAAAGAAAAAATTAACAGAATAGCTATGGCAGAAGTATTAAGAAAGATTGATAATTTACAGTTAAATGTATTTGGAGAAGCTGCCAAAGAAACATTAGTTTATATTTTAAAAAATATTAATAGTTATGAGTATAATCATATAAGTAAAATAACTGTTGGTATATATGGGAATTTTATCAAAGAAGATATTTTTCCTAATGATGAAAGGTTAAAAATAATTTGGTATCCAAAACCTATTTCGACAGAGAAATATAAAATAATAGACGAAAAACATACTGGATATTATTTTATACGGCTTAAACCTGATGAGTATATAAATTTTAATAAGTTTATAAATTAGGAGAAAAAATAATAATGTTAAAAATGGATGATATAGTAGAAATAATAAGAAACGATGATACTTTTAAAATTAGTTGGAAGATGACTAATTGGTGTAATTATCGTTGTTCTTATTGCTATATGTCCAAATCCGTTAGTGAAACTATTACAAATACACCAATAGAACAGCTACTAAAGATAGCATGTGAATTAGATAATATAATAGAAAAACAGGCAAATGGTAGAAATATTACTTTACATTTAATAGGTGGAGAAGTTGGATATTTTGATCTAATAAAGATTTTAGATTGTATTAAGTCTAAACAATTGTTCCAAGTTATTATTGCTACAAATTTTTCTTCTTCTATAAAATACTGGTATAAATTATTACAGTATTGCAATAATAGGAATTGTTGGTTGAATATAATTGCATCGCTACATATTGAACAGTGTAATATAGAAGATTTTATTAAGAAAGTAAAAATAATGGGAAAACACGCAAGGATAAAATGTGTTATAAATGACAACAATGTAAAGCAATATAAAGAAATTTTTTCAAATTTAAAAGGAATTGTAATTCAGCCTACATTGGAAAGAAATAGTGATAATGAAAATTCTTCTATTTCAAAAGAAACAAAAGAATATATAGACTATCTTAATTCAAAACTTGACAAAAGTATTGTTCCGTATTATTATGTAATAACTAAAAGTGGAAAAAGAATACCGTTTTATTCTAACATAGAAATGATAAACAATGTAGAGGGTGGAGGATTTGATCCAGAAGGATTTGAATGCACTGCTGGATTAGATGGTGTTAGAATAGACGTAGATGGAAGCTTGAGAAGAGCTGGATGTCAATGGTGTGGTAAAAAAGAAAATTGGTTGGGCAATTTAATTACAGGAGAATATATATTACCAACAGAACCAATAATTTGTCATACTACTATTGATCATAAGTACCTTGGTAAAAGACATAAATTCTGTACTGCTTTTGGAAATACAAGTATGAGGAAAAAATGAAAGAATTTTTTTTGCCTTTTGGAGACACATTTTTAAATAAATCAAACTTACTTTTTATAAAAGATTTTAAAAATTATCTTTATGAAGATACAAATATATCTGCTGTTTATGGAACTTTTTTTAATTCTAAATGGAACGGAGGTAGAGGATCTAAACAAAAAAAAGTAGATTACAAAAGAGCATACTTGTTTATTAAGCAAATAAATAGCCTTGGTATATCTGTAAGATTTACATTTTCAAATCCTCTTATTACAGAGAGAGAGCTTGATGACAATATTGGTAATACTCTGATGAAAATGGCTAATAATGGAATGAATGGAGTAATAGTAGCTTCCGAAATATTGCATAAATACCTAAAAGAAAAATATCCAAATTTCCATTATGTTGCTTCTACAACTAAATGTTTATTGAATGTAAAAGATTATGATAATGATTATGATATATCAGTTCTTGATTATAGATTGAATAAAAATATTGATTTTCTTAATAGTATTAAGGATAAATCTAAAATAGAAATATTAGTAGATGAATTATGTCCTATTAATTGTAAGTATAGAAGACAACATTATGAGAATATAGGAAAATTTAACTTAGGTTATAAAAACATTGATTGTTATTGTTTAGATCCAAAAAATAATTTAATAGAAGATATTGATTTTCAAAAAAATAAAGAAATTCATTCAGAAACAGTTTTGACAAATAAAGAGGTTAATTTTTTATACTCCAAAGGATTCAACAAGTTTAAGCTCTTGGGAAGAATGTCGTCAGATAAAAAATTTATAATAGATAGCTATATTTATTATTTAATAAAACCTGAATATAAAAAGATAATTGAAGAAGTTTTTAAAAAGGAGCTTGAAAATTGATTATAACTGAAGATATAAAGAAAATTAGCAAAGAAACTAAAAGAAAATTAGTTTGGGAAATGTTTTATAATTGCAATAATAATTGTAGCTATTGTTTTCAGAGAGAAAGAAAAGATAACAAAATTCCAATAGATGTAAATAAACTAAAAGAAGCTTCACTTAAAATAAAAAATTTTATTATAAAAAATAAAATTGACATAATTTCTTTGGCAGGTGGCGAAGTTTCAATTTTAAAGAACGAAGATTTAAAGCAAATAATAAATAATTTTGTAGATATAGACAATTTAGAGATTTGCATTATAACTAATTTTTCTAGAAGTGTTGAGTATTATTTTGATTTGATAAAAGACTTTAATAAAAAAATTAGCTTCTCACTTTCATATCACGAAAAAGACATAAAAAGTTTTTTTGACAAGGTTGAAAATTTCATAAAGCGTAGTCCAAACGCTGATGTAAGCATTAATTATGTTATGGAAAACTGTCTTGAAACAAAAAAATTTTTTTATTTCTTTAGCTTGCTAAAGAAAAAATATGAAGCACTAGAACTGCATTTAATAATAAAAATGCAACCTCTTTATAATGAAGAAAAAAGTAATTTTTTTGGCTTCGATCGAAACAAAGAAAAAATTTTTAAATTGTTAAATGATAAAAATATAAATAAATACATAGGATGGAAAAACAAACTTGAAATCGAATACGCAAACTCTAGAAAACAAAAACTAATAGAACGAGACCTTCTCAAAGACGGAGAAGAATATCTTATAAAAGGAACTACTGGTTTTGAATGCTCTATAGTAGAATTTATGATAGAGCCTGATGGTGGTGTATATCCTGCTTGTTATGATAAAATGATCTTTAACATATTAAAAGAGGATATTCCAACGTTTAAAGATGGAATTTTTATAAACAAATGCAATACAGATAGGTGCTTGTGTGACTTTTTATGTATAGAAAAAAAATAATTAGTATTTCAGATAAAAGAATAAACAAAAAGTTTACTTGGGAAATGTTTTATAATTGTAATTATAATTGTTCTTATTGTTTTCAAGAACATCATAATTTAAAAAATATTGATATAAGTCGATTAAAAGAAACTTCTTTAAAAATAAAAGATTTTATTTTAAAAAATGAGATAAAATCTTTAACATTTATGGGTGGTGAGATTTCTATTTTAAATTTAAAAGATTTATTATTTGTGTTAAATCCTTTTAGAAATCTTGATATAAATATTGAATTTTTTACTAACTTTTCGGCTGATAATAATTATTATTTAAATATAATAAATTTTTTAAACAATAAAAATATTGTATTCTTTTTAAGTTTTCATTATGAAAAAATTTCAGAAAATATTTTTTTTAAGAAGGTTGAAGATTTTTTAAAAAAAATTTCAAATAAATGTAATGTCAAGATTTTTATAAATGTTGTGCTGGATGATTATATGTTTGAAAATTATGATGCTTTTTATGCTTATTTTGAAGCTTTAAAAAAAACATATGGAAGCTTAATAAACCTTAGAATTACAGAAAAGCTTTTTAGTAAAAACAAAAAAACATTTAAAAGATATAACTTTTTTAAATTTTTATCAAAATATCCAAAATCTATTATTTATTTTGATAACTACAGAAAAAAAATAATTACTTTTAAAAATGGAAAAAAAGTATATAAAAGAGAGCCTAAAAATTTTAAAACTTGTGGATATAAATGTTTAACAGCTCATTTTAGATTGGATCCAGAAAATATTTTAACAACTGTATGCTGTAATAATATTATTGTTCAAGATTTTTTAAAGTATAATAATATAAATTATCCAAATTTTTTTATATGTAAACAAAAAAAATGTTTTGGAGCTTATAGAAAGTTATTTATAGGAGAATAAAAATGATTAAAGTTGTTTTAACAAAAGAAAAAGAAAGATATACAGAAATAGAAAAAAAATTAATGTCCCAGGAAGAAGAAAAAGTTAGTCTTAAATCTTTTCTCTATTTGTCAGAAGAAGACTTTATAAAAATAGCAAAAAAAATAAAAATTTATAAAAATAAAATAAGTAATAATTTAAAAGAGGAAGATATTTTTAAAAATTCTTTAAGCAAACAAAGAGAAATATATGCTAAATATTTATATCTTTATGCTACTTTTATTTTATTAAAGTTTGCAGAAACAAAATTTCCTTTTAATAATGATTTTTTTACTTTATTATCAAAAATTAATAATACTTCTCAACCTACGGTTGAAGAAGGAAAAAAACATATAGAAGAAGTTTATTTATTAGCTGTAAAAATTTATTTTTTCTTAAATAAAAAATATGGAAAAGTAAAAGATTATGATGAATATATAAATGAAACTGTTATAAAATATATACAAAAGAAATAAAATGTTAATCAATAATTATAAAAATGAAAGATTTATAAAATGGATTGTAAATAATAATTGCAATTATAATTGCAGTTATTGTTTTGAAAAAGATTTTCACAAAAAAGATATTAATATTGACAGTATAATTAAAACAGCTTATAAAGTAAAAGAGTTTATTGATAAAAATAATTTAACATCTATAATTTTATTAGGTGGTGAATTATTTTTATTAGATGAAGAAGTTATATTTAAAATATTAAATATACTAAAAAACAAAAAGCTTAATTTATATATAATAACAAATTTTTCAAAAGAAAACTTTATTTATAAAAAAGTATATGATTTTGCAAAAGAAAATTTTAATAAAGTAGAATATAAATTTTCATTTCATGATGAATATATAACTATAAAAGATTTCTTTAATAAAGTAGAAGATTTTTTAAATGAAAATAAAAGTGCAAAAGTAAAACTTCAGTTTACTTTATTAAATAGAACAGAAAAATATTTACAAGATTTTTTAAATAATGTAAATACTCTAAAATCAAAAGGATATGACGTTTCAGAACATATCGAAAAAGCCTATTTTTTTGAAAATGACAGAAAAGAAATTTCTTTTTCAAATACAAAAACAAAATTACTAAAAACATTTGATATAAATAGAAAAAAAATATTGGCAGAAGAATTATTTAAAAATGGCCCACTTGATAATTATGGAGCTAACTGTTATCAGCCTTTTTTTCATTTGGAGAATAACATTTTATATTCTCATTGCTATGGAAGGGTTATTACAAATGATTTTTTAAATTATGAATCAGAAATGATAAATAATAATTTTGTTTGTAATAGACACAGTTGCTTGATTTATAAAACTTCTATAATTACTTTACAAAAAAAATAAAACAAATATAATTATTATATCTATGATTTTAAATGAACATGATTATTTTTATGGCTTTATGATAACAAAAGACAATAAAATAATTACTGAATATAACAATGAAGAAGAAACAAATATTGGATGTTATGTATTAAAAAATAATAACATTATAACGCAAGATTTCTTTGGCTGTTTTGGTATTTATTTATATGATAAAAATTTTACTGCTTTTAATAGTTTGTGCTCAGCATACAACAGCTTACCAAAGACAACAATAAATAATGATTATTATAATAAGCTTATTATTTCAAGAGAAGTTCCATTTACATTGACAGAAACATTATTTAATGAACTTAAAAGATATAATGGTTCTTTTAAAATAGATTTAAATAATAAAAAAATTATTCCTGTAGATTATAAAATTAATTTTGTAAACTACAAAGAAAGCAAATATTTAGAAATTTTGGATAAATGGTATTTTAAATGGGTAAATATTTTTAAAAATATAAATGGAGATATAATACAAGATTTGTCAGGTGGAATTGATACAAGAATATTGCTGTCTATTTCTATTAATGCTAACATCTTAAATAAGATTTTAATTAGAAGCAAAAAAAATACTTTAAGTAAAGAAAGTATTGAAGATTATAATATAAGCTCACAAATAATAAAACATTATAATTTATCAGAAGTAAAAAAAATTTTTATTAACAAAAATATTGATAATAGCTTTAATAATTACATTGTAGGAAATTCAAATTTTACTGCTTCTTTGAAAACACAACCTATAAAAAAAGTTTATAGAATTAATGGTAACGGTGGACTACTTTATCATCGTTCAAAAACATTTAAAAACTTATTAAATTTAAGGTATCGTAAGGTTGATGATTTTTTATTACAAGATTATATAAAATATTATAATTTGGTAAAAATACCAGATTATATTAAAGAGCAAAACTTAAAAGAATTGTATATCTATAGAAAATTGATTGTTGAATTAAGAGATGGTATAAAGTCTGCTGATTATTTTAGAACAAATACTATTATGATTTCTCCAATGATGGATCCAGAATTAAATATGTTGAATCCATTAAATGAAAAAGGAGAATCTGTTTTACCTTTCATTATCTTGAAAAGATATTGTCCAGAGCTGTTAAATTTTAAAATAGAAGGAATAGGAGAAAAAAATATTGTAAGCGTTGATGGTATAAAAACAATATTAAAAAGCAGCCCGACAAAAGAAAGAAAAAAAGACAGAAGAATTTTTTTTATTAGAAATGAAAAAGAAAATCTAAACAAAGATGGCTCACATTCAACAGGAACAGATTTTTTATTGGTTAATAGGATGTTAAAAAATGATAGTTGAAATTAAAAAAAACACTGGTATAGAAAATTATTTTAATTTAACATACAACGTAACAAAATGTTGTAATTATCATTGCCCTTATTGTATGCAAGGGAACAAACCAAAAAAAGATACCAATCCTATTTTAATAGAAAGAATTTCAAAAGAAATTAATAAAGTTATTTGTACTTTAAAACAACAAGGTAAAAATATAGATTTTCACTTAATAGGTGGAGAAGTTACAATTTATGACATTAAAGAATTAATTTTAAAAAATATAAACTTAGAAAATATATATAGATTTTCAATGGTTACAAATTTATCAAGAAGTGTGAACTATTATAGAGAACTTTTTGAATATTTAATTGAAAACAAAGTAAATATTAGAATCAAAGCAAGTTTTCATCCAACTGAAATTTCCGAAGAAGAATTTCTTGATAAAATTAAAAAATTAAAAAAATATAATATTATAATATCTTTGTTGATAACAAAAGAAAAATTTTATAATATCTATAAATTCTATAAAGAATTGCTAAAGAATAAAATAGAGGTTTCAGTTTCTGTTGAAAGAGAAAATGGTGTTTCTATAAACATAGCATATTTAACTTCGGAAGAAAAAAATATAATAAGTAAAGATAAATGTAAATTTCACGTGCTGTACGACAACGGTTCCAAAAAAATATTGACAAAATATGAATTACTAAATAGTATTAAAACTACGAGCGGATATATTTGTGATATTAATTCAAACAAACTTTTGATAGGTTCAAGAGGTGAAATAAAGAATTGTTGTTCACAACAAAATAACACAGGAACAATATTTACGTTTAAATCAAATGAGCAGCTGATAAAATGCAAAGCAAACAAACCTTGTACACTTTATGCAATAAGAGAATTGAAATATGAAGAAAAAATTTGAATTGCCAATAACTTATTATTCAAACAATAAAAAAATTATTTCCAATTTAAAATACAAAAATGATTTTTATAATGGAGTTGAGGAATATTTTTTAAATAATAAAAAATGTGAAGACATAGAAAAAATAATTTTTAATTTAGGATACAAAAAAATTTCTCTATTTGAAAAAATAGCTGATGAAAAGTTCGTTGAAGACAATAATTTTAAACTGTTTGAGTATAATTTGTTTTCAAAAGAAGGTATAGAAAAAATAAAAAAATGGCATGATAAATATATGGAAATTTTTAATAAAAATTTTTGTATATTTAAATTGTCAGCTGGTTTAGATTCAAGAGTGATACTTTCTTTTTTAATAAACTCAAAGAAAACATTTTATATAGACAATTATCATAGAGATACAGTATATAATAAAGTAGATGATAGTTATGATTTATATTTTATTCAAAATATTATATGTAAAAAATATAAAAATATAAAAATGTCAAACAGGCTTATAAAAAAAATAAAACATTTAAAAGTGGGTGGACATTTTAGTGAATGGTGCAGAGATACCTCTGTATTTAAAAACAAAACTTTTTTAGAATATGCCTATCTATGCAGAAAAAACAATTTTATCTATCCAATGATAGATAAAGAATTATTGACTATAAATCCCGTAATTAAAGATGCTTTAAATACAATTATCATTTATATGTATGCTCCAGAATTGTTGGAATATAATTTTTTATCAGGTAATAGTTTATATGATAAAAAATCTTTACCTTTGAAATATATAAAAATGGTCGAAAAATGGATAGATTAGATTTACATATACAGTTTCCAATGGAATATTGTAATTACAATTGTTCTTATTGTTTTCAAGGAAAACACGTGATTCCAAACAATGCTGAACAAAAAGCAACAACTACAAGATTTAAAATTATTTTTAGTTTTTTAAATAAACTAATAGAAAAATCAAAATATAAGCAAATAACATTAACATTGCTTGGTGGTGAAATAACATTATTTGACTTAAATGAAATATTAAGCCAACTGACAACAAATAAAATGATTATTATAAAAATAATGACAAATCTTTCCAAACCAATAAACTATTATGAAAAACTTCTTGATAATAATAAAAATCTAACTTTTTTATTTAATATTTCGTTACATAGAGAATTTTTGTCATATAAAAATTACAAAAATAAAATGTTAAAATTAAAACAATTAAAAAAGACTTTTGATAATTTAAAAAAAAATAAAAACAAATATAGTTGTTTCAAATAAAACGCCAATTTTGTTTTTATTAAAATTGAAGTTTTTTCAATTTTAAATGATTTTAGTTTAAGATTTATAACTCAAGAAAATGAAAACAAAATGGAAAGATTGGATTTTTTCCATTCTCCGTTTTATGAAGTAAAAAAAATAAAAAAACAAAAATCAATAAAATAACAAAAAAAATGTATAAAAAAGAACAAGTATATAATTTAAAAAATAGTTATTGCATTCCAGAGTTTACAATAACTAAGGATGGAGAAATTAGGCCAGAATGTAATACACAATGGAATTACAAAAAAAGTATTTTTAATATTAAAAGTTTAGAAGAATTAACAGAAAAAAAACTTCTTTGTACTTCTAACAGATGTAATTGTCTAAATTTTAGATATAATAGCTTAAATGATTAAAAAAAACTTGACAAAAAATTAAAAATTGTTTATAATATAAGTATAAGTTAAAAGAAAGGAACAAAGTAAAAATCCCAAGTTGTTCTGAAGAAGAAGACTGGGTAGGAGATATATATGTATTATAATGATTTGTTTGATGCAATGGATGCTATGTTCTCAGATAGTGAGAAGTATGCAGTACCACAGTTCCCACCTAGCGAAGTCCTTAAACATAAGGATGGAACAATAGAAATTTCTATAGCTGTTGCTGGTTATAAGAAAGAAGACATCTCTATTTCCACAGAGGAAAACAAATTGGTTGTATCCACAATTTCGGATTACAAAGCTCCAAAGTTGCCAGATGAAATTTCAGTTATTTCTTCTAATCGTATTAAGAGAAGTGCTTTCAAAAATTCTTTCATTGTGCCAGAAACCAAATTTGATTTTAACAGTATTACTGCCAAATTTGAAGATGGACTGTTGACCATTACAATTCCTCCAAAGGAAAGGAAAGAATATAAACAAATTACAATCGCCTAAAAGGTGATACAAAGCCACTCTTAAAAAAAGAGTGGCTATTTTTTTGACAAAAATATAAAATTAAAGTATAATAAATTTATAAGGAGTTAAATATGAGAAAAGAAAGTGTAAGAAATGTTAATTGTTTTTTGAAATTGCTTCGTGCAGGTGAGGAACTCACTGTAAATAATAAAAAAGAACAGGAAAATTTTGAATATGCTCAACTTGTTTTGAAGGCTAAAGCATATGTAAAAGATTACATTAAAAAGAATGGTAATAATAGTTTTATTGCTGAACGTTTGAGAGATGGTTTTATTGGTAATCTTGTTTATACAAATACAGGAGCTTCTTATATTCAGTCTATAAGAGGTAAGCCTTATGGAACTGTAGTTGCCCTTAAAACTGATAAAGGAACTGTTCTTGGAATGTCTTATATGGATCCAGAGGATATTAATAAGCCACATCCTATTGTTGGACTTTATATTGCTCTTAAACGTGCAGTAGATGGTAAAAATGGTGGTTATAATGGCTTTGAAAAGCGGTATGTTAAATCACGAGCACGAAAACAGATTGAACATTTTTATAAGCGATCTTTGGCATATTACTATCCAGATGTATACTCACATTCAAGAGGTCAAGAAGGTAAGAAAGTAGTTTATGAAAACTATGATGAAATTCATAAGCGTAGAGCAATGATTCTCGGAGAAGGAAAATAAAATATAATTTTAAAAATAGTAAGGTTACGGAAGAGCCGTATAAAATTACTAATTTACTGGTCAGCCTTACTATTTTTTTTGAGGTTTTATGTCTACGAGGTGTGAAATAGGATTACTTCTTCCAGAAGGAGGTGTCCATGTAATTTATAATCATCATGATGGATATCTTGATGGTGTTGGATTAGACTTAATAGAAAATTGGAATAGCTATGAAAAAGCCGAAGAAGTCGTCCATGGAGCATATAATAATGAAAAATGGCAGTGGGATTATAATACGATAAATGATTGGATTAATTTCTTAAAAAAATCAGATAGAGAATACGCTTATCTTTGGAGAAATGACCATTGGGAATATATTTCTTCTTATTGGTCAAAAGATCATGTAGAATGGAATACTGAATGGAAGGATGTTAAAAAAGGTTTAAGAGAGTTGCAGAAGCAAATTGATGGCTGTTTTATAATTTTTTAGTAGGTTTTATCTCTAAAAAACTTGAAGTTGGTGAATGGGCTTGGGACTATTATTATGATAATTCCGTGATTGCTACTATTTTATGGCCAATTATTTTTATAGTTTGGCTTGGCGAAATGTTTTTTGTGCTACCTTTTGTAGCTACATATAAATTACTGGAGAAAATTTTTTATATAATATGACAGAATTAGAAAAGAAAATACAAATGGCAGCAAATGCCTATTATAAAGATGGTTCTTCTCCTTATTCGGATGAAGAATTTGATGAAATGATGGAAGAGCTTAGAGAAACCCAACCAGATTCAAAACTCTTGAAAGATGGTGTTCAAGAGGAATTAAAGGGTGTTTCTAAAAAATATAAGCTTGAACATACAATGGGAACTCTTGCTAAATGTATGGACGAAGAATCATTTAGAAAAATGTGGAATACTCATTGTAAAGGAAAAGATGTAGTAATCCAGAAAAAAATTGATGGAGCTGGTGTATTGCTTCATTATGAAAATGGAAAATTAGTCCAAGCACTTTCTCGCGGTGATACAGAATATGGCGAAGATTTAACAGAGAATATATCAAAAATACAAGGAGAATATCCAGTAGTTTTGAATATAGAAGGATTTACTGGATATATCCGTGGCGAGTTCTTTATGCTCCGTTCTGTGTTTAATGAATATTTTAAAGACAGTGCTAAAAATCCACGCAATATGGCTGCTGGTATCATTAAAAGAAAAGATGGAACTGATTGTGATAAACTTAGTTTTGTCGCTTATGATCTTTGGGATGGTATTCATGATAAAACAGAATTGGACAAGCTTGATTTCTTAAAAGAAGCAGGTTTTAAGACACCTATGTGGTGGGCTTCTCCAAGTGTAGAAGATGTAATAGAATTTAGAAATGTTTTAAAAACTGACGATGAAATTCCATGTGATGGATTGGTTATTAAACAGAATATAGTAGATCAAGATGATTTGGCAAGAAGAACTCCAATGCACAATTTTGCCTTTAAGCCTTCCCCTTCTATAAGAATTACTAAGGTTAAAGATATTATTTGGCAGTTGGCTGGAAGTTATTTTGCACCAGTAGCAATTATTGAGCCAGTTGAACTTTGTGGAACTACTGTGGAACGAGCGTCTTTGGCAAATGTAAATATAATGAACGAGCTTGGAATTTATATTGGTGCTTCTGTGGCTGTAAAGAAAGCTGGGGAGATCATTCCTAGTGTAGTAGAAGTAGTTTCAGAAAAAAAGAAAAACGCTTTTGAAATTCCAACTGTTTGTCCAGTATGTGGTGGAAAAGTAAAGATTAATGAAAGTGGTATTCCTACTTGTATAAATAATCTTTGCCCAAGAAAAGTAAGCCATAGATTTGCGAAAATGTTTGATATACTTGGAATTAAAGGTGCTGGGGATGCTTTTATTTCTTATATGGAAGAACATGGAATTACAGTTTTAGATTTCTTTGAAATAATTGCTCGTAAAGATGAAGAAACTCTAAATAGATTTGCTGGAAGTATTAATGGTGGAAAAATACTAAAACAGATGATTAATGTATTAAGCAAGCCAATTTCTACTGCAAAATTCTTGGCATTGTTTGATTATAAAGGTTTTGATGAAAAGAAATTAAAACTTATTGGAAAACCACTTAACGAAATGTATAATCTTACATTTAATGATTTAATTAAAATAGATGGTTTTGCTGAAAAGACTGCAAATCTATTCCTTTCATTTATGCACGATTGTAAGGAAGAAATAGAAGATATTAAACACTATTTTATTATAGAAGATGCTGTTGTAAGTAGTGGAAAACTAAATGGTTTGAGCTTCTGTTTTACAGGTGCTGCTTGTAAGCCAAGAAAAGAACTTCAAATGTTGGTTGAGGAAAATGGCGGTATTGTAAAAAGCGGAGTAGCAAAAGGATTGAATTATTTGGTTAGTGATGATAAGGATAGTTCTTCTTCTAAGATGGTTAAAGCAAAAAGTTTAGGAATTACTTTAATTAGTAGTGAAGAATTTTTGAAGATGATTTAAATTCTTGACAAATTGGTCTTGAATTTTTTTTAAATTTGTTTATAATTAATTATAAACAAATTTAAGGCGGTAAACAATGAACGTTTGCGACGAAAGAACTTTTCTTAATGGTGTAGATATTTCACCAAGTAATGTTGAATTGTGCCATTCAATTGGTTTGACAAATGTTATTTGTGGTGATATACTTAAAGAGATAAGAGAAATGCATTTTGATAAAATAATTATGAACCCACCGTATAACATTGGTTCCAAAATAATAGACAAAATAAAAGGAAAGGCAGAAGAAACAGTAATTCTTGCTCCACTAAGTAATTTCAAGCACCATAAGAATTATAAATATGTAAATTCATTTGAGATAGTTGATAATACTGTTTTTGGTGCTATTATTACACCTAATCTTGGTGTTGCTTGTTTTTCTAATAGAGAAATGAGCGATAAACAATGGGAAGATTTACAATTCTTGACATTCGATCAAAGAATGGTGCCTATTTATAAAAGGAATATAGAACTTGGAATAAAATATGAAATCTATGAAGATCGTTATAGAAAAACGACCGATTTTGATTTCAACAAAGATTTTATAGAAGGAAGTCGTTTGCCCAACGGTGGAGATAGAGAAGTAAAAGCAAATGGTTATAAAAAAGGGAATAATATAGGATATAAAGTAAATACGTTGAAGCAAATTCCAGAAGAACTAACCAGCAACATTAGCGTTATCAACTTTAATACACCATTAGAAAAGGATAATTTCACAACTTGGGTTTATACTGATAATCCTCAAAATTGTTTAGCAAATAGAATGATTTGGGGATTACATTTGAATACTACTTCAAAAGTATGTTCTATGGCAATTCCCCAAATAGATTGGGAAATTATTTCTGATGATGAATTGTGGAGAGAAGGCAAATATGACAAAGCAGTATTAAAAGCAATGGGATTTACAGAAGAGGATATAGAGAAATGCATTTTGATAAAATAATTATGAACCCACCGTATGATAGAAGCCTTCACTTGAAGATACTTCGTCAAGTAATGGACAAAGCAGATGAAGTAGTGAATCTTAGTCCTATTAGATGGTTGCAAGACCCACTTGCTGAAATGAAAGGTAATCGTGCTGACTATGGTAGATTTGCTGATATAAGAAGCAAAATTACAAGTTTGGAGGCTATCCCTGCCGATAAAAGTCCAGAATTGTTTGGAACACTTCAAGCAGTAGATTTGGGAATATATTATCTAACACCAGAAAGTGGTCTAAATATAACCCCAAAACCATTTATTAGTCAGGGTTTGCTTGATAAGGTAAATAAACCAACTTACGAGGGAAGATACAAATCTATTGGTAGTGTGTGTTCTCCAGAAGGAAAGCCAGATTTTACAAGACCATTTGTAAAATTATCACCGCTTAGAGGACACCCAGGAAAGCCAGATTTTATTACTATAATCACCAGTGATAAAAACATTGCTATGAAAGAAATTTCAGCAGGTGGAAAAAAAGGAACCAGAAATATAACAGTAAATTTCAACACCCAAGAAGAAGCAGAAAATTTCTTCAATTACCTACATACAAAATTTGCTATTGCTTGTTGTGGAAATGTAAAGATGGGAATGGATGTACCTCTAAATGCCATTCCGTATATGGAGGACTACACTCACCCTTGGACAGATGAAATGTTATATGAGTATTTCTGTCTTACTGACGATGAGATACAGGAGATAGAACAAACAGTATGATTCTAACCGAAGAACAAAAGCAAGCAATTACCAATGAGTATAATCAATTTGTGGAAGTGCAATATGCTGGCAAGACAAAGAAAGAAAGACAAGAATTAGGTGCTTTTTTTACGCCTCCACAACTCACAATTAGGATGATAGAGAAATTCACCAATTTGGAAGGAACCATTCTTGATCCTACTTGTGGTGCTGGGGGATTGCTGGCTGCTGCTATATTGGCAGGTGCTGACCCAACCAAATGTTATGGCATTGAATTAGACCCTGCTATTGCCAATGTTGCCAAAGAGCGATTAGGCAAATTAGGGGTGCCTTCTTCTAATATTAAAGTTGGTGATGCTTTGTTAGAAGGTAGTTATGATTTTTCTTCTGTTCCAAAAATTATTGGCTCTAACAAACAAACTAAACCATTTGAGAATTTAACAAAAATGCTTAAAAAAAAAGATGATGAAGATTTACAAAGTTTTAAAAACAAAGTAAAAGAAAAGATAAACGATTTGTCAGAAGAGCTATATAGTAAAAAGTTAAACAGAGATATGCACTATTGCATAGAGGAATTAAATATAATAAATGAATACTAAAAAATTTTAAAACTTTATTTGATGAAATAATAAAAGAAGAAGTTGTAAGAAAAGACAATACTAGGATAAAACAATTACAAAATGAAAATAAGAATCTTCTAGGATTTACTTATGATAATAACACAAAGAATACAAGAAATATAATACAGTTGTTACATGACAAGAAGGGTATCTGTTTTGACTTTGTAAATTATTTATATCATAAATATAATAAAACTGGCAAGTGTTATTTTATGTGATTTAATAATAAACAAGGTAGTACACATACTATATATATTACTGATGATGGCTTCTATATAGAAGCTACACCTCCTGCAGAAGGCTCATTAGACTATATTTATGTAGCTAAAGTAAATAATATTAAAGATATTGTCAAGAATATGGCTAAACAATGTACTGATATGTATTGGAAAGATAGTCCTAGATATAGATACTGTAAATATATTCCAGATAATAAAGTCGAGACAATCGATCAATTCATTGATAAACGTTGGATTGATGGTCAGTTTGATTAATAAATTGGCTTGTCACTTTTTCTTATGATTTTTTTGGATATTATGGTGGAATTAAATAGAAAATTAAACGAAGGTATATCATGCATCTTGAAGTAGAAACTTTTGAAAATTTTGATTTTAGAAAAAATATTTATGTTGTTCATAAATTAACATAAAA
>Ga0326513_10001541_pt1 | contig 17869 bp, 22 predicted proteins | sample 2_2465_0518_D_FD_203654 | JGI IMG/M metagenome (GOLD analysis project Ga0326513, IMG submission 203654) | Bovine rumen microbial communities from UC Davis, California, United States - 2_2465_0518 | ecosystem: Host-associated > Mammals > Digestive system > Stomach > Rumen | place: USA... | reverse complement strand
TCGGGTGCCGTGTCTGTAGAGGAAGATCAAAATGCAAAAGACCCTACAGTAAACGTATCTGTAGCCTCTGGCGTAGTAGCAGTCGGCTCTCCTAACGTTATACAGCTCACTAAGAAAAAGAAGGGAGTTAATACTACAATCGTTTCTGATAACAACATTAATATTGAGCCTAGAGAGAGTGTTGAAAGCACAAAAGGTGGCAACATCTCATTTAAGCCCGGTGATGATATCGAGTTCTGCTCGCATCACAGACTTGCAGACAATCAAGATGAAGTTTCTATAAAGGTTATTAACGGTAACGACGAGCCTGTTAAACTTCAGTTGAATGCAGCTGAGATGACTCTTACTACGAAAAATAAGACTGGTAACGATTCGAATGTATTTGATATCAATATAAACAGTGCAAAGAATACCAAGGGTTATTTGAAGGTACGTGCACAAGCTATTGATCTTCGTTGTGAGGATCACGGCGGTATTGCTCTTTAGCCAAAAGGCTCTGATGGATAGGGCCACATGAATAAGATTAAGTTTGAGCACGGTGGTGGCGATGGCCTTGAGTTTGGTACATTCAATACGGAGCATACTTCTCTGTTTACAGGCGACTATAGATTCAACAAAAACGGGATCATTCGTCTTGCTACTCGTACTACAGAACCTTCAGATAAAGCTGATGCAAATGACGCAACGACTACTTATAAGTACGTAAAAGCTTCTGATGATTTCTACGATAATATCGATGCAAATGATCCTACATGTACTTGGGAGGATATCGTGAAGTTTATAGCTTGGGCTAAAGCTAATAATCAAGGTCCATTTGCTGTATAATTAATATAATACTGCCATGGGTATATATATACAAAACAAACCAGTAGCCCATATATACTACCATAAAATACCTATCTTGGAAGTATATATTGGTGATAAACAAGTATGGCCTGGTTATATATTAGAAGTACCTTCTTGTTACGCAAGCGGTTATTGGCAGGATCAATACCCTTGGACAGAAGATACACCTTGGAAAGATTAAACACATAACACATGTAGACATATAATGGTAAAATTAACGAGTTCGTCGACTGGGTATCTGGAGATAACTCGTTTACAGGACAAAACGAAACAGATGGCATGCAAGTGTCTGGCGCCTCTATTAGACAGCTACTGCAAAGTAGAATGAAGGAGCCATTCGTCATGAAGGAAGATCCTACCAATAATAAGTATAGGATGTTCTCAAGTGAAGAAGCATATGCTATGTGGCTTGAAAATCCTGCAGATAATCAGGATCTAGAGTTGTTTAGCTTTGCACGTCCTAGCGATTATAAACTTGACCTTACAGCTACAGATAGCGATGGCTTTAACAACAAGTTTATTCGTGAAGGAGATTCAAACGGCAACGGTTCAAGAATTGCTTTCCATTGGAGTATTTACAATGATGAAGGTGAGTCTTCCGATAGCCTTTCTGTAAAATATACAATTAGTAATACATCCTCTGGATTTAGTACAAGCTTTACTCGTTGGTATAACAAATCAGATGCAGATCCTAATTTTAGTATATATGAGTACTTGCAACCTGGAGAAAACGTAATAAGTATAGAAGCAAAAGGTTCTTCTACTGGTGCTCGTAATAACCGTACCTTTACTATTGTTCTTCTTTAGGTAAATGTCACAAGTACTTTTAGGTTCTACGAGAAGTTCTCTCCACAGCAAGCTATTTAGATTCCTTACGTATTTGAACGTAATAATACTTCAGGTACAACAAAGATCTACTTTAGAATTGATAATGGAGGTTCTGGTCTTCAAGTTTCAAGAGATGTTGTACTAGATGGACCTACACGTGTAGTAGAAACTCAGCGTATGCAAGTTTCTCTTGCAGAAGGTTAGCACTCCTTACAAATATGGGCTGAAGCTAAATACAACGATGGTCAAACTACAGTAAAGAGTAATCTGCTGTATTATACATTTACAGTAGGATCTAGTGTTGTTGGTAGTACAGGTAAGTTTATTAATATTGCTAGTTCATTTACTAGTGGTGACTTCCCACTCAGCAGTTTGATGCTGCATGCTACACAATATGAACCATCTACTCTTGATTGGAGTTACTATACCGATAGTTTGCAGACCAATACATCTATTCCTGTAACATGGAAGTTGATGAGAGGATTGGATGATGCCAATCCAATTGCACTTGGAGATATTACTGCAAACAATCAAGAGCGTGCAGCAGTATTATCATTTGTTCCTACTATATATACACAAGATGGAACTGATACATATCTGGCTGCATACTTTAGAAATACATTGTTGAATGCTATTCCTATCTATATAACAAAGAATAACAAGATCAACATAAACGAGACAGATTTCTATGAGGCTAAGATGTCCGCATATGGTAAAACTAATAGTAGTTCTACTAAGGATACTTGGACTGATGAGACCGGTCAAGTTACAACACAATTCAATAATATTTCTTGGAATACTAATTCAGGTTGGTATGAAAATAGCTTCCGCACAGTAGGACAATCTGAAAGTGCTGTTATAAGTATACAACCATTCTCAAACTTTGATTTTATAAAAGGTAAAACGATTGAGATTGAATTTGAATCTGAGAAAGTTGCTGATGACGACGACAAGCTTATCGTAATAGGTAACCCACAAGCGGCTCGTATTGAAATTACTCCAGATACAGCCACATTGTATGGCAATGCAAATACAGAAGTTGTTCATACAAACTATAAGTCTAATGAGAGAATTAAATTGTCTTTCATTATCAATGCTGTTCCAGAGAATAGTCAAGACCGTACAGTAGAATCAGGACTCGCATATATTGTAAACAACGGTATTCTCGAGCGTGCTGCTATCGCTTCAGGTCAAGCATTTAATACAAGCGGTGGTATTACTATCGGAGGATCTGATTCAGGAGTACGAGTATATACTATTCGTATATATGACTATTCTATTAGTTATTCAGATGCTTACAATAATTTTGTATACGATAGTCCAGACAAAGCTGTAATAGCTAGTCGCAATGATATTCTTAATGCTAGCGGTGAGATTGATTTTGACCTTTGTAAGAATAGAATAGATACTATACTTATAACAGGTAACCTTTCTAACATACTTAGCGGTCAAACAGATAAGAAGGGCTCCACTACAGATGTAACTATCGAGCGTTTCTGTCCTTCGGACTCAACTAAGAATTTTAAGATTGTTGGAGCACAGATTAGAAAACACGGACAGTCTACATTGAACTATCCTATTACTTCTATGAAGTTCTGGCTTAATAAGTCTAAGAATGGTGCTGTCCCAACATGGGAACTTACTCAGCAAGAAGATCTTCTGTTGAATAAGAACAGATATGTAATGAAGGCTGCTGATGATCAAGGTAAGGCTTCTATTCCTGCTAACAAGTTCGTTCTTCAAGCTAACTATGCTGATTCATCAGGTGTACACAATGGATCATTACAGCGTCTTATACAAAAGACGTGGTTTAATGCAAACATTGATGGAGAATATAGACTTAGAACAGCTCCGCAATTGTTTAGTACAAACCAACTTGTTCATCACAATAACGCCGACTTAAACGAGACTGGAAATGCAGTTTGGACTGAAGGATATGGTCAACGTAATAGATACGACAGTAATGGTAATATTACGTTATCTGAGAATGTACAGTGGGGAAATGTAACAGATTCTGCATTCCCTTATGACATACGTATTGCTCCAGATTCATTCCCTTGTGCAGTATTCTATTATGATGAGCAAGGTGCACAGAAGAGAATATTCCTTGGTCAGTATGTATTTATGGACGATAAGAAGTCTGACTATATATACGGAGAGCGTAGTATTTATGCTGTACCTAAGGATCCTTTCTGTCTTACTAACACTTATAAAAGTCAGGATACTAAGGCTAATCGTCGTTGGGATAACAAAGATGTATTACAGATAGAGGTACTTAGCTCTAATACTCAATATTCATCTTATATGACGCACGATTCTCGATTTGAGCAAGTGCTTAATATTGAGAAACTTGATAATCAAGGTAATCCTACAGGAGAGTATGACCGTATGTGGGGATGGGAGCAAGCATTTGAGCTTATCTTCCCAGATGAAGATGATATCCTTAAAGTAAAAGATGCTCAGGGAAATAAGATTACTCAGGATAAGTTTAGTACATCTTCTAACTTCTATCTTAAGACTAAGCCTTTCATAGACTTCCACGCTTGGGTAGTAAGTACGTATGGTAATCAACAGAAGTTCCAACAAGAAGCAGCACAACACCTTGACTTGTACAAGATGGCGGCTTATTATATTTTCTGTCTGCGTTTTGGACTTGTCGACTCTATGGAGCGTAACGCTCAGTTGAAAACTTATGACGGTCAACACTGGCATTATGAACCTTGGGATATGGATATCGCTCTTGGTAACAAGAACGACGGTGGTATCGCATATGAACCTCCTATTGATCGTAATACAAAACTTCCTGGATCTGTAACGACATATGCATTCTCTGGTAGAAGTGCTAATGATCAGGGCGAGGTTGTAACATCTAACTGGTTGTTTGATGCTCTTGAGAATTGGAATTACTGGGCAAATACAATTGTTCCAAAGGTAGCAGATGCCCTGTATAATGCAGGACTTACTTATGATAATGTATCTGCCATGTTCGATCAAAGCTATGCATCTGCATGGTGTGAGTTGATGTACAACAAGTCAGGATTCTTCAAGTATATTGAATCTGGTAATGGTGACCCAACATGGCTTAGCTGGTTACAGGGTTCTCGTATGACACACCGTCATTGGTGGTTGAGTAACTCAATGGACTATTACGATGCCAAATGGTTCTGTGGTGATTATAAGAGTCACTATATCTATGTACGTGCAAACGTAACAGAAGGGTCTAATTAGGTTATCAGAATTACTCCTACTAAAGATACATATATGAGTATCTACAAGGAAGGTGCTCCTTGGGGTCCTACGTTGAATGTATCTAAATCTAACATCTTTACTCATAACATGGGTACTGGATATGGTGAGCTTGCTGGTGGTTCTAACACTAAGAACCCTATCACTATATATGGTGCTAACTTTATGGAGGAGATTGATCTCAGTGAGATCGCTCTTGGACTTGATGGTGTAACTCTCGATGGTGCATATTCAGAAGTACTTGGTTCTCCGATTAAGAGCCTCAACGTAGGCATAGCAATATCTGGATCAGATGATACTTATACTGGTACAGTTGGTGTACTTGGATGTCAAATACAAGCTACTGCTGCTACACTTGAGAATCTGCAGTCACTTAACATTCGTGGCCAACAGAATCAAACAGATACTAATGCATTTATCTATAATAATAACCTTACAGAGTTGTCACAGGTACTTGCAATGGGTTCTGGTTTGACTAACTTCTATAGTTCTGAATCAGGTAATACATTCTCTAAGATTGAGCTTCCTGATAGTGTATATAGATTCTATGTAAATAATTCTTCTTGGAGTACTTTGGAGTTCTGGCACAGCGAAATAGGTTAGGCTAATGCAGCTACATTTACTAAGTGTTCAGGAATTCCTACTACAGTACACGAAGTATCTTTGCTTGGTACTACTGGTAAGACACCAGAATCAATTCAGTTTGTAAGAAGTTGGATAAACAACATTGAAGCTGCAGGCGAATCGTTCGGCGACTATACTCTTGCGATGGATAAAATCGATTGGCGAGATAGTACAGTGGGTAACGAAAACCTTCTTACATACGAAGAGTTATAGAAACTTGCTCAGTTTAACGGTGCGAATAATCTTAAAGGATACATAATACTTAAGGATACAGGTCTTGAGCTTACATCACAGCAGTTAACAAACATCAAGTCTTGGTTTGGCGATACCGTATTTACCAAGAATTCTTCTGGCCTTGTAATAGACCACAAAAAGAATTACGTACAGATTAATATTGGTGGAGATATAATTGTAGACAGCCAAGGAAATGTATCACTTGAAGAAGGTAAGACGGCTTCTTTGAACGCTACTAGATTTTCACTGGCTGAAGATGATATTACGCAATACACGTGGTCTATCGGCCCAGTAGGTAGTGTGGAATCTTACGGTAGATACAACGGACTTACTGTAATATAGCAGGACGCTAGTATTGATGGAATTGCTTATATAACATCTACTCAATCTAGAGTTGGACAAGACTACGATGTACAAATTACATGTTCTGTAGAAGGTGTTAATTACACTACTACACTTCACGTAATAGCTGCTACTTATCCTACAACAATGTATATCAATACTGTTAACCAAGGACTTATTGCTCCTAGAACAGTGGCAAATTATATTGGGTTATATCAAAGTGGTCAGGCTGTAAATATGTACGTTACATCAAACGAAACATACACAGGCAAAATCAATAAGGTTACTTATACCATAACAAGAAATATAGACGGTGCTTCTGTACAATATATTGCTGGTGGCAGTACGTCTGATCTTGATAATCTACATGATGATTATATTTCAGTAACCGCTAACAATGATAAAACAGGATTGATAATATCTTCAGATAGTGCCATGCCTGCAGATGAGTCATCTTATTTCTATACCATTACAGCTGTTGTAAGATTTATTTCTGGGCTTGAAAGAACCACCACATATACGTTAGTTATATCTGATGATGGTACACCAATTGTTTCTAGCAATCAAGTGATGTTCAATGCAGTAAATGATGCATTTACAACACAAACCGGATCTTCTATCGGTAGAAATTATTTCTATAAAGTAGACCTAATGGTACTTACTGGCACAATAGACTTTACATCTTATGCTGCTACGTTACCGAATCTTGTAACAAGTAATAGTTCTTATTTGTTTAAGTACTTACCTAACGTTACAGGTATTATACTTGATGGATGTAATATTACCAACACAGCAAATAATATACAAGGTGACGATAAGCGTCAGTTCTTATTCGATAACATGGTCAACCTTAGGGTGTTGTCTATACAAAATTGCACAGGTTTGACTGGTAATATTGATCTTACAATGTGTCCTGAGATTACTTAGGTTGATGCTAGTGGTACTGCGGTTAACGTGTTAATTCCTATAGGTACTAAAATTACTAAATATGAGCTTGGTACACCTACTGCTGTAAGTCTTATTAATCCTACATCAATTAATCCTAATAATGTTGTAGTAGACTCTTCTAGCAGCATTAATTCTATTGACCTGGTTAATATTCCTAACAATAAGACGTTTACGGCACTTACTAAAATAATGAACTGGTCATGACACATTTGAGAATAGAATAGAATACAAGTTCGATAGAACAAGTTGATAATGTTGTAATATCGAAATTATATGAGCTTGTAGAGTCTAATTTATTGGATCAATCTAGTAATTTACAAGGACGACTACATACAACAGCAACATATTAGAAATTTATAGATGGTATAAGAAACAAATATCCAGAATTATATATAAATAGTGATAAATATTATTTATATTTAGGAGATCCCACATTTACTGCCATACTGGCTAATGCGTATGGAGATGGTTATGGTTGCGCATTAAGCGATTTGTAGAGTGTGACTGATAAATGGGAGTAGGTAGTACGTAATAAATTTGTTGGAAATACCCAAATAACAGATGCTACAGGAATGAAATATTTTACATCTCTAAATTGGGCAGCAAGTTCACCTGAGAATCAAGATGGATTTAGAAATTGTACTAATCTACAAAGAGTTGAACTACCAGAAGGTTTGACTTATTTACACTGCTCACATACCTATGAGAGCTATGGATTTTTTAGAAACTGTTCAAGTTTGGAGTATGTAAAATTACCTAGTACTTTAAAAACAATTGGTGAGAGGTCCTTCGATCAATGTAGCTCATTGTCTAGTATAGAAATTCCATATGGAGTTACAAAAATAAGCAATAATGCTTTTTCTGGAACAAATTTATCTGAAATAGAAATACCAGAAACAGTTACACACCTCGGTATGACTATTTTCAGTAATTCTAAATTAACAAGTTTGCATATACCATCTAGTGTTGAAACAATGTCTGGTGGGTTGGTAACAGGATGTCCTATTACATCAGTTACATTTGATCAATCTTCAGGTAACGATCTTACGTTTAATACTGCAAATACGTACGGAACAGGAGGATTAACACAGATGAGTAGTCCAATTAGTATTACAGAATTAGATTTTCCGAGTAGGTTAATCTATCTAGGATAGCATTTCTTTAGAGGATGTACACAGTTGGCTAGATTGATATTTAGATCGACTACACCTCCAACCATTTAGAATGATGATTTTGGATTTGCAAATACTCCAACGATATATGTTCCAGATAGCGCTGTTAGCACATACTAGGCAACTTCACCGTATTCAAATTATACAATTCATCCAATAAGTGAGTTGTCTTCTTAATATAATATAACAGAACCCTAACTGTATAAAATAGGGATTGCGTGGTTAACTTAGTGGTAAAGCACTAGCGGACTTAGCGGCCCTAGAATCAGAGGTTCGATTCCTCTGCCACGCGCAACATGTACTACTTGGTAATAGAAAGCTCAGTATTGGTAGAGCAGCGAGGAATAAGACTAACTCGTATGAGCAGCGGGTCGGAGCCGCCCTATTACCTAACCACCTGTCTTGTGAGGAAGTAGTACAACAAACACAGTTCCCGCGCTGTAATGCGGATTATCAACAACAACTATTAATTATCAACAATTTAAACTATGGAAAGTTCAAAAATCATGATGTTCCCTGAGATGGGAAGTAATAACGGTATTGATCCAAACATAATATTTTATGTTCGATATAAAAGGTGATAGAATATCTCTCAACACTGAAGACTTAGCCATACCTCCTTTTAAAAATTATTACAATGAGGCAAAAGATAAGTCTTTGGCGTTGAAGGAGATAGAATACATAGTATGGCTGCACAAATGGAATACTCCATATGAAGCATATCCTATAGATCAGAGAGCTTCAATTGTAGCTAAAGACGTATTTAAAGATGAAAAATATGTACCTACTGCAGAAGTAAAAGAGCTAGCAAAACGTTTTTGTGAGTTTCAAGAGACTCCCGGAACAAGGTTGCTGAGCGCTTCGTAGACAGCAGCAGAGGGGCTTATAGCTGCCCTAAATGACTACTCGTAGGGTAATATGGATATAGATACTGCAATTAAGGTTACGCGTATCTTAAAAGATGTTGGTAATATTGTTAAGTCTTTGGACATAGCTATGAAACAAGCTAAGGCTGAGTAGTTGGAGACTGGTAGAATAAAAGGTGGAGGCGTAATAGGTCTCTACGAAATGTAAAAATATACAACATGGAAAAAAAGGTTTTACTCAAAGATCTTGTAAGTACTGGTACTCACATTCGTACAACAGTTATACCGAAGGCTGTAATATCAGATAACGGCGAGCACCAGATTGCTGAATTCTGGGATGCTAATAAGACTATTGACGTTATTGTAAATAATTCACATAAACAACACGATAACATTCGTGAAGTAGATGAATACACACATAATATTGATTCTAGACTCAATGCTGAAATAAATAGAGCTAAACAAGCAGAAGATGTAGGTATGCTTACAGATCCTACTACTGGTGAAGAGCATAAAGCTACTATAAAAGAGTATATCGATCATTAGGATAATACTAAATAGGATACTCTTGTTTCAGGCATAAATATTAAAACAATAGACGGTCAGTCTATTCTAGGATCGGGTAATATTATAATAGACTATACAGGTTTGTCTAACAAACCTATTATACCAACGGTACCTACAAACGTAAGTGCATTTACTAATGATGCTGGGTACTTGACATCACATCAAGATCTTACGTCCCTTATTAATAGAATTGAAGTTCTTGAAGCAGCTGCTGGAATTAGTCACGAAGAATAAAATAATAAACAATGGAAAAGAAAATAAGACTTGGTATAAAAGGTAAACATCCTTTAAGAGATCTTGCACATTTTGGTACAGATGCAAGACGTCATGCTCATCCTGATGTGCTCATTGGAAACTATCCTCCAAATAGACCATTGTTTAGAGAAGGCGATATTCTTGATGCTAATGCCACATTAAATCTTATTCTTGACAACAAACAAGAAGTAGATGTACAGGATAGTGATCAGGTTAAAAAGAATACTAGAGACATACAAGATAATTATATTACCCTTTCTAGTAAACTTAATGAACTTGAGGATGAGCATAATAGAGATATAGAAGATCTTCAAGACCAAATAGATAACTTTGAAGGTAAAGGAGAAAAAGGTGATCCAGGTCCTCAAGGCCCTCAAGGAGAAAAAGGTGAGAAAGGAGATAAGGGTGATAAAGGTGATCCTGGACAAAGCATAAAAGGCCCTCAAGGTATTCCTGGTCCACAAGGTGAGACAGGTCCTCAAGGTCCTGCTGGTCCTAAAGGTGAAGATGGTATTACTCCGCATATTGGTAATAATGGCAACTGGTTTATAGGAGATACAGATACTGGAGTTGAAGCTCAAGGCCCATAGGGACAAGCTGGTCACGACTTTACATATCTTGATTTTACACCACAGTAGCTAGCAGCATTAAAGGGTCCTAAGGGTGACGATGGCGCAGATGGAATATCTCCGCATATTGGTATGAACGGTAACTGGTTTATCGGGGATATCGATACAGGCGTTAAAGCTAGAGGAAATGATGCTATTAGTCCAATAGTTCGAATAAATTCTACATCACTTGAATGGGAGATATCTACTGATGGCGGTACTACATATACATCTACTGGTGTTAGTGCCAAGGGTCCAAAGGGCGATACTGGAGAACAAGGTGCCCAAGGTCCGGCAGGTGCTACTGGTGCAACAGGTCCAAAAGGAGATACCGGTGCTACTGGCGCATAGGGTATACAAGGACCTCAAGGTATTCAAGGAGAAAGAGGATTACAAGGCGCGCAGGGTCCTACAGGAGCAACTGGAGCTTAGGGTCCTAAAGGAGATAAGGGAGATCAAGGAGATCCATTTGTGATATATAAGAGCTATACTTCTATATCCGACATGAATTCAGACTCTGCTAATGTTCCTGAAAATAAGTTTGTAATTATTTCCAATAATAACGTTTCTGATACAGACAATGGAAAGTTGTATATGTAGACAGCAACCGGATTCAATTACATTTCTACTTTAAGTGGTGCTACAGGAATAAAGGGAGACAAAGGAGATAAGGGAGATACTGGCGACCAAGGACCACAAGGTATACAAGGTCCTGTTGGTCCTCAAGGATAGCAAGGTATCCAAGGAGAACAAGGCCCACAAGGTATTTAGGGACCTAAGGGTGATAAAGGTGACACTGGCGACACTGGTGCTCAAGGTATCTAGGGTATTCAAGGTATTCAAGGCCCTAAGGGAGACAAAGGTGACAAAGGTGATACCGGATCACAAGGAGCTAAAGGAGATGATGGTATAGGAATAAAGAGTATTGTTCAAACTGTTACATCCACTGCAAACGGAGGCGTTAACACGTTTACTGTTACTCTTGATGATGATAGAACAGCTCAGTTTAATGTACGTAATGGAGATTCTACTGATGTAGATGCTTATACTAAATCTGAAGTAGATGATCTTTTGGAGCAGTTACAAGGTTATGTAACATCCAATAAAGGTGCAATGACTGTCGTGTCATATGGAGCTTCTCCTAATACAGTATATATGGCTTATGTATCTATGGATATCACCAATGCTAAGAAAGTTGCAAGTATGTCGTTTACTTGGGAGAATGAGGATACAGGAGTTATATATGGAAACAATCTCCAATATTATGAGGAGGTAACATTCGGAAATACAACTCTTACCAATGTATGGTGTACTCCAGTACAATTTGTACAACCTACTTCTGTAACATATACTGTACTTATGTATGATAGAACTGGTTCATCTATTGGCGATACTAATTATAAACATCAATTCTTACAGACAAATGAATATTTGTCACTGAGAGAACCAGACGAACATACCATATACTTCTTGTGGGATGTTACAGAGGGAGAGACATTCCCAATAACATTCCCGTATATATTACAATAATAAAAGCAATGGTAGACTTTAATAAAAGAATATACAATACTGATAAATTTAGATAGGCGGCCATCTTCTTTTAGGAGAATGGATGTTATACCTTAGCGCCGCGTGGAACAACTGATTATATACAATATTGGGACCGTGAAACGGAGCGCTGTCTAAATGGTTATGTGGCTCCGGATGGAGATGCTATTACAGGATACCATTATTTTTATTTAAATTATTGTCCCATTATGAAACTTGAGGAAGTCGAATATAAAGATCGAGACGGCAATATAAGAACTCGCCGCGAGCGTATCTTTGGCTTCCCAAGGTTCTGGGACGAAGATTATTATTATTTTCATGCAGTAGAACAAGCAGAGATTGAAGGAAAACACATGGCTGTACTTAAATCTCGACAAAGAGGTTATTCGTTTAAAGGGGCCTCCATGCTTGTAAGAAACTACGCATTGATAAAAGGATCTCAAAACTTTGCAGTTGCTTCTGAATAGAAGTATCTAACCGGTGACGGATTGCTCACAAAAGCTTGGCAAATAATGGACTTTATAGATAAGCATACAGAATGGGCAAAACAACGCTTGGTAGGTACTCGAATGGAAAGAGTATCTGGTTTTAAAGTAAAGGATGAATACGGTAAAGAGACTGAACAAGGTTATATGTCGCGTATAGCCGGTATTACTTTGAAGAATGACCCCGAACGTATTCGTGGTACTCGTGGAAGATTGGTACTGTGGGAAGAAGGTGGTAAATTCCCAAATCTACTTACAGCGTGGCGAATAGAACAACCTGCCGTTGAAACAGACGATGGTAAAGCTTTTGGTCTTATGATAGCATTCGGCACAGGTGGTACCGAAGGAGGTAGTTTTGAAGGACTGAAAGAATTGTTCTATAAACCTGAAGCTTATAATGTGCTAAGCTTCCCTAACATATGGGATGATAAAGCTGAAGAAACGCGATGCGGATTCTTTGTTCCGTCTTGGAGTAACATGGAAGGTACCGATGTAAACGGCAACCAACTTATGGATAAAGACGGCAATAGCCTTAAGGATCTAGCAATAGAAGAATTGATGCGCCAACGCAACAAAGTAAAGGAGGGCGGAGCGTCACAAGCATCTATAGATAGATTTATTTCCGAACGTCCTATTAAGCCACAAGAAGCTATACTTGAATTAGGTAAGAATATATTTCCACGTAAGCTATTAATGGATCAATTAACGCGAATTAGAACCAACAAGAAGCTTTAGAATATGAAGCATATAGTTGATCTGGTCTGGGATGGCAATGGCAAAGTTGAAGCAATAGAAAAGAAATCTGGTGATATAACTACTTACCCATTAAAGAAAGATGATAAACCAAGCGGATCAGTAGTCATATGGGAATACCCTATCCCAGATCCCCCATTTGGATTATACATTGGCGGTTGCGACCCGTATGATCACGATGAGTCGTTCACTAACTCCTTAGGATCGACGTTCATATTTAAACGCGTTAAAGCAGGAGAAGCTTGGAATGATGTAATTGTGGCTGAGTATACAGGTCGTCCAGATACTGCGGAAGAGTATTATGAAAACGTGCGTAAGCTACTGATGTTTTATAATGCACGTCTTTTGTTTGAGAATGAACGTAAGGGTATTTACCCTTACTTCACAAACAAACATTGCGACTACCTCTTGGCTGATCAGCCAGATAAAATAATTACGGAAGTCTTTAAGGACAGTAAAGTACAGCGCCGTAAAGGCTGTCACATGACAAAATAGATTAGGGCGTATGGAGAAGGTTTAATTCTCGAATGGCTGATGGAAGAATATGAAGAAGGTCATCCTAATCTAGAAAGAATATACAGCGAACCTTTAATCGAAGAACTTATGATGAATGACGGAGAACGAAATGTAGACCGTCTAATAGCTTTGTGTATGGTTATGATATACAGAGAAGAGTTATATTAGATTAAGGTATCGGCTGCAAAGGAACAAAACAAACAGGTTGAACTCTTCGAAATGCCGTTATTCAGTGACAAATGGTTTGCTGAAGATAATGGTGTACAAGATGATATACCTTTATTTAGCTTTTAATATGAGTGACTTAAGAATAGTAAAAGGAAACACGTTTAAAATAGCGGTAGAAGTCAAGGCGTATAAATACAACGGCGAAGAATTGACGGATTTCAATCTGCAAGATTGTACTAATATTACTGTAACTTCTCATACAAACGGGAGTTCAAAAGAGATAAAACAATTCGAAACGCTAGCCAATAATATACTGCAGATAGAATACAATGGGAGCAGCTTAAAAACAGGCAAATATTCACTAGAAGTGACGGGAAAGCTGAATGATATAGAATGGCGATTTTACGATAAGAAAGCTATATTTACCATTGTAAATACAAACGCAGAAGCCAATATACCCCCACAGTCTATAGTAGCAGATAGTACATATATGATCGATAAATAGAAAGTATATATACTATGTCCAAAAGGAGACAAAGGTGATAAAGGCGATCGTGGAGAATAGGGCCCTCGGGGTCCAATTGGATTACAAGGGCCTAAGGGTGACAGAGGTGATGCAGGACGTGTAGGACCATCTGGACCAGCAGGACCTAAAGGGGATAAAGGAGATAAAGGAGACTCAGGACCATAGGGACCTAAGGGAGATCCTGGACAGGTCGGCCCTAAAGGAGATACAGGTCCTCAAGGAGAACAGGGGCCTGTTGGATAGGCTGGTCCGCAAGGAATTCCAGGACCAAAAGGAGATACTGGAGATACAGGTCCCGCTGGACCTCAAGGACCTCGTGGCGAACAGGGCGCACAAGGAATACAGGGCCCACAAGGAGAATAGGGTCCCAAAGGTGATACAGGGCCTCAAGGCTAGGCTGGACCATAGGGTGAACCAGGTCCTGCTGGGGCTAAGGGTGATACTGGAGAAAAAGGAGAATAGGGTCCACAAGGTGAGCAAGGTATTTAGGGCGAAACTGGTCCACAAGGACCAATTGGTCCTCAGGGACCCGCAGGACCGCAAGGACCTGCATTTACATACGCAGACTTTACTCCAGAACAACTTGCTGCCTTAAAAGGACAAGACGGTACGAATGGCACAAATGGTACTAATGGTGCAGATGGTATTACTCCCACTGTTACTATAACTAGTATATCAAATGGTCATAATGTAGCATTTGATTATGGTTTGGGAGATGCTAGAAATACAAACTTTAATGTAATGGATGGCAGCGTTGCTGGGTAGTTACAAGCAGATTGGAATTAGACAGATAACACTCAGGTTGATTATATTAAAAACAAGCCTACCATTCCATCCGAGGTGACGGAAACTACCGTTGCTAATTGGGGGTTTACTAAAAATACAGGTACATCTACATTTTCAGGATCTTATGAGGACTTGACAGATAAACCTACTATTCCAGCGGCACAAGTACAATCTGATTGGAATGCGTCTAGCGGAATGGGATAGATTTTGAATAAACCTACAATCTTCTCCGGTTCTTATGACGATTTGACAAATAAGCCAGTCATTCCTACTATATGGAATGGAACACAAGCTCAATATGATGCGCTAGCTTCGCATGATTCTAATACTATATATATAATAACAGCATGACAAATACAGAAATTGGAGCAGCAGATAAGATAATGTTGGGTTCAACAGAAGCTGATGCTATGTATATAGGAGATACACTAATATGGCCTATAAATACAGGACCGTTACCTGACGGGTACACTCAACTGGAATATATATCTAGTACAAACGACGGGCATCAATACATTGACCTTGATATAAAATTGTACCAAGTGTTGAATACTCAATACGACATAGCTATGAAGTTTAACATGAGTACAACGCAGAGTGAGAGTTAGGCAACAATGTTTTCAAACCAAGATCCAAACAATAGCCCTTGGCCTGGAGTGTTTATTAGAAGAGATTCGAATAAAAATAGAATTCAAGGCAGGTACATAGGCGGTACTGCAAAAGATAATTATTTTGCCACGCTTGGTACAATTGTTGAACTTCCAGTATAGACTCCACCAAACAAAAATGTTACAAATATATACAACAATGGAAAAACGCACTTATATGGATCATCGTTGTTTTGTGGATTTTCAAATACAAACAACAGTCCGCAAAGATATTGTAATGCTTAGTTGTATTATTTCAAACTGTTTGTAGAAGGTACACTTGTAAGAGATTTAATTCCTTGTAAAGATAGTAATAACGTCGTTGGCATGTACGACGTGGTAAACAATACATTCTATACCTCACCGAATGGCGCTGCATTTGTAGCTGGACCAGAAGTGTGATGTAATAAATAATTAACACAATGGTTAGAGTAGAAGATAATTTATATAACATATCATTCCCTCAACAGAAGTTGCCACTAAAAAAGAAGAATGAACAATGGTAGCATGACTGTGTAAACTTTATCATAGGCGAGGGAGACGTTGTGTCTGGAGGAACATCCAGTTCACGCTTCGGAGAGATATAGACCTACTACAACCTTTATAATTCTATATTTGATGAGAAAGACTTTAAACGAATCACAAACCCGTTTAAAGTGGAAGACGGGTTCCCCGCTACTCCTCAAGATTTCAATATAATAAGGCCTAAGGTGGACCTCCTTATAGGTGAAGAGACAAAGAGGCCGATGAACTTCAGGGTAGTGAGAACATCACAAGAAGCTGCATCAGATATTATGGACAAAGAGAAAGAGATGCTTATGCAGTATATCATGGCATCTATTACTGCTCGAATGAGTCCAGAAGAAGCTCAACAGTTCTAGCAACAGCTACAGAGTGGTGAAGTTATGCCACCAGAAGCTATTGCTAAGTATATGACTAAGGATTATAAAGACGTTGTAGAGAATGCTGCATATCACACTCTCACATACTTAAGGGAAAAACTTAGCTTAGATAACGAATTTATCAAAGGTTGGAAGGATGCTCTTATCGCTGGTGCCGAGATATACTATGTAGGCGTACAGAACGATGAGCCTTATATGGAGAGAGTAAACCCAATGTATTTCTCCTACGATAGAGCACCGGACTTAGAGTTTATAGAAGACGGTTCTTGGTGCTGTAGACGAATGCGTTTACCGGTAGCTGAGATATACGATAGATACTATAATAAGCTTACAGAGAAAGATTTAAATAAGCTTAACGAAATGCTTACAGGACATTCTTCTAATACAATGGGAGATCATGGACCTGTAGATAACTTTGGTGGTGGTATCTAGATGCATATATATGACAATCCAGAATTTGAATCTAAGAGTAGATATGCCATAAACGTATGGCACTGCTGTTGGAAGTCATTCAAAAAGATATACTATGTTACATACTTTGATGAATCTGGTCAAGCGCAAGTAGAAATAGCCGATGAATCATACAAGAAAACAGGAATGGAAATCTCTGTTGAACCAGATTGGATCATCGAGGTTTGGGAGGGGTATCGCGCTGGTTCTGATTTATACTTTGGCATTCAGCCTATTGAATATCAGCACGTATCAATTGATAACCCTAATTCTCAAAAACTTCCCTATTGTGGATGCATTTACTCTAATACCAATAGCCGCCCTAGGTCCTTGGTTAGCATCCTTAAGCCTCTTCAATATATGTATATAGTACTTTGGTACAGATTGGAATTGGCTATAGCAAGAGACAAAGGAAAAGTAGTAAACATGGATATTACCTAGATTCCTAAGTCTATGAACATAACTCCAGATCGCTGGATGCATTATCTGTCTAGCGTGGGTGTAAACTTCATAAATCCTTACGAGGAGGGCTGGAACGTTCCTGGACGTGAG
>Ga0326513_10001540_pt1 | contig 17873 bp, 12 predicted proteins | sample 2_2465_0518_D_FD_203654 | JGI IMG/M metagenome (GOLD analysis project Ga0326513, IMG submission 203654) | Bovine rumen microbial communities from UC Davis, California, United States - 2_2465_0518 | ecosystem: Host-associated > Mammals > Digestive system > Stomach > Rumen | place: USA... | reverse complement strand
CTAACTGAAATAAACGGCATTGTATTTTTTAACGTAATGGTATTTGTATCATAATCATAATTTAACTCGTCCAAGTTAATTTCTAGTTTTTTAGCAGTTTCTGTAAGCTCAGTTTTACTTATACCAGGATTATCTTTAATGATTTTTTGTAATTTATTAAAGCTGTTTAACTTTTCGAAGTCTGGCACTTTATGTCCATTTTCTTCTTTGTATGGAAGCATTACTACTGTCAAATTACTTGAATTATCAAACATTATAGCTTCTCTCTCCCATTTGTTAAGCAACTTATTGCCAAAAACAACTGTATCTGGTACACCTGCAGCAAACGCTTCTCCAGAACGCATTGCATTTTCTAGGGACATCATATCAATAGGTTTACTTTCTCTGTCAGTTACCATTCCATATGTAAATGCTCCAGTTGTTAATATAGCAGTGTCGTTGATTTGTGCAGCTCTTGGAGCAATAGATACAACCGTTCTACTACCCTTCATGTTACCAATTTGCATTAAGTAAGGCATTTCTGTAAACGATTCAGACTCAGTTTTCTTTGGATCAGTTTCCATACCAGCCGCTTTACTCATACTAGCTTCGTAAGATTCTTCAACAGTTCTATCTGTTTCAGAAGCTATGATTTCCCGAATGTATTCTGCTGGTTTATAACCACCAATTGCAGCATTTGCATCAACTAAATGCCTTGCAGGAGCGCTTAATCTGGAATAGAGTAATCCAGAAAAGTCTGTTAAATCAGCCTTAGAATATTCCGACGTGATTTTAAAAACTCCCTCTCCGGATTGTAAATCGGCAGCAATTTCTCTAAAAGCTTTCTTTCGAAATTCAGAGCCTTTAATACTACCAAAATTATTAATAATATCATCAATTTCTTTCCTAACATCCTCACCGCCAACAACATCCATACCAGTGTCAGTAAATAAACTGTTATCAAAAGCAAGTTCTGGGCTCCTTCTGCGTAAGTCCATTATTTCAGAATTAGAAAACACATAGTGCTTTTTTCTATCATATTCACTGGGTCTTATACGTTTGATTTTTCCATCTTCTGACACTCACATATTACCATGTGAGTCCATAGCTACCTCTGAACCAGCATTGTGTTTTCTAATTTCATCTCATTTTTCATCATAATCACCTTTATTATATTTAGCTTGACTTAAAAGGCTCATTATTTGTAACATTCCCGGCATAGCAGAACGATATGTATCGGTACCACTTAACCCAGAATAACTAGATAAAGATTGTGTGCTTCTTTGAAATGATATTAACTCATTATAAATCATTTCTATTTCATTTGGAAGTAAATCTCTATCTTTCATTAACGCTATTAGTTCCTTGTCTAATGGATCTAATTTAGAGTCTTCACTATCACTACTTTCAGAGCTTTTAGAAGAGGTGTTTCCAAAGGTACTTTGCTCTGAAATAAAGGGGGTGTATATTAACCCACCCCCTTCTGCGTAAGTCTTTATTTTCATTATTTCAAAGCTCTTAATATTAGTTTTATCGCATTATCATTTAATTTTGCAATAGCTTTATGAGCAGCTTTATTGTTTTCAATTCAAATTCGCTCATCAGGCTCTAAAGTGTATCTCGTTTTTCCAGTAATACGACCACCTTTTTTATTAACTCCAACTGGAGAAGTCTTTCCATTTAAACCCCCATAAAAACCATAGTTCAAAGTGTTGGACAATATCCATTGCAAATAATTATTATTTTGCTGTTGTTTAAATGCGTCCAAATTCGCTTTCTCTGCTGACCATGTACTTTGTGTCTTTTCAAGATAATCTTCAAAGTCGCGATATTTAATCCTATCGTTATAACGAAGTCTCTCATAAACGTCTCTTGCTCCAGGAAACATTGAATCAAGCTTTTTATCAAGTTCTTTTTGCTGAGCCTGTTTAAAGATTTGTTCATTTGCGACATTATACTTACTGATATCTTGCTTAACATTAGATTGAAGTTCTAACATATAATTATCGAAAGATTGAGCAACTCTTTGATTATAAGCAGCATCACTCTGGAGTTTAGCTGAATCAACTGCCTTATCTCTTCCGAGATTGGCGTTTGCATTCTGTACTGCGAAAGAATTATTTTGATTTTGATTTTGCACGTTCATTAACGCTTTTTGTCCAATTTCTTGACCAATTTGTGTTAATGTAGAAGCAATATTATTCCTAATTCCAGCATGCCTTTCTTGTTCAAGGGCTGTATTCTGAATAACATCATTTGTTGAAGGTCTGCTTCTATGTGTTAATTCATTTTGCAGTGTTGATAACATTCTTTCACCAGTTGGCGAATCCTCACGGACACCACTATTATACACAGCTTGAGTATGATATCTGGCTGCTTCGGCTGCTTCTTTTTCAATATCCCGTTGCTTTCTCGCAAAACCAATATTCATTGCCAATCGGCTAGCAGACAAGAACGGTAATATTTTGTTTAAATGGGAAGGTAAATTTTTAGTATTTCCTCCAATAACGTCAGCAGTATTGCTATTCCTAATTGTATCGAGTTCTTTCCCTGCTTGTTTATAGCGATTCTGACCTATCTGCATTAAGGTTCGATCATATAAAGAAGTGGGTTTTACAGATGGATCATACTGCGGAGTCTGATTATAATCCCAAACAGTACCAGTTACATTATCTGCAAGATAATCTACAACATTACCGTTAAGGCCAGCCATCTGTTCATTAGTAGTGCTTGCCTTTTTATTAATATCCGTGAAGAACTTATCATAAGGATTTATTCCGTTCGGCCATAAAGAAGGAGTCCCACTCAGTGCTTTTAAAACACCACCACGTTTGTAAAGTCTACCTGCTTTTTCTAATTCAGATAAGAGAGATCTTAATTTATCACCATATTGTTTACTTTTTCCTGCAAGGGAACCATTTTTTGCAAACATTTTATTAAAGACTTGGTCAAATTTCTCTCTACTTGGGAAAAGCTTATCGTAATTAGAACCTTCTAACCTCGCAAGTTTTTTCAATGGGTCTTTAGAGCGCTGCAGCACCATTAAATTATTTGCCCGTTCAGTCATAGTCGCTTTCTTATAACGACTAACTGATGCAGGAGTAGAAGTATTAGCTGTAGTAGTGATAACACCCTCTGGAGTGCTTACTTGTGGAGCAGCTGGAGGTGTATTGGTTTGAGGAGTTCCTGTTGCAATAGTTGCGGTCGTTGTTGTAGAAGGTGTATTTGTTTGTGGAGTAGCTTGCGGTTGAGTGCTAGGTGCCTCTTCTGCTGCACTTCTCCTTAAACGAGCGTCTTCATCTTTGGTTCAAGAATATCATTCACCCTTTCCAACTTTACCAATAGATTTTGGATCTTCCCCTATCCTATATTGCGCTCTACCGTAAGCTCGTTTAATTAATTTACCCTCATTTTCGCCCAATCCTGCAATAAAATTACTAACCTCTTCTCTAGCAGCAGCGTTTTTCATTCCGGCATCAATAAAATCTCTCCGTTTCCACGCACCCCGCCAAACATCCGTTAGATAACCACGTTTTGTAAATTTATTATCTTCCGGTTTCAACTTAGAAAAAGCATCGGAAACAGCAGCTTCAGCTTTTTTGTTTAAAGCACTCTTAACAGAAATAATTTTGGGGGTTTCACCCTTACTCATTTTTACGCTAAAACCAAACTGCTCAAGAAGTTGCTTATCATTTTTATTGATTTTTGCAGGATCAACATGTTCCCATTCGAGAATTGTTCTAAGCCGTTTACCTGCATCTTCCCCTCCAGCGAGAACCTCTTCTGTTTGACCCTTTTTTAAAGTAAATTCTCCCTTGGTTTTATCAAACTTTGCAACTGCTGTGTGTGTAGTATTTTGTTCTACAGAAATTGTTCCATTTTCGACTTTAAATCCAAACTTCTTCAGTAAGTCAGCATCGTCTGTTGCACCAAATCTTTCGGCATCAACATTATGATTCTTTTTAAGTCGTTCTTTAAGTGCTTCCGCAGCATTCTCACTACTCTTAATTTCGTCAACTTCTGCTTTTGATAACTTAATATTTTGTTCCTGGAGATATGATACATTACCACGATGCTTAGTAAGAGCATTTGCAGCGTTATCTCCACGCTTAAGTGCATCAGTATTTGCAAATGCATTGGCTAACCTTGCGTCACCTGCTTTACGTCTTGCACCAATCCCCATTCTCATAGTAGCCTGTAAACCACTAGAAAGGGCATATAAGTCGTCAGTAGTAAGACTTTTATATCCTTGTGTAACTAATTTATGTAAAACTGGTACAGCATATCCAACTCCAGCTGCAGTGAATAAATGAGATAATCCAGTTAAAAGTTTAGGTGATTTTTCAAACAGTTTCGCAATTTTATGTAGTTTAAAAGCAGCCCCAGCAAAAGGTAATGCACCAAGAACATCCAATCCTGCGTTTAGTGCAGTTCTACCTACACTAAATTCACCGCGTCGTTTTCAATCAGCTCTTGCCATTAATCCTGTAGAAATCAGTCCTGCCCCAGCGCCTCCAATCGCGGTATAAGGATCTGCACTAAATGAAGCGACCGCAGCAGCTAAATCAAGGAGTGCTGCACCAATATCCATTCTATCCGCATCTGACATATTCTTCCAACCATAAGTGAATACTCCAGATGCATGAGACATAGGGTCTGTTATTTTACCTGGATCTTGTACTTCACTTTTTTCAGTTAAAAGCCTACTACCTGTTTGTAATTTTACAGGAAGGGGTTTTAAAATTACACCGCCAGTTTTCTTCATTGGAGGCATAACGTCTCTATATGGGGAGTTTTTTAATGCCGCTTTTGCTTCTTTTTTAGCTCGAGCCTTACTCTCATCAATGTCGTTTTTTACAATCGCATCCCCTCGTAAAATTTTATTTTTAAGAATAGTGTCTAAACGAGTTGGAACTCCCTTCTCATCAAGTTGATACAAATTTCCATCAGCATCTTCAGCAATAGAAAATTCTTCTCCGGTTACAGCGTCCTTTACATTGAATCTGCCATAAGATTTTCCATTATATTGATATCGATTATATATATCGTCAACAGTGCCCATTCTTCTGTTTAAGAATTCGAACGGAACTTCACTTCAATTGTTTTGACCATCTTGAGTAAGTCGTAATTGTCCATTATCGATTATGATATATCTAGGTGTTCTAAATCCATAATTACCCGTACCATTTTGTGAATAATTATAAATACCATAAACAGTTGCTCCATTTGTATTGTAAGCATTTGTTGCATTAAAAATGGCGGCATTTGTAATATTGTTAGATTCTAAATAATCACGAAGGCTTTTATTACGAACAAAATGATTAGTCGAATTATAATCTAAATAATTACTATCCGGATAATCCGTAAAGTTTATTACACTCCCCAAGCCCGAGTATGCTTCTGCAGAACTAGTCGCACTATTATTTATAGCTGCAACCTCATTCATTATTTGCGATAATACAGCATTATTTCCGATCTCCGAAGGTTTATAAATTCGATTTTTATATATAATAGAATCGAGATAGGAATCGTCTAATCCAAATAAAGGAAGACGCTCCCTATTTATAAGATACGGTCGGTCATCTCCCGGGTTAAACGATGTATATAAGGCACCTTTCTCTCCATGAGTTCCATCTCCAACTCATGTTTCCCATGTACCATTAGAATTTGAGGTACCTGTACGAATCGATCCGTCTTCGTTATAATGTGAGCTTACAGAATCACTATCATCCGAAGAATCGTCAGCAGAATCGTCAGCAGAGCCACTCCCAGAAGATGTCCCATAAGTAATTCCAAAATTCCTTAAGAAATCTTCGTCATTTCCTCCCCAAGTATAACCTGGAGTGCCCATACGATTCCATAAATCATTGACATAGTTTCGAGCAGCTTCGTCTTTGTTTTCACCATCTAAACCAGCCATTCAAGATTCCATCCAACCTAAATCCCAGTCAGACATATCATAATCGGAAGTTTTTCCATTTTTAAGATAGTCTAATATATCGGTAATTCTTTTTCTAGCTGCAAAATTTTCTCCAGCAGTGCCAGATAAAGAAAGGTTTCCCGCGTCGTCTTTATTGAAATCGAGAGAAATATTACTCTTATCAAACTTTGTTTTGACTGTAGGAGTTTTTGTCTTATAAGCCTGATTATGCAAAATCTGCAAATAAGCACCAATGGCTTCCTTCGCATCATAAGAATTTGTGTGGAATATTGCTTCTGAATAAGAAGGCTTTTGCGCTCTTAATCTGGCGTTATCTCTAGAAGTAAGATTTGTAGGGTCTATTTGTTCAGAAGATACTGTATTACTATTCCTATTACCCCTCGAATTACCGCGTTTAATTGCAGAAATAGCGTTTCCTAAAAAACGCCTCTGTTCTAAAGGTAAGTTATATATTTGGTTGTTTATTTCTTGTAAATCTTCGTCAGTAAAATAAACGTCCTGCCCATCAAGATTATATTTATATCTCGAAGCCGCTGGTGTGGAAGTTACACTCGATGCACCGCTTTGAGCTTTAACTACGTTTTGTGTTGATAAGATTTTTCGTATTTGTGACATAATATAACGTATTTAAATATTATCATACTAAAAACAGGGGATTGTTAATTTCCCAACCCCCTGTATATCTGTCAGTTGTGAGAATCTTATCGAGCCACTTTGATACCCACACAAGCCTTTTTAGTTTTTGCTAATTTACCGCCCTTCTTAAAGACAGGTGCTTCCTGAGGTGCACCACCCTGCTGTACGGCCTGGGAAAGCATTTCCATAGCCATTTGCAGAACTGCTGCTACAGCATTGGGATCTCCAAGTTGCTGGAGTAACATTTCTAATAATTGCTGAGCGAGTTGTGCAAGTTGTTCTTCTGCACTAGGTTGTCCCTGAGGAGCGGCCTCTACAGGAGCGCCCTCCTGAACTGGTTCGGCCTCAACGGGGCCACCAGCTTGATACTTTTTAATAAACATAATAATCGATTATTTTAAGTTAAACGTAAATATTCATATTAAATACATATAACATATTCAGTGTCAAATATAGTAATTATTTTTTAAATATGCAAATTAAATTTGACTTGTTTGTTAAAAATATATTTGTTATCTTTGCATTAGCTAATGAAAAAAGAGTCGGCACGAATATAATAGTATATTACTCGATTAAACTGATTTACTCATTAAGCATATTTGTTCCCAGGTCAATAAAGACCTGGGATTTTTTATTATGGAGTAAACGTAGCTGGATTATATTCAGAAGTAGTAACAAATTTAGAATGATCAATTGCTTCCAAATCATCTAAACGTAAATCCAGTGCGTTTATATCAGATTCTACATTTGTAATGTTGTTTTGGACAGCTACAATATCACTATTTATATCAGAAATAGAGTCCTGAATGTCGTCTATAGTATCTTCAATACTAGTAATAGATGTCTCAACGTTTGCAACATTGCTATTTATTGTATTGATGTTATTATTTATTACATCAATGTTATTATTTATTGTTGTTATTGACTGGGAAGTATCTATTCCAGCAATAGCTTCTGCAAGTTCTGTTTTGGTTGCATGTGTAGCACTCTCTGTCTTTAAAAGATTTATCTCAGGAAGAACTTCCTCATTAAATCACTCAATTGCACTAGATCCATCAGAGCCACCACAATCTCTTGCATTTATAAGCTTAGTCAAATAACCAATAATTTCCAATTTTATTTGTTTCAATCGTGCCTCTAATTCTTCCTTTGAAATAGATTCCTCTGGTTCTGGAATAACCGGCGGTTTGGGGGCACGTTCACTATTAAGAGGAACCCATTTTTCTCCATCCCAGACATATAACAAACCGTTAGGTTTACCCCAAATAAAGTTTTTGGGAGGTTCATTATTGTCATACATTATTCTGGTTATATGTTCTTTACCAGGTTGATGTTTTCGTAAATTTCCAGGATTTATTGTTATTTTTCCCATAAATTAATTAATTATTGCTCAACATATTCGCTAGGTCTCTCATCTTGAGCATTCATTTCATTAAATAAATACCTTCCAAGAGCTTTATAATCTTTATCTTCTTTGGAGAAAAATGCCTTTTTTGCCTTTCTAATTAATACTCGTGTACTTTTACGACTAAATATTCTCTCAGAACCTTGCAAAGTAGCTTGTATTTCTCCGTTTGAATCATAAACATATAACCTATTAACACTTAGTTCTGGATGAGTTTTTTCGAATTCCTCATCGTCAATTTCTTCATTTATTTCTACGCCAAGTGAAGTTTGATCGCCCTGGCGTACACCACTATTTGCATTTAATTCAATAACATATGCTATGAATTCGGAGGATTCTGTAATATAATCTTCTGACAAAGGCTTTCCTTGGTGTACAGAAATAATTTTTCCAGCCTCATTTACGAAACAGATATCTAATGGTATAGTGGTATTTTTCATTCAAAAATTTAATTCTGGCTGAGGATCATCACTATAATCAAATAAAGCACCCTCATTAGGGTCCATTTCAGATACATTCATTAGACCTTGTTCTTTTTCGTCTTCCGATTGCAAATATAGTAAATTATATACTTTATTCCCAATTTGAACATTTACAAAATTATTATTATTTTCAAATTGACCTCCTTCCGCATATTTACGTTTTTTATGTAAGTATGCATTAATCACTTCACTAAGTTCCATTAAAGGATTATCAGATATTCCCTGCATTAAGCTATTGTCGTCTGCAAATTTATCTAACTCCTCTAATATTTCTGGATGTTGTTCAAATTGGTATTGAATAGCTGTAGAGGCGGCACTATTGGCTACATTCCCACTTAATGCGGCTTCAATATCTTGTAAAATTGCCATTAATATGGTATCATTGTTTTTATTCGCCATTTTGTACCTCCTCTGTTATTTGTCCGGTATTATCTTGTGTATTTGTAATAATTTCAGTTGCTAAGAGTTTTCCCGCAGCGATCATTGCTTCATCAGAACCGTCGGCACGAAGTGCTTCCAATTGTTCTGTCAGAGCCTTTGTTAAAAGTAATTCATCTCTTTCTATTTCAGCAACTTGTTCAATTTCCCCATTTTCATCTACTGTCACAATCGGAATTCCCTTTCTTGTAACATCTTCTGCTAATTCAGGATCAACTTCATCTAAGTGATGTAATTCTTTATGTAAAGCTCCTCCAGGTAATAAAGATTGATCAATTCCAACAATACCTCCATTTTTGAATTTTTCTGGTGATTTTTTGGAGGATAGGATTTGTCGAGCTCTTTCTGCAGATATTAACTTCAGTCCTTCCTTTCCCACAGATACACCAAGATAACTCTGTCCAGCATATCTGTTTATATTCTGATGCGCTAAGTCTTGATAGTAATTCGATTGCTTACGCATCGTATTAGTCTCATTTAAACCACGGATAATTTCATCATTTTCACGCTGTTCATTAATAAATCGATTTGCAGAACGTTCTTGACCGAGAGTAAATAATCGTTTATTTCCAAGTCTTCCAGCAGCTTGCATATCTGCCAGTGTTCCAGCATATCCTTCACTCATTTCCTGGGCCATGTCAGAAACATTATAATCATCCGTTCTTTTACCTCCCATAAGAGCATTTAAACCTCCCCAAATCATCGAATTGCCGGGTAGATAATTCATCGCCCTATTGAAGCCTGTTCCTTTTATACCGGCGCGTGCTGCATCATTTTTATCAATATTACTTAAATTCAATCCAGTAGCTGAACCAATTGCATCAACAGCACCGCTTGCTGCAGCAATTATTTGACCAACAGGACCCATTGCCGAAGCAACACTACGTAATGTTGATTGAACTCGTTTTTGATCCTCAGAAAAGTCATCTCCATATCTTCGTTGACCAATTTTTGAGCCAATATTAGACATTATATCACCAGCGACACCAGCAGCAGCTCCAAGTCCACCTTTGAATCCTCCCTTAGTGAAACCTCCCAAAAAATCTTGACCGAATCGCAAAACATTATTTCCCTGATTAGTAGATGTTGTTGGAGATGTTAATCTATCCACAGCTTGATTAGAATCAAGTCAGGTTTGATTATTTGCCCAGTTTTGCATGTTGGACATTAAGTTTGAAAAATCTACTGCCATATTACTAAACGTTTATAATAGTGTTTATTGCTGCAATTACCGCCAAATCTTCGCCACTATATCTTATCCTAATTCTTGCCCATTTATCTCTTATACGAGCCTCTTTTCTCGGATTGATAAGTAGTGGTTCAATTTGTGCAACTCAAGAATCATTTTTGTATTGGATATTTCCGATTCGCCTACCATAAGAATAAATGTCCTTAAATGGCTGTCATTTTGTAATAACAGATTGGTTTAATCGTCTGTCCCAATGATATACGCCTCGTGGATTATTTAAATTTATAGCACCGTCTTTTTTTCCATGAGTATTAGATGTTGTTGTAACTGTACTTGGGTCCGAATCTCCAACAGCTAAATTTCATTCACGACTTGATTTCAAATCAACAACATCTCTTTTAAATTCGAAGGAATCGCCAATGACAGTAATCTCCATTTCTTTCGGTTGTACATTATTGGATATTATTTGTAGATTTTCAAATATCTTTTGTATGCCCGGGGGTTGATTAACAACAAATTCAAACTCGAAGACATGCTGTTCCCCAAATCATTTTGTTGGTTCAACGGGATTATTTATCTCTTCAGTCGGCAGAACAGTATGCGCTCAAATTTTGTTATTTGAAGAGTCTTCATTGTTCATACCACCAATTGAATAAAATGTTCCATTGATATTTTCAGACATTGTTGGAGCTCAGTCATATCTTGTTGTCCACAACTCTTGTCTCTCGTTAAAACATATACTATTCATCAGTTTTTATATTATAAAAAGTAAACATTACATCACCTTTAGTAGCATTATAATGACTCCTAATATCCACGGTCTGAATATTTACAGATTTATCGGTAAATAAATTATCATTCAAATAAGATTCCACGTTCATATCTGATATGGTTTTAAAGCCTTGTTTTTCTCCAAATACCCAGATTTTTCTAGCGTCTGTATCTATTCCATAAACACCTATAGGTGTTCTAATAACAGAATGTTCATATTTCGAGCCAAAATCCTGAGAAATAATTTGCATTTCATTTGGCAACACACCATAACCATAAATATGAATAGCCTCACCAGTCGTAGTTTGAATAAGTGCCTTTGGATTTACGGGAATTAAACCTAATCCATGTTCCATTACTACAAATAAATTCTGTCCAAGAGAAATTAATTTTGTGATAGCACCATATTGTTTATCAAAATCCCTATACGATATTCCTTGGAATGTTCGATATCCATTTGAGAACTCATTATCTACATTTATATTTGAGAAAATTATTCTATTAGAGAACTCACTCTTGGTATAAGGTGAATCATCTGGCATTATTATATATCTTTTCTCCCCAACAGTTGCGGATAAACCATCATTTAATAAGAATGAATCCTGTAATTTATTTCCGGCAGCAGTAGAAGCTCCATTAAGTGGATAGAAAGACCTAGGTTGCCCTAATAATGCCATTTCAGTTGTGTTGAAAGTATCTACGGAACGAAGTCCTAAATTATATGTTGATAGACATGGATAGGAAACTCAATATCCTAAATCAACGGCATTTAAATCCGAAATATTTACATCAGAGTATTTTGCTATCTTATCGTCGTTATATCTGCTCTTTGATGTAACATTTTTGAACCAAGTTTTTGGGTCAACAATAACATCGGCAACAGGTGCTGTATTATCAATAAAGTTTCTTAATATGCGCATGCCTACCTTACAAATATAACAATCCCCCCGATAAGCATTTATAGTAGTATCGTCAATAAGTTTACGTTCACTAACACAATAATATGGAGATGCGTCTTGTTTTCTTACTAAATAAGCCTTTTCTTTATTAATATTTTTTAAGCGTATTGAATAAAGGCCATCCTCATGAGTTTCACTTAATGTTCCAGCGATACCAACATACGGCGTAAATAATCCTCTAATAAGATTTATATTACGAGTAGAATTAAACCCCACGTAATCTTTTGTTCCATACACATCGTCTTCCACTTCCGGACTTAAGGTAACTATAACATAATCCCCCTCATCACTTCCTTTTACACCCAAAGCTTTAGATGTATATTTATAAGCACTCGCATCAGCCAAATTTCCAGCTACATTAGAAAAAGCAGTTTTATCAACTAATTTTAACAAAGTATTATCAGCAATATACACTGTTTTAAAAAGATAATGATCTGGATTGGAATTCCAAGTCCCCACAGCTTTATTTAAAAGTAATCCTGTAATATCGGCGTCTGGATCATAGGAAAAATCGTACTCCTTACAAATTTCAAACTCAGAACCATCTAACATACTTTTTATAAACGGATTAACACATGGTTCTAAGCACAAAATACCACTTCCAGAATGATATTTACTGTCATTTTCACGAATTAGCCTATAAACATAGTTAGTTTTACCTGCATTTAATTTCCAATCATCAACAATTTCTGTATTAGTGGAAACTTTATAAGATTTACTCTCATCGAAGAGTTTTCCAGAAATTTCATCATTGGCACCTTCATAGACATCTGAATCATAGAAATAGTACATGTATTTTTCAAGTGGAGAAAATTGATCGTCCGAATACTCTCATACATTTCTAAATACACGAATTTGTATTTCTCCAGAATTAACTTCCTTATATTTCTCTAAGGTTGCTTCATCAAAAATATAAATATCATCCGTTGTGGGCGTGTGCTCTGGTCAAGCCACATTACCAGCAAGAGATCTATAATTAGTAAGTCCATTTATAAATCCCTCACTCTGATCAATTTTTGATTCTACGCTAACACGACCGGCAGCAACTTCTGTGGCCGCATAGTTATATTGTTCGTATTTTAAGGATCTGTTATAGAAAATTTCTAATAATGCACCATTTGCAGAAAGTTTTCCTTTTTCTATTCGCTCTCTATTTGCAGAGATAAAACTTTGAATAATCCAATCCTTTCCATCATAAACTAATGGCAAATGAGAACGTTTATCTATTTTTAAATTAGGACCTTGACAAATCGTTGTTGGAATTCGCTTTTGTCTAACTATAAATCACCCTTTTATTTTATTTTTATATTGAGCATCTAATTTGAATAAAGCTTCGTTTGAGTTTATACTAAATTCAAAATAAATAGGCTTCCTTGATTTAAGTACATCCAATCTTGGTGTATAAAATACGCCGTAATTATTTTTAGAAGATCCATCGCCTGAAACATTTCCCTGCACGTTGAATACTGGAGTCGTAGATCCGTCATTTAACACATATACTACTCCGAAACGATAATATTCTTCTGGCCAATATCCAAGTGTGTAATAAATATTTTTTGTCGAATAGTAATTTGCTTTAGAAAAGTCGTCCCCACCGTCGGTTATATTTAAATCGCCTTGTTTAATTGAGCAGTCAATTCTCAATTTCGTAAAACGATCAAGGGCCCGATATAGTTCAAAAGTTTCTTTTTGGCCAACATTTCCTAAAAATAAAATGTTTGAATTTTGTGCTTCTGCTCTAGCTCAATCGATTGTATGATAATCAATATTTATTTCATTTTGATCAATACCTTCTGTATCCTCATATCCACTGAGTCAGATAATTTGATTCCCCGATGAAGGATTTATATCAAATGGCTCAACAAACCTACCATATTCAGTTAACCTTAATCCCTGAGTATCAGAATATTCCCTTGAATAATATATGTATATTTTTGAATAAATGTGATTTAATCCATTTATTTTTAGTCCAACCATTTTATCAGTACGTTCATCCAATAACGTACCAGAAATTGTAGATGGCATTCCATCATTTCCTTTAAAGACAGAAACAATACCCGATTCAGCGACTACGTCTGTTTCATTGTAGTCACTGTCTCCAAATTTAATGTAAAATGTGTAGTTTCCGCCCTTAAATTGACCACCAGGCATAACCCCTTCAAGATCTACTGTAACAATACCATCATTCATTCTAACCAACTCGGTTTGATCGGCTATTTTAGAATACTTATATTGATTAGTTTTCACTTGTTGTTTGCGGTCAATTATTTTATATCGTTTATCAGAAAGTGTACTGAAATCGGAATTTATAATTCTTGGAGTTACACCATCAGCAACTAATATCAAATTAACAGAACCATCATAAGAAGGTTGTATTTCAATAGTTACGGGAGTTTTCGTAGTATATCCAAGTCCTTTACAATTAAAATCATACCGAGTCTCTTTGTCATTATTGAGTTCTACAATGTTTTTTAATGGTGTATATACACCATAATGAAAGTCTCCCGTTACAGTACCTTCCGCAAATTCCGGTCATGCAATTCCTGGATAGGTTCCAATTTCAGTTATTGTCTTTTCTGGGTCAATATCTCCATTTTCTTTATATTCATTTAATACCGATACAATATAAATTACACCGTTATATTCTTTCGCACCAATTGGAACATACCCTTCTTTTAATGTTGCACCGGTCGCAACATTTCCTCTATCATTCTGCAGACAGAATTCATTTCCGTCATACGTTATGTATGTTCCATTTAAATTGTCCGTTAGCATTGTATTTTGTGCCACTAACGGATGAAGGTCTAAATTTAATCCCTTCGAAAATTGATTGGATATCGTTTGCTTCATTTATATTTTACATTCTTGTCTACAGGTTCCAAAATTCCATTTTTATCTCTCTTCGCAATAAGATGATATCTCGGAATTGTAATATTCTTCTCTACTTTACAAAATTTATCATCTTTATGCTCAAATTCAAACACATAATCCGGTTTATATAAAATGCATTCTTCATACATTTTATAAACAGTAAGTCTTTCAAAATGAATTGCTTTAGTTTTCTTTTTAAACTTACCGAAAAGTGCATCATATTCATCTTGTTTTAGACCAAAATAATATTTACCATTAAAGATCTGCTTCCGCCTTTTGTATTTTATACGAAGTTTTATCTTCATTTTAAGTGCATAATAATGAGCAAATAACTTTGATTGATTGTATAATCGCCCAAAATACGCGTTATAATATGTGGTTGTCAAAAAAATGTCTCCGCCAAGCTTAGTATGAGCAACAAATGACCTTAATCCGTATTTTATAATTTTATCAATCTGTTTTTTACTAAGTTGCGGAAATCTTTCTTGAACTTGATTATAATATTTTTCTGCGTATACAATATCCATTAATAATACTGTTTTCCTTGATTTATTTTAGAATAAAATCATTTAGTTAATTTATACCCCAAATATATTGGTTTTTCACGAATCTTATTATAAGATCTTCATTGAAAATACAATTGATAACCTTTAAATTCAGACTTTAAAAAGTCTATTCCTCGAAATTTACCTTTTGCGTATAAATTATAAAATTCTTCGTCCTGAAAACATTTGACGTAAATATTTGCACTATGTCCTCCTGTTAAAGGAAATTCAAATGTTACATTATGCGCTATAATATCTAAGAAAACCAAATAAAAGAAATAAGCTAAAACAGCTGCACAAAATTGTCTATTTGTTGAATATTTGGATTTTTCAGCAGTAGCGGTTGTTACATTTCACTTTGATGGATTTATAGTTTCATATAAATCATTTGATGTAAAACAATAATACAACCTATATTTTAGTCTGAATTTTCCCATAGTTTAAAGGTGTGGTTTGTATGATAATCCGTAAGCTTTTCTATTCCAACTAGTTTTTGCATCAAGTATAGCATCCATATCATTCTGACTAAGATGCTCAGGTATTCTTGCTGCATTACATGCCCTTAATCAGTCTTCTTTTATAACTTGAGCAAGCCTCATCACATTTGCATCACGTTTTTTGATTCCCTCCTTATAAAGTGTCACATATGCCACAAACGTAGCTATTGCAAATGCTTCCTTATCATTTACAAGGGGAAGTCCGTCTTCTTCATCCGCTAATATACCGTGATATACGACTAAAACCTTTGGGTAGTCATGGGCAAAAAATAATTCATTATCTCCTTCATCATATTTTATAAGCTTTCCTGGATGAAAATATGAATCATGAAATTTTGGAAATCTGTCTATATAATGTTGAATTCAAATATTCTGTCATGCAAAATTTGCATCGTTTGCACTAACTTGTGCATCAGGGATTGGGACATGCACAGACTCAATTAAACCAGAATCTATATTACAAGGTAATTCTAAAACTCCGTTCTTTACAGAACCTTCGTATTTATAAAGCCTTGTATGCTTTGTTCCAATCTTTTTTCAAGCAGTAAGTGCTAAATCTTCAAAATCTTGTTCATCCGGAACAACTCCATACAAACTATTACATAGTCCATATGCTGATTTTATATTAGATAATTCCATAGTTATCTAGCTGTTTGATCATTTCGATGGGGAGGTTGTAAAGCTTGGCGATAAAAATAAAGTTTTTCTTTTGTTAATCGAGTTTGAACCTCACGAGAAACACTTCCAAAATCACCGCTTTTTGTATCGCAATTTCCATCACATCCCAATTTTTCTAATTGTCTCGGATCTCTAAAAATTCCTACGACAGAAATCTGCTTTACATAGGGAAGATTAAAAATCCAACCATCATACATTCCATTTTTATTTGGAGTTTTCTCTATGTAAACGTAAGGTTTGTTAGATTTCCGCTTATTATATTTGTGATAGCTAGCCTGGACCGGTGAGTAATATGTTGAATACTGTTGCTTTCTATCTGCAGATCCAATTCAATAGATAGAATCGTCTCCTATTCCTGAAATTAATTGAGGAATTTCGAAATGTTTTTCAGAAAACCCAGCTTGATTATTACAGCATTTTGTAGGATCTCCACAATCAACATTTATACAATTAATCGCAACAAGTAAATCGCCTTTTTGTAAAATTCCTTTCTTTCACCATTCCAGTATAACGCGTTCTCTTTCGCTAACAACCTCATCTTCTAACTGCTCCATAGAAATGGTGGGATTTGAATTTTGTCCAACTAATCCAGAAACTACATCATTATATACTGCACTAGCGATTTCTTCTACATTCATAGGTTTAAAATTAAAAAGAGCAGGCGGGAATGCTCCCACCCGCTCTTAATTCGTTATTGTACAAGATAATCTACAACCGTTGCCTTAGGCGTTATGAAAGGATCCTCTGTAACAGCTGTAGTTTTAATTCTGAAACTATCTCCAGGCACTGCCTTTTTGCTGATGGTCAAAACACCCTTTTTATCAACCTTTGCAATATTGTTGCCCTTTAAAACGGTTCATACATAATGATATTTACACGCAGGAAGTGGATAAATATCAGCTACAAGCTGGATTTTTTGCCCCGCTTTAGCAATTAGCGACCTGTAGTGTTCCATAAATATTAAGCACTAGGAGCAGGGGTCTCTCCGCCTGTATTGCCGGAGCCGCCTTCGTTACCAGAGCCACCTTCATTGCTACTATTGCCTCCAGCAACAGAGTTTCCATCGGGATCGGTAACCTCAGGCATGGTTTCAACAATAGTTAAACCAAGATCAGTAAGGGCCTGCTCAAATTCCTTAGCAAGAGACTCAGGAATGTAATAGATATGACGAGTGACAGCTTCAACTTTCTGACCAACACCAGAGATGCCACCAAACTGAGGCCTAGGAGAGTCATAAGCGAACGAATACTGCACATAAGTAACACCGGGAACAGGACGATCTTCGAAACCAGGAGCAGCCCAACGAATGTTAGGATAGGTAGGGAAGCGGAGGTTTTCAATAAGCCACTGACCGGTAGCAAAAGGCTCAACACCCTCAGTTACGATTTCTGCAGCATTCTTAGCGGTATCCTTATTGGTGAAGATATCGATAGAAGGAAGATATTCACCAATGCAAGAATCACAAGTAGTTTCATCATAAAG
>Ga0326513_10001538_pt1 | contig 17896 bp, 29 predicted proteins | sample 2_2465_0518_D_FD_203654 | JGI IMG/M metagenome (GOLD analysis project Ga0326513, IMG submission 203654) | Bovine rumen microbial communities from UC Davis, California, United States - 2_2465_0518 | ecosystem: Host-associated > Mammals > Digestive system > Stomach > Rumen | place: USA... | reverse complement strand
AAAGAACCGTGCTTGGCGAAGAAAATTCAAAAACCGAGCTCAACTAGAGAACCGTAAATCAAATAAATTCTATACCAAGAAAAAGAAAAGGAGTAAAAAATGACAAAACCAGAAACAAAGCAATTCTTTGAAGTATCAAGAATTATGAATAAGATTCTAAAGAATCTTAAAAATAATACATTAGACTGGACCTATCAGGAAAGTATCAGTTCAATCCATCCAGACAAAGTAACCTATGCAGTTCAACTTGAACCACCTACACCTGGACTTGCACCTGTTACTTGGGTATGCGATAGTTATGAAGAACTCAAAACAAACCTCGAAGCATCAGAAAAATACCTAGATGTCGAGGCAGTTGAAAAGGCTTGGCACGAAGCAGAAATCAAAAGGTGCGAGAGCCTTATCAAGTATCACAAAGAATCGCTCGAAACAGACAAAAAGGAAGACAAGTCAGAAAAAGAATCCCACAGCACTGCTCGGGCAAAGAAAAATGAAAAAGATTAAAAAGACAGAGCAAAAGTAATATGCTATTATAGAAAGTAGCCACAAGCCATTTCTAGAGTAGGCTCGTGGTGCATAGTGGGGTAGAGCAGCCTGGTAGCTCGGTTGGCTCATATCCAACAGGTCGCTAGTTCGAATCTAGCCCCCACAACCATAAATTTAATGCCAAGGAGGAAAACAGATGGCACAATCATACAACTCAACAACCTTAATTGGTCGCTTAACAAAAAACCCAGAACTTAAGGCTACAACGACAGGGAAAAAGGTAGTATCTTTCTCTCTAGCAGTAGATAAGGGCTATGGTCAAGAAGGCACGAATTTCTTCGATTGCGAGGCTTGGAACCAAACAGCAGAATTCGTAGCGAAATATATGAAAAAAGGCGACTTAACCTTAGTAGATGGTAAACTCGACCAACAGACTTGGAAAACCAAGGAAGGTCAAAACCGTTCTGCAGTTCGTGTAGTTGCACTTTCAGTTCAATCTCTAGCAAGCAACAAGAAAGAACAAGAGGACAAGGTTCCTACTCAAGAGGAAGAACAGGTTATTGAAACTATTGACCCTTCGCAAATTCCGTTCTAATAAACTATACACCACAAAAAACCACCCGACTAATATTGATTGGGTGGCTTTTTGATTGATTTGTGTGCGACAGAATTATATTCGCATCCTTAATATACCGCAGGGCAATGAAAATGTCAAACAAAAAAATTATTGACTAGAATAAGCAAAACGATTATACTGAAATCATATAGGAGGTATAGTAATGGAAAAAGGGGATTCTTTTCTACAAGAAGAAAAAGAGTATTGCGGCAAAATTAGGCAGGCTCTCGATAATGGCAACCTAAGCGAAGCAAGAGAACTTATTCGCAAGACCTTGAAACTCGCTTATGGCTCAACATCGCCAACCGTATGGGCTTGTAGGTATTACTTGCAGATTGATAAAGGCAATGTCAAAACACAATTAGATATGCTTGTCAAGGACTTTGTAGAGCAAAACGAGCAATATTATGTTCATAGAGATAGGGGAACGGAAATCAAAGACACTTTTCTTTTGACCGCACAGGATAATCGGGTCTTAAGGGGTGTCTATCTTAAACTCAAGGAAAAGATACCAGAAATGACCGAAAGCGACTTTGTAGACTTTATTGATAGAAATTTACCGGTATAATAGTTGTAAAGATACAATGCTTATGGTATAATATAAAAAGAAAGGTAAAAAAAATGAATTTTTCAGATTTAAGTAGAGAACAAATTGCTGAGTTAGCAAAGATTGCATTTCATAATGGTGCTTTTAATAAAGCAACCGCACAAAATACCAAGAAAACAAATCTTTATACAGCAGATAAGTAAAAGTAAAGGAGGTGGCAATGAAAAAAGGAGGTAGTGTGATAGAGTTGCTATTTTGGGCTATCCTAATAATAGCAGCTCTTTTTGTGGTATCATTATGTTTATATGAATACTACAGATAACAAAAACAAAGATTTCAACACTTTAGCAGACCTCGTAAGAATATGGGGTAGAAAAAGGGGAATTAACAACCCAGACAAGCAAACATTAAAATTACTAGAAGAAACAGGAGAGTTAGCGAGCGAGTTATGTCGGGGGCATTATAAGACCGCTGAGGTGAAAGATGCTCTTGGTGATATTGAGATAGTATGGATTATCTTGGTAGATATTCTTGGCTATGATATAACCGAATGCCTTAACGAAGCCTATAAGGTTGTTGAAAAGAGAACGGGCAAAACGATAGATGGCTCTTTTGTGAAAGATGAATGATATATGGAAATTTGGAAACCAATTGACAACTATGGCGGCTACTACGAGATAAGTTCATATGGTAGAGTCAGAAGCCTTCCAAGAGTGGTTTACACTATTTGGAGAAATGGCAAAAGTGGCAAATATCTCCAGAAGGGGCGAATTCTAAAGCCAAAAGAATGCTCCAGAAATAAGAAAGGTTATCAAACTTATTTACAAGTATGCCTAAGTATCAATGGCAACCATAAATATTTTTTAATTCATCGTTTGGTAGCTAAAGCATTTATTCCAAATGAGAATGGCTATCCCCAAGTAAACCATAAAGATGGCAACAAGCATAATAATGTGGTAGAAAACCTTGAATGGGTAACTGCAAAAGAAAATGTAAAACATAGTTTTTACGTTCTCCCAAATAGCATTGTCAAAACGGTTAGGTGCATTGAAACAGATAAAACATTCGAAAGCACTAGTAAGGCAGCACACGATATGGGCATACACCAGTCTAGTATTAGTATGTCCGCAAGTGGAAAGCGAAAAACCGCTGGAGGGTATCATTGGGAGTATCTTAGAAGACAATAAAATATAAGAAAGGAAAAAAGCAATGGAGCAACTTGTAGAAATCTTACAGAAATTTGTAAGTGAATGCAAGCCAGGGGAAGTAATCGAGCGAATTGTTCGATATGGCGACAATAATGATAATAAGTCAACGATTGTAGCAGTAATCAAGACCCCAGAGAAAAAGAGTGAATCTAGAAGCATTACTATACCTACGAAAGAGTGCGACACCCTACCACCATACAAATCAATCACAATTGGTATGGGCACAAGAGATGCTAACACGAAACTCAAATTTGTGCTCTATATGCTAAACCACCCAGACGAAAGATTTTTCCAGACTATTAGGAACTTTTCAGGCTACCCATTTATTGGCTACTCACTTGATGGCGAGCACTATCAAGACACATTCTATCTAGAGCAAGACGAAAAGCAATGAAAATGTGTTATGTTATAATGACGCTAGATGAGAAAATACACAAAAGAAGAAATTGAAGAATTGAAGAAAAAGCCGGTGGAAGAACTCACTCCATATGAAAGAAGGCTAACAAATCTTAGCATAATTCAACCTGGAGAAGTTAGAAATCCTAATGGTCTAAAAAAGGGAACGGTCTTATGGCCAACCCGTTTCAAGAAACTATTGGCTAACCCTGACTTCCTTAAAAGAGTTATGGGCACGACACCAGAAAATTGGCGAGATGTAGTCAATGAAGATTCGGCAGATGTTATTGCTGCTGGACTAATCGCAAGTGTCTTAAGACAAGTTCAAGAGTGCGAAGAAAATAATAAAAGGCTACCAAAAGAAACTTTGGATGCAATTGCACTAATCAACAAGATGGCATTTGGCGATAAAATCGTTCACGAAACTGATGATAGTTTCTTCCAAAAAGCAAGCATAACATTTAATGTCGTTCCAGACAGAGAGCAAAGACCAAAAGATAAGGAATAAATTTTGGAAATCTCTAGAAAACAGCAAGAAGCACTCGAGCTAATCAACGACCCCTCTATCATCGAACTCCTACTAGGTGGCTCGGCTGGTGGAGGGAAATCTTTTTTAATGTGTTTGATAATCGCCACTATTGCTAAGCAATACCCTGGGGCGAGATTCTTTGTTGGTAGGAAAACTCTAAAATCTTTGAAACAATCAACAATCAACACACTTTTAACAGGTGTTCACCCTGCACTTGGTATTAGCCCAGACGAGGGGATAATGCACTGGCAAGATATGGTGCTAGACTATGTGAATGGCTCAAAAATTATTTTTGGCGAACTAGACTATCAACCATCAGACCCAGACTTCTCGAGGTTAGGTTCTTTGGAAATTGACTTTGCATTTATCGATGAGGCTGGCGAAATCACTTTGCAGGCAAAAAATGCTATTCGCTCTCGTATTGGTCGTGGCATTATGTCAAGGGAATATGGTATCCCTGGCAAGTGTATCTCAAGTTGCAACCCATCAACTAACTATCTAAGGCAAGAATATTATGACCCATATATCAAACTTGGTGGTGGTGGCTTTCAAAAATGGCAAATTGGCGAGGTAGAAATAGAAGGTGTCCAGAAACCTGCGTATAGGGGCTTCCTGCGCATTTCAGCCTACGATAACCCATTCTTACCACAATCGTATATAGACAACCTTAAAACGCTTCCTACACGCGAAAGAAAGCGACTTTTGGATGGCAACTGGGACTATGTAGACGAAGATAACTCGTTGTTCAAATCTGGGCTCTTTGAAAAAGCCCTTGTTTACGATTTACCTACAAGCGACAAATTCGACAAGTTTATTGGGGTGGATGTTGCAGGCGATGGTGGAGATTCGACAGTTTACTCTCTAATCGTAAATGGTGTCTTAACTGTTCAGAAGAAATCTTCGGTGCAAATGAATTGGCAAAAAGACGACCCTAGACCACTCTTTAGAGTAATGGCAGACGAACTCATTCAATTCGCTCAACAGAATGGCTTTACCCCAAGGGATGCTAGAAGAATTGCGGTAGAAATCAATGGTGTTGGCAATGCAATGCGAGATTGTTTGAAAGAAAGGGGCTGGTATATCACGGAATATACAGCAACCTCTAAAACTCGCTCAAGCAACTACTACCAACTTATGCTTGATATGGATAGTGGAGCAGTGAAAATCTCACACGAACTCAATGGGCTTGACGACCTAAGACGACAAATGAATGCTCACTCATACGAAATGGATAACCAAGAGCCAAGAGTAATAAAGAAGGACAAATTGAAAAAGTTAATCGGACACTCGCCAGACGAATCCGACTCATTCGCTATTGCTAACTATGCACGAAATCAATTCGCTAACCCAGAACTTGACCCAAGGAGAAATCGCAACCGTATATTGTTCTAAACGATTGTTCGGGGTAAAATGATAAAATAAGAATAGTAATAAATCTGGAAAACAATATGGATATTTCACAATACGAAAAAATACGAAATAGAGTAGAAAGGCTAGAACGAGCAGTTAATAGTGCTGCGAATGGTGGGGGTAATCCATACCACGACGCAGAAGGAAAATTCACAACTGGACCAAGCAAGGCTTTTGGCGATGCTGCACCTGGTGGAAAAATAGTTAAAGAGATTAGCATTCTTAAAAAGGTTGAGCCATTCAATTCAATTCACGACCCAAGTTTCGTCTATGCGATTAGCGAGAAAAATAAAGGCTATAACCACGCAGATAGTAGGGGGCACGAATTATTCAAAACCGATTCTATGTATGAAGACGAAGATATTATTCTTCCGACCTCTTTACCTGAAGAAAATGCTGTTGCTTTGGCTAACTGCCATATTGCAGCACAGACCTTGGATGGCAACAAAGGTAGATATAGCAACTATGGCACTGGTGGTGAAGAAATTAGATTCTTAGTTAGTAGAATTGCTATGGCATCGCAAGGTAGCGAGGTGTCTAATTATCGTGAAACAAGAGATAATATTCCTCGAGCACAACAGACCTGGGAAAGTGTTAAAAAAGACATTCCGGTATATATCAAGAAAAACAAGGAAATGCTTAAGGCTCAAGAACAGCAACTCAAGGCTGCACTTAAGGCTAAGAAAGGCGATAAGAATAGTTGGCTAGTAAAAGGTGCACAAGAAAGCGTCGATAGCACAAAACTAAAACTCGCAATCTTGAATACAGCAAAATCGATTATTGCAAGTTCTCCAAAGCCATCAAAAGAATCAATCAAAGACTTGCACTTAATGAATCTTGAATCTTACGACAACTACCTAAAATCGATTGGCGAATGGTAGAATAGTTGACAACTCAAGATAAAAATTGCCCTATTTCAGAGTGATAAAATAGTTTTATATCACTTAACACGAAAGGGCATTTTTTATGCGAATTATTTACAAAAAACCAGAAGACGCAGTAGAGTTTGACTATGACCGCTACATACAATCGTTAAAAAGATATGGCGAGATAGACGAAGTGGCTTTGAAAAATGCTCTTAAGGAATTGCACTACGACCCTATGCACTACTCTGTCCTGATTGAACTCGGAATTCAATCATTCAAGAATGATAATGATGCTGAGAAATATTACAAAGACCATACACTAGAGGAACATAGGGCTTTTGAAAGACTTCGCCGTATCACTGGCTATCTCGTAGGCTCACTCGAGCGTTGGAACGAAGGAAAGCAAGCCGAAGAAAAGGCTCGTGTGAAACATTCCGTAACTGGAGTTTATACCCCTAACGAAAAGAAACTAAGGGAATTTGAAAAAGGGCAAGAACTCCTAGAACAACAAGACGAATACCATAAAGGAACTTGTGCTGATTGCTAATGAAAAAGTTTATTCTATATCTAATTCGGTGGCAGCTCTCAAGCCCTTTGCTTGCTCTATGCTTAATCTGGCTTGGTGGGCTTGGAGCAGTTTGGGCTACGATAATCGCTAATTTCATAGGGGCGATAATAATGTATCCTGTGGATAAGTTTATCTTTTCAAACGACCAGAAACAAAACCATCAGGGCAAGTAAAGACAAAACATTCTCGCTTGCCATCATTAAACCATTTGCGTCCTGTTCGCTGTTTTGTCCATTTTTCTCTAGTTTGTTCTTTTATGACACGATTGCGATTTGCCTCGCCTATTCTTCTTCTACCTTCTTCCGAAATCCAACATCTACCTTTTCTCGCTTCTGATAAATGCTTTTTCATTGTTTCTGATTTCGGTTTACCCCTACCTACGAGGGACATCTTTCTCTTTGTTTCTTCGCTAAGCTTGCGACCCTTATTCTTTTTGGATAATATTGCTCTAGTTTTGACGGAGTGATGTTTGCCATAGAAGGGATTGTTTTTGCCTGTGAAATGTTTGCCAAAGAAATAGTTATTTTCGCCTGAATTGGCTTCACTCAACCTTTTTCTTTGTTCTTCGGACATTTGTCTAGGGTGGGAAAGGCGAAATTTGGACAATTTTCGTCTACTTTCTTCAGACCACATATGGGTGTTGCCTCCTGCCATAAGGTTCTTACACAATGGGTCTGATTGGTATAATTCGCCAATTGCTTCCTTCTCTAAGGCATCTAATTCTTTTTTACTATAAGCCAAGGCAATAATTTGTTTTTCAAATTCTTTTTTAGGATGCTTATTAAAAATTTGTTTCCAAGCAACACCACTTCCCCAATAGTCATCTTTTTCTGGGTTGCTATTTTTGCGTTGTCCAATATAATATCTTCCAGAAGGAATATGAGTAATTACATAAATATATCCATAAATCATAATTTCATTATAACTCACAGAACAGGCTATTTATTTTTCTGGGTAGACAAGAAAATCTTTGGCAAAAAATAATGCAGAAAATGGGCAAAAACTATTGACTTTTGCCTATTTTTGATGTATAATAGAGGTATAAAGTAAAGAAAGGAACAAATGAACTACATAAGAATTTGTAATGTTCGTGGGGTGTTCACTAACATTTATCAATGGGGCGAGGGCTGGTCTAGTGAAACTGCACAAAAGTGGAACAACTACCTCGAGAACTATAAGGGCTGTTATTGGAGAGCAATCAAGGACGATACCTCGTATGGTTGCTGGACACTCTTAACCACTGGTGGTGCTGTTTACCTACACCCAATGGACTTCAATGCTGTAATCAAGAATGCAGGTGGTTGCACACCAAAAGGCAACAACGATGAACTCGAAGATTACTTTGGTGGACAACTTGACGAGCTCAAAAAGATTTGCACCGAACTTGCTGAGGCTTGTGGTGGACAATTCACTTCTATGGTCGCTCAAGCACACAAGATTGAAAATAACAATCTTCGCCAACTCTTATAAACAACTAGCCACTCCGAACCTATGGGGTGGCTTTTTGTTATAATAAAATCAATATGAAAAGTGAAACTTATAACGAAATTAAGGACACTCTGAACTCGCTTGAAAGAGTGCTTAATAGCGGAAAGGCTAACGGTGGTGGCAACCCATATCACGATGAATTGGGTAAGTTCACGACAGGACCAGATACAGCCTTTGGAAAATACAAATACGAAGGACCAGGCAATGGAATCTCGGGAGCTTTTAGAAGTCCAGACGAACTTGGTTTTGCAGATGATAATGTTGAAAGCAAAGATGGAGAAGAAAGACTCGTAGTTTCTGCCTATACAACACCAGAAAATATTGCTGCAATGATTGACACTAGCTTTGCAATGGATAATGTTGCAAGAGCACATAACTACAACAAAGAAAATAGAGATACATCTCCAGAACTTGCTGCAAGAGTTGACCTTGTTGGTAGAGATATTGCAAGTATTGGTCGCTCAGTTCGTGATTATGCAAAACAAGTCCAAATGGTATCTCAATGGGGTGCTGTAAGACCAGAAACCGCAAAACAGGTAACTGAACCAGACAAGAGAGAAATCGAGGCGAAGATTAAGGCTATCGACAAGCAAATGAAAGGTATCGATGGAAATCCACAAATCACTCTCGCAACGAAAAAGGAACTCTCTGATATGCTCAAGGCTGCAAAGGCTGGCTACAACACAATGAAATATCTCGAGGAACAAATCGACTTTGGTGGAACTAGACAGAGCCTTGATATTACTGACAAACTCTCGACTACAAGCGATAGAGAGAGAACTGTCAAGAAAATGTTCTCAAGTGTTGACAAACATATCGACAATGCACTTGAAATGCTCGAAAAGAAACTCAATGGTGGTAAGGGTTCGGGAAACTTTGGACATAGTGGTAGACCTGGCAAGGTTGGTGGTTCAGGTAAAATGGCTGGTGGTCCTGCAAGTGATGACGCAAGACATCGTGCTGAGCGTCGCTGGGCAAATGCTGGTTTAGCACACCCAGACCTAGCATATCTCGTTTCTGCTGGTAGAAAGGGCGAACACGTCGACCTTGAAACTCTTTTGAAAGAGAAATCAGTTCAAGAGGCAATGAAAAAACTTGAGTATGACGAAGACACTCTCACTCAATATAAAGGCGATAAGAAACGCGAAAAACTCCAGAACGAACTCGTAGAACGACTTATTAGCAATGATGCTAATGGCTCATACGATAAGAGCAAGCCTAAAAAGGAAAGGTTTAGTGGCGAAGTCGAGAATGGAAAAGAAGCATATATCGTGATTGGTCGTCCTGCTGGTGGCAAATCAAGTGTTTTTGCAGAACCACTCTCACAAGAGCACAAGGCTCGTATTATTGATAGCGATATTGTAAAAGGCTGGCTACCGGAATTCGATGGTGGCTTTGGTGCTGGTAGAGTGCAGGAAGAAAGTTCTATGATTATGGAACGAGCACTCGCAAAAGCAACAGACAAAGGCGAAAATGTCGTTATTCCTAAGGTTGGTGGCTTGAATAGTATTGAAAAAATGGCTAAAGACCTTAAGGCGAAGGGCTACAAGGTTAATCTTATGTTTAATGACGTTTCAGTAGATAGTTCAATTACCCGTGCAATGTCTAGGTTCGCAGAAACAGGTCGTTTCTTGAGCCCAGAATACCTACAGAGTATTGGCGATAAGCCAAACAAAACATTCAAGGCTCTCGCAAATAATAAAGACCTAATCGACTACGCAGAATGGAAATCGAATGAGGTTAAATTTGGCAATCAGCCAAAAACTGTTTGGAAAACAGGCGACGACGCAAAAAAGTTAAAATAGTGCTTGACAAATTTACAAAAGTATGATACCATAGTAGTGGGGGAAAGTAAATAATAAGTTAAGCGAAAGGAATACACAATGGAATATCTTTCAGACACACAAGTAAAGATGCTCGATTTAATCAAAAAGTATTCCCCAGAGGAATACGACGACTTAATGGATTCCGACCTCGCATATGTATTAGACCATATGAATGACTTGGAGGAAAAGTATCCTACCCTCGAGCAATTCGAAAACGAGTATTGTAAAAAACTCGTAGACTAATTTACACACTAGGCTTTTGAACTAGGGGAACTCCTATTTTAGAGGTTCCCCTTTTTGATATAATAAAAAGAGTATAGGAAAACACAAAGATGGCACAACCAACAAAATATTCAGAGCATAAAAATCGTGGAGAGATTGGCTCTTTTGGCACTCTTGATAATGGTGGTAAAGGTAGTGGCAACTGGCATCACAAAGGAAGACCAGGGGTTAGGGGTGGCTCTGGCAAGGGAACTGGTGGAATTACAAACCTAGACCAGGCTACTTTTGCTTTACATAAAAGGGGCCTTGCATTCGCTTTTGTAGAGCACCCAGAAGATATGCCAACTACAGCGGCTAAGTTTATGGCAATGCAAAAGAAAAATAGAGAACTAGCCAAGGCTACTCATAAACACGAAGAAACCACAAAAGAGAAGATTGCAAAATTCCAAGAAGAAGTTCGCAAGCGAAGGGAAAAGAGTTTGAAAAATATCCCTGAGAAAGATAGGGCTTGCTATATGGAAACTGGCTACACCGAAAGTGAATACCAGAGAAAGTTTAAGAGAGCTTGGAATGAATAGAGCCCAATATAATGCACTCGTTAAAAAGGTAGAGGCTTTATATCTCGCTATCAATGGTGGTAAAGGTAGTGGTAATTTTGGGCATTCAGGTAGACCTGGACTTGTAGGTGGTAGTGGCAAGAGTGGTAGAACAATTGCTATTAGTGATAGAGGGGTTACTGCAGAATGGCTCGACAAGAACCGTGAGCGAGTTAAAATGCAGGGTTATACTGATAGTTGGATTGACGAGCAAATCAGAACTCTCAAATGGCAAGAGCTCAGAACAAAGGCTGATAAGGCTAAAACAAAAGCAGACCTTGATAAAGCAATCGAAGAAATCAGAAAATCAGCAGAAGGCTTAGGGCACAATTTCGACACTTGGATGAGTGTTTCCGGAAACTATCTCTTAGAGAAAATGGGGCATCTCGAAGATATTAAAGCAAATATCAAAAGCGAGGCTCAGCAAAAAGCAATTGATGGCATTAAAGACACAGGTATCAATTTACCCCCAGCGACAGAAAAATGGATGCGAGAGAGCCTATCGGAAAATCTTGCGAATGGTATCAAAGAGAGTATTGATAATGCTCAAAAAGAGGGGCTTGACCCAAGCAAAGTCGAACTATCGTTTACAAATGCAGAACGCAAAATGGGTTCTTGCACTTATAGCCTAAAGAAAAATAAGATTTTAGTCAGATTATCTAAGAAAGACTATCAAGACGAAGCACAACTCAAGAAAATTAGCGAAGAAAAGGGTCCAAATGGTAGCAAATGGTGGACATCGGATAAACTAAATGCGACTTCAACTCACGAATTTGGACACGCATTAACTTGGGTAGCACTCCAAAATGGACACGAGAGCCCATTCTATTTCGAGGAACTTGTCTGTAACAAGATTATCGCAAAAGCAAATGCAGAATATGTGAAAAATAAGAGTGGCTGGAAAACAAGAGGCGAGCTCTCAAGGAATGAAAATCGAGAGTTTATCTCTGGTTATGGTATGAAGAATGCTGCTGAAACAATCGCTGAATCGTATGCTAACCCAAATTATTCAGATTACACAAGAGTAGTGGTCGATACTCTAAGGCAGGCAATTAAAGTTGGTATAAGGGCGTTATAATGGAAATTGAATTATGCACTGGACATCAGAGTTCAGAAAAAGAGTTTGAGGAATATGCTAAGGAACACCCAAAGAAGTTCGAAGTAAACCCTTTGGCTCTATAAACCAACAATCTACCCTTTCGAGTAGATTGTTAGCCATATAATCCCACAACAATTTAAGTGTAGCATAGCATAAGCACTATGTCAATAGGAAAAATATGAAAATTTCAAGAGAAGATTACAATAAACTAAAAAATAAACTAGAAAAACTCGAAGCCCAGCTAAATGCTGGTAAAGCAAATGGGGGTGGAAACCCTTATCACGATGCACTTGGTCGCTTTACGAGTGGTCCAAGCACAGCATTCGGAGAATACAACCCAAGCGATGAAGATGTTTACAACGAAATTGCAAATAATGGAATTCGTGTAGGTTTTAAGATTAAAGATGAAGATAAAATGCCAAATGGTGTTTCTATCTCAACAAGATTGGAAAATGCAGACGCAGTTGATGCTCTTGCAAGAACTCAACTCTTGCGTAGAACAATCGACCAAGGAAATAAACTCTATAAGACTGGTCAATCAGCAGTAGACAAAGCAAGTGGCACTCCAGAAGTCGCTGTTATCGCAGATACAGCAAATAAGGTAAACCGACATATCTATGATGCTATCAATAGTGTCGATGCCCTTGCAATGCGTATTGGTATGGATAGCCAAAACCCAGGTGGTAGTTCCGACCTTTATAGCAAGGCTGGACGAAATCGTGAAATTGACGATATTAACAGAAGTCTTAACTTGGCAACAAAATATCTTGATGGTCGTCGTAAGAAAATGGGTGTTGCCGGCGAGAAATTCGCAAATGAGGCTTGGAAGGTTGTAGAAACACTTCAAGCAGCAACAAATACTCTTAAATACCTAAGTGATAGCCTTCCAAAAGGTGTAATGCACGATGTCTTTGTCGAAAAACCAAAAGCAAAGGCTACTACAATGCCAAAGACTACTACACTCGAAGGACTTGCAGGTATGGGCTATATTCCAAAACCTGAGAGAATGAATTCAATCGATAGACTAAAAGTCGCAATCGAGAAACTCGAGAATGGTGGAAAAGGTTCCGGCAACTATGGACACTCTGGTCGTCCTGGTAAAGTTGGGGGTTCTGGAAAAGGTAGTGGTGGTGCGGCTGCTAAACCAAGAGATGCTGGTCCTACAGGTGTTGCTGTTGACTATATCAATATCGACCCAAGGGGTGCATATGCAGATGGGGCAGAAGTTTTAGACACCGCTCAGGACTACTTGCTCGATAAAATTGGCTCTAGTGAAGGTATTGGCGAAAATATTGCTATGGCTTATGAAGACGATGCTAGAGATTTCTTAGGCTTACCTTCTCGTGATGAAGAAAACGATGGTGCTGAAATGTATATGTCTGACCTTGCAGACCTCCAAGATAGAATTACTGAAACAATCAAGAGCAAATCTTGGGATGAACTCAAAGACGACTTGGGCGAGGGTGCTATAGAATCAGCCTTCGATTTTGGTTTGACCAAAGGTGGCTACGATTTCGCAAAAACAAATGCAAAACTTGGTCAATCAGGTCTGTCGCACGAAGATGCTGTGAGAGATTTGAAATCGTTTATTGCTGATTTTGGAATTAGCGACCATTATGGTGCAATTAAAACAGCAGAAAGCGGCGATTTGAAAACCGCTTGGCAAAATATTTCTTACGAAATGAGAGATAAATTGCGTGATGATTACGACTATGAACCACAGGAAAAGAATTCGTTCAAGGGTGCTACTCGAAATGTATCACTATCATCTGAACAGAATGGTGGCAAGGGCTCTGGTAATTTTGGTCATTCGGGTCGCCCAGGCAAAGTAGGTGGCTCAGGTAAGAGTTCAGCAGGCTCACTCGCAACGGGTAGAATGCTAAAAGGTGTCAAAGAATATGACCCTGAGAACGAAATCGATGGTGGTTTCACTGTAGACCTTAAAGATGGCAAGGCATATAGACTTGGAAAATCAGAAGGCTATGCTGTTGGTGGCTATGGCACAGAAAAAGTTGTAGATATGAAAGATTGGAATGACAAGGCTACTCGTAGAAAAATCTTAAATGAGTATATGAAAGCCAACAAAAAGGCTCTAAGCCAAGAAGGTGCTTGTCTAGGTGGTTGGGTTCCAAACAAAGGTAGCACCAATGATAAAAATATCGTTGGCAAGGTTGTCTTGGATGTATCTCGTGTATTCAAGGACAAGAAAGAGGCTGCAAAGGCTGCAATCAAGTTCGACCAAGATAGTATCACAGACTTCAAAGGTTTTGATTGGCCAACAAAAGAGCAACTCGCAAAAGAATTTGGTCTTGAAAAAGAACTAAAGAAAGCAAGTGGCAAGCGTGCTGCTGAGCGTGCTGGAAATTAACTATTGACACATAAGCATAACTAGGTTATAATAGAGAAAACCTAATATGAAAGGAACAAATGGAAAAAGATAACGATAAGAATATTTGGGTGCCAATTCCAGATTGGCTCAAAAAAGTCGAGGACAAGGATGTGTTCGCGGCTATCGGAACTCTTTTGTTTGATTGGAACTATGCTGGCAAGGACAAGATTGATAATCTCGAGGCATATGTCAAAGAAAACTTCGAAGATTTGTCAGATGACCAAGTTAAAGAGGTTTGCAACCTTCTGATTGAACACAAGGTCGTAAAATAGGCTAAAACCGAACAGAAACCGAACAAAAGTGCCCCAAAATCACAAAAAAGGGGCATTTTTTGGTAGAAAATGGGCAAAAATGCTTGACTTTTTGCTTTTTTTGATGTATAATGTAAGTAGATAATAAAGAAAGGAACTACAATGGATTTCAAAACCTATCACGACAACCTTGTAAAGAAACTCTTTGACAAGGCAAAATCACTTGACCAAGATGCTAAGGATGAACTTATTCCTTACTTGGAAAAATGTATTGAGTTTATGAAACTCGATGAGCAAGATATTGAGTGCGATTGGGCAAGCCTTAAGCCACTCAAAAATGAGCAAGCAATTTCATTGTTTGATTGCGAACTTACAGACATTACAATTGGTTGCCACTACGACTACAACGATATTATTGAACTCGACAATCAACTTATCGATGTTCTCAAAGGAAAGGAGTAATTATGAAAACTTTCAAAGACCTAATGAATGATGTAAAATCAGAAACTTTTAGACTTAGGCGAATTGAGCGATTTGGCGAGAAAGAAATATGTGAGCCAGCAAAAGTTATTAAGGTTCAAACTAGAAACATACAAATCGCAAGCGAAGATGGCACAAACCGTCGTTGGATTGATTTCCCTAATGCAAGCCTTATTGAGTATGATGGCAAAACCCTTACAATCTACGAAGCAGGACTTCGTGATTTCAACGATGAGGAAAAGAAAGTTTGGGATGAGTGGAAAGAGATTGAAAATCGCCCAGAGAATGTAAAGCAAGCCTATGAAGATAGTTATACTGATGGCACGACAATGTTTTACAAGGAAAAATATTTCTTTGAAGATAAAGGGTTCAAATACTTATTATGCTATGCCGACCATAAAGGCAAATGGTATGACACTAACGAATCTCGTGGTATGGAATATGGCAAAATTCGTGATAGCAAGATTAAAGGCAATGTAATCTTGAAATATGAAATCATAAGTTTATAGAAAGGGGCAATTATGGAAAAATACACTAAGCAAGAATATATCGACAAATTTGGAGAACAAATGTGGAAAGAAAAGGTCGAAAATGTCTTTGGCTACACAAATGTTGAAAGTATCTATGCAGTAAGTAATGGAAATATAGCACTTGTTATGAAAGGGGAGAAATAATGTATAAAGGTATTGCATTCTTTGACCTAGACGGTGTTGTGGCTGATTGTAAGCACCGATTAGCCTATGTAGACGACAAGGACAAGTATTATGCCTATGATGCTGTTCTCGCAGACACTCCAATCGAAAAGGGCTGCAATCTAATGAAAATGTTCTTCAACAACGGTTATAAGATTATCGTAATCACAAGTCGTAGGGAAATGTGCCGCAAGGCTACAACCGATTGGCTCGAAAAGAACAAGTTACACTTTATAGACCTTAAGAACGATATTTATATGAAAGCCCCTGGCGACACTCGTGAATCGTGGGATGTTAAGCGAGATTTGGTATTCAAGGCTATCAAGGACAACGAAGCAATCGCAATCAAGAACGATAACTACTTTGTGGACGATTATCCTGCAAACTGTGAAATGATAACTAATTGTTGCCCACAAATCACACCACTAATCTTTACAACTCGTAGGCTAAACAATAGCCAAAAGGAAGAAAACTAAGAAAATGCCCAAAATCGCTTGACTTTTGGGTATTTTTGCGGTAAAATGTAAGTATAAACTAAAGAAAGGACAAAATGGCAAGATATGCTTATATTACCAACCACGGACTTGGACCGAACTCTTGTCCAGAAGGACTAGTAGGGTTCGAGTGCTTGAAGAATTTCAAAACAAGGTTATTCTTCGATAGACCACTCACTCAAATAGAGCTTGAAACATATGATATTAAACCAGAATGGGAGGAAAACTAGTATGGGTTACACAAGATATTGGGATAGGACAGATAAGCCTATCACTAAAGAATTTATTGACAAGGTAAAGGCTATCATTAAGGATAGCGAAGAAAAAGGCATTCATATTTGTGGTAGCGATGGTAAAGGCGAGCCAGAACTTGAACTTGACTATGTTGGGTTCAATGGCAATGGCGACTTAAATCTCGACCACGAAACTTGTTTCTTTGATAGCGAGCAAGGGTTCAACTTTTGTAAAACTGCTCGCAAGCCTTACGACTACACTGTTCGCAAGGTTCTCGAAGTCGCTGAAGAAATGGGCATCATTAAAAATGTTTCTAGCGATGGCGAAAACGAAGGAATTTATTCCGATACCGATTATGTAAATGGCAATGTGGAGTGGTAATGAAAGTCAAAGAGTTAATTCGCAAATATGCTAGTAAAGGCTATAGTATCGAACTCTTTGGCAAGCCACTAGACATTAAGACAACACCTTACTCATATCTTCCGGCAAGTATGCGAGAATTAAACGACTATGTAGTTGAGCAAATGGAAATCATAGACCAACCACAAGTCGCAACTCAAATCAACATTCGATTGTTTGGTGGAGAGCCAGGAGTAAAGAGCAAGAAAATCACAAAGGTGGGTAAAGTAAAAGCATATGTAAAGAAAGGGTAATATGAGCTACACAATCACAGTAACAGACAACCAAGCAAGCCTTATCTTACAAGCACTCGAGAATGAATCAATGCTTGATGCTGCCGAATTTGGCGAGTATAGTTATGCAAGGTGCTACAACGACATCGCAAAGAAACTTGTCAAAAATGGCTTTTGGTCTGACAAGATGGAAATCAATGGAATAGGGGAATAGTTATGGATGAGCGAGTATATGCAATTGTTAGATTTTACGAAAACGATAGAGCCCCTTTTGTAATTCAAAAAGGCTTAACAATCGACGAGGCGAGAGCCTATTGCAACGACACAGAACTATCGAGTATAACTGCTAAAAGCCCAAAGGGCTGTGGTGGCGACCCAAAGAAGATACAGGAGTGGCACGACAAGAAAAAACACTGGTTTGTTGGCTTTTGCGAGATGTAATTACTACAAAACCTTAAAATGATAAAATAATAGTAGTAATTAAGGAAATAAAAATGCGACAAGTAAAATATAATCAGATTGCAGGGATTGAAACATTCCGCAAGTTTGAGAATAAGGGTAAGGGTAATCCTTATCACGACGAGTTGGGGAAATTTACTACTGGTCCTGGCACTGCTTTTGGTGAGTTCAAAGGTAGCAATGACTTAGTATATGGACCACAGGCTGATTATAAAGGTGTAAGTTTCCGAGATGCAGAAGAAGCACCATACAGACCGTTTATGGGTAAGGTTGGTCTTGGCAATAATGAGTTCTTAACTTCAATGTCAAAAGAGAATGCTGATGCTACACTCCAGACAATCGCTGCACTTAGAAATGTAAAGAGCGAGATTGAAAAAAGGGCTGCGAAAAAAGAAACTTATTATGCAA
>Ga0326513_10001536_pt1 | contig 17907 bp, 14 predicted proteins | sample 2_2465_0518_D_FD_203654 | JGI IMG/M metagenome (GOLD analysis project Ga0326513, IMG submission 203654) | Bovine rumen microbial communities from UC Davis, California, United States - 2_2465_0518 | ecosystem: Host-associated > Mammals > Digestive system > Stomach > Rumen | place: USA... | reverse complement strand
TAATAGTTCGTTAAAAAATTGACGTTATATATTATGCTAGGCGGTTGCTTTAAGACCAAATAGCAAGAGTTCTTTGAAATAGTGTTCTTTTTGCCCTTGATTTTTATGCATATTCGGTGTTTTCCCGAACGTTGATAAAAATCGTTCAATCAGCAATGCATTGTGAAATAGCAGTTTACAATCAGCAATAGATAAATTGAGGTTGTTTTGTTTCCCGAAGGCTCTGGCAACGTTGATTGCCGCGAGCGAGAGGTTAAATGCGAAATCCATAGACTCTGCATTGCGCGATTGACAATGACAAAGCCCCGTAAACTGCTTGGCATCGCGGAACAGAAACTCTATCTGGAAACGAGAACGGTAGATGTCAATCACATCCTTCGCCGACATAGAGCAATCAGTAGAGAAGAAAACCTTTCGTGTCTGCGTCTTTTTGTCGGGCTCGTAAAAGTCAACAATCACCACTTTTACATTGCGCTTAAGGCTCACCGCATAAACAACGGCGGAATGGATAGTTACCTCCTCACCATCCCAATCGTAAGTTTCCGTAGTGAAGACTTTCTCGTTGAGCTTCGTAAGGTCAACTACTCCGTCAAACTGTTTCGGTCGTCCTCTCTTGCCGGTCTTTTCTCCGATGTATAGATAGCGCAGACGAACATCGTCTCGGAATCGGCTGACCAGCTCAAAACCCAGTGTGGCAAGTCCTTGGACAAATGTTGCTTTAGAGAAGAATGCGTCAGCAACGATGATGTTACTCAGTTGGAGCAACTGATCTGTAAAGTCGTAAAGTGCCTTTAGATAGTGGCTTACCAGCGAATCTCTTTCGATATGCGCCACGCACTTAGGTCTGCGTCCTCGTTTTATACGTTGGAGAAGCGTCTGCACTGCTCGGATAGCATAAGCTTCACGAGTGTCGGCATCGACAAGTGCAATACCGAGTATCTCAAGGCCTCGCTTCATCATTTGTGCACAGCCAGACCAAAAGTATCCGAGTCCGGGTGTCTTCTTTCCACTTTTGGAAACAAAACTCGGATCGATAGCAATAGCGTATCTATGTCCCAGTTGCTTCGCAACGAAAGACTGATTGAACGCTATCCAGTCAAACTTCTTTCGGAAGTTCTGTCGGAATCGCTGTTCACACGACTTACAATAGCGTGCTAACTGAAGAAAATTTATTCTTCCGCTGATGGTTAAAACTCCAACCATGACATCGAGGAAAAATGACTTGAAAGATGCCTTGGTTGATTTCTGACTGCGAAGGGCGATTGTGCACAAGTCTCTGACTTGTTCGAGTGGTCTGATTGTATATTGGAGTATTTGCATGCCAAATATACGAAAAATCAGCCACTTGTGCAAGTTTTTAGGCAAAAATATTTACATCAAAGAACACTTTTTTTGAACTTATTTGAAGGCTTTTCGTCAGAGCCAACGCAACTGTTGAATCAAATAGTCCGGCAGCACTTAACTGCCACTAAATAAAATTGATATTAAAAAAATAACGAACTATTGATTGTGTGGACATAAATAAAAATCCTTAAACTTTATGTATTCATTACAAGAACTTCAGAACTTATCAGTTGAAGAATTAAAACAAGTTGCAGTCAAATTAGAAATTAAAGTCGGCAGACTGAAGAGTGCCGAGAAAATCATTGCACTTATTCTTGAAAATCAGCCATCTGACGAAGACACGACACCGATAACAGCAAATGTTGGATCGGCAGAAGACACTATTGCGCCAAAGAAGCGTGAGCGCGTTCGCATTCAGCGTGCAACTGAACCTGTCAAGGCTGCCGAGGCTACACCACAAGAAGGCACACCGGTTGAGACATCAGCCATTGTTCAAGACAAGAAAAGACAAGATATCAATGATCGAGTGCGCGAAAAATTAGAGCAATACCGCTTGCGTCATGGAATGATTGAACCGGAAAACACAGTGGCAGAACACGTTGTAGAAACGTCCATACCTGAAACTATAGATGCGGAAAGCGACGAAAACGAAGTAGATAATTCACTGCCAATAGACGAGAAGGCAATTATTGAAAACACAACTCCAGAGAATAATAATCAAGATAATCAACCGGTTCAAAGCAATCAGAACAAGAAAAATAAGAAGAAAAATAAGCAAGACAAGTCGGATAGCAAAGATAATAAACAAGAACCTCAAGAGCCAGCCTATAGTTTTGAAGGGCTGATAGAGGCAGAGGGTACACTTGAAATTATGCAAGACGGCTATGGTTTTTTGCGTTCGTCGGAATATAATTATGTCAACAGCCCTGATGACATATACGTATCGGCTCAACAAATTAAGACGTATGGTTTAAAAGTTGGAGATACTATTAAATGCAATATCGAACCTCCACGTCAAGGAACAAGTTTTTTCCCGTTGACAAAAGTCTTAAAGATAAATGGTTGTGACCCTGAGCAAGTGCGTGATCGTGTTTCCTTTGAACATCTGACACCCTTATTTCCGGATAGTAAATTTCGCTTATGTACAGGTCAGAACGACCCATTGAGTTGCCGTGTGATAGATTTATTTGCTCCAATAGGCAAAGGTCAACGTGGTTTGATTGTAGCACAGCCTAAAACAGGTAAGACAGTACTACTAAAAGAAATAGCCAATGCCATTGCAAAAAATCATCCTGAGGTATATATGATAGTCTTGCTTATTGACGAGCGTCCAGAGGAAGTAACAGATATGGCTCGTTCGGTCAATGCAGAAGTTATAGCCTCTACATTCGATGAGCCAGCAGCCAAACACGTAAGGGTGGCAGATATTGTATATGAAAAGGCACGCCGCATGGTCGAATGTGGTCATGATGTGGTCATACTGCTTGATTCAATTACACGTCTGGCACGAGCATACAACACCGTTGCCCCTGCGTCAGGAAAAGTTCTAACCGGTGGTGTTGATGCCAATGCACTTCAAAAGCCCAAACGTTTTTTCGGTGCTGCGCGTAATATTGAGAATGGCGGCAGTCTTACAATTATTGCCACTGCACTGACCGACACAGGTTCAAAGATGGATGATGTGATATTTGAAGAGTTTAAGGGAACCGGCAATATGGAACTCCAGTTAGACCGTCGATTGGCTAATAAACGAGTATTCCCTGCAGTAGATATTATTCTCTCAGGCACACGCCGTGATGATTTACTACTTGATGCTAACACGCTATCAACGTCATGGAGCATACGCCAATATTTAAGTAAGTCAGGATACACAGCCGTTGACGCGATGGAAGAACTCAAAAAGGTAATGGAGAATACTCGCAACAACGCGGAATTTTTAGCATCATTTAGTTATTAGCGCTCTATGACAATTTGGATTATCAATGGTCCGAACCTCAATTTGACAGGTAAACGTGAGCCATCAATATATGGTAATGAGAGTTTTGAGACATATATACCGGCATTGCAGTCACGTTATCCACATACAAAAATTGCATACATGCAATCCAATCATGAGGGGCAACTAATTGATTGGTTGCAAGAGGCAGATGAGATAGCAGACGGCGTTGTGCTGAACGCCGGAGGTTATACGCATACAAGCATAGCAATAGCAGATGCCATAGCAGCAATAAATATTCCGGTAGTCGAAGTACATATAAGCAATATATATCAACGCGAGTCATTTCGACATCATTCCTACTTATCATCGGTGTGCAAACATACAATCATAGGGCATGGTCTTGCAGGCTATGAAGAAGCAATACAATGGCTTAATAATAAGCAGACAATGGCATAAAAGATAGTTATCAAGAATAAAAGGTATGAAAAAGATATGCAGTGCGCTGACATTTCTAACAATCACAATAAGTTTGTTGGCACAAAATTCACTCACAGGACGTGTTATTGATTATACGTCACGCAAAGGACTTGACTTTGTGAATGTGGCTGTCCGCCAAGTTGGTAGCGACAAACTGACAACAGGTACATCAACAGAAGCAGATGGTTCATTTTCAATCGAAAATCTCGAAAACGGCAAATATACGGTAACATTTTCATTTATGGGATATGTTGAGTTGTCGAAAGACATTACTCTAACCGGCTCGCCTATCAACATGGGTAAAATAGCACTTAAAGAAGATGCTCAACAATTGCAAGAAGTAGAAGTTGTTGGACAAGGTTCTACAATGCGTTTTGAATTAGACAAGAAGGTATTTTCAGTTGACCAAAACATAGCATCGTCGGGCGGTAGTGCAACAGATGTGCTTGAAAACATACCATCGGTAGAAGTTGACCAAGAGGGCAACATATCATTACGTAATAATGAAAGTGTTGAAGTATGGATCAATGGCAAGCCTTCAGGACTGACAGCAGAAAATAGGGCACAGATATTGGAACAGATGCCTGCCGAAACGATACAAGAGATTGAGATAATCACCAATCCATCAGCAAAATATAATCCAGAAGGAACAGCCGGCATAATCAATTTGGTGATGAAAAAAAATCGCAAGGCTGGCTATTATGGGTCTGTAGAGGCAGGCATAGAATACCCATGGGGAGGACTACCAGGTGGTAGAGCAGCATTTAATATCAATTTCAATGCCGGCATAGTGGATGCTTATTTTAATGCAGGTTATCACTACATGATTTCCAATGGTGGAACGACATCTGATCGCATATCATATAGCGATTCCACACGATTGGAGCAAACATCAAATAACGACCGCCGTTTCTCAGGTCTGTTTTTACGCGGTGGTATAGATTTGCGCGTAACTGATAAATCTACTATAGGCATATCAGGATTCGGTATGGTTGCAAGTCGTAATAAAGCACATAATACCAATAACTACGTACTCTCCAACCTTGACAACTACAATTATGCTTCAGACTTTAGTCTGATAGATTATACAATACTTGACACTGCACGCCTCTATTCTCGCCTACAAGATTCTCATGGCAAGCGTCCGGGCTATAGCGCAACTCTTGACTATACATTCAAACCAAACAAAAATCACACTTTAACCTTATATGGCACATATCGCAGTTTCGGTATGCAAGAAAATAGATTATATAGTGTATATGAAGAAAACAACTTACTATCAAGCCGCCAAATGCAATTTAGTAACAATAAGCCAGGTAGCATAGAGATAAAGGCTGACTACGAGTGGAAACCTACACAACAAAGCAGGTTTGAGGCAGGCTGGCAAACAAATCTACGTCGCGACAAATCATACAACGATGCAACTGATAGTATTACAGGATTGTCAATGCCTGCGTATTTCAGCGATTACGAGAGTCGCGAACAGACGCACGCATTGTACGTAACCTATGGAAATCGCTTCTGGGACAAATTGTCAATTCAAGTAGGATTAAGAGGTGAAATGTTTAAACGCGACAATAGTTCAACATATATCGTCGGAACAAATACAATCAACGATACCCAAAGTGGTGACACAACGATTTTTCAGATCTACCCAACAGCCTATATCTCATATAGTTTTCCGAACGGGCATGAACTACAATTCAACTATACACGTCGCGTTGACCGTCCACGCGGACATCAAATCAATCCGCGCCAAGATTTCAGCGACTCAACTAATATACAATTCGGTAACCCCAATTTGCTGCCACAATATAGTTCGTCAATGGAATTGAACTACCTAAAAAATTGGGACGCTCATACATTATCGGCAGGTCTATATTATCGTTTTGCAGACGGAGTGATACAAAGTATCCGCTATATGGAAGGTGATGTGATGAAATCAACGTTTATCAATATAGCAAAGCGCCAGGAAGCAGGTCTTGAGATTGTGGGCAAAAACAGACTCTTTAACAATATACTTCAACTCACCACAACAGCCAATTTCTACTACAATAATATCTCAGCCGCCACATATACCAATCCCATTTCAGGCATTAGCATAAACATACCGGAACAAAACGTCTTTGTAGGTTCAGTAAGGTTGAATGCACAATTTATGTTCACCAAGACATTCAGTGGTCAGATAAGCGGACGCTATAGCTCACCACGAGTTGTGGCACAAGGTCGGCGGACACATAATTATTCGATAGATTTAGGTTTACGCAAAACTTTTTTTGACAAGAAATTAGCCATTTCGCTCCGAGTACGCGACTTGCTCAATTCCCGAAGTTTTCAGACAGAGACATGGAGTGAACAATTCTGGCAAAAGTCGGCACGTCGTTGGAATAGCCGGACAATAGGCTTGACAATAACATATAGTTTCGGCAATACACAACAGAAGCCTAAGATGCGCCCACAAGGAGGTGACGATAGCGGTTCAAGCGATTATGAAGGTTCGTATGAAGAATAAGCCAATCGTATAAATCGCAATGAGATACAATAAAAACATAAAATATGCGTTATAATAAAAAAAATCAGATTTTGAAACGACAATTAACAATATTATTCATATTTCTTGCCACACTAAGTAGCGTTGCCCAACAGCATCGTCCATACGCCGATGAGCGCCCTATTCACTTTGGTTTTTTGCTTGGCATCAATATGATGGATTATAAGATTACACCTTCAGAACAAGATATTGAAGGTGGAATATATGATGTACGTTGCGCATCACTCATGCCAGGATTTTCAGCAGGATTTTTGACAGATTTGAGAATATGCAAATACTTGAATTTCAGAATCGTACCTACCCTACATTTCGGAACTAAGATGTTCAAATACAAATTGATTAGTGGCACGACTCATCTATCAACGTTAGAAACATCTGTACTGAACATTCCAATCTCAATTCCATTTTACTTGAAATGGTCATCGCTACGCTACAATAACTATCGACCATACGTTATTTTCGGTGGAGGTGTACAATTTGACCTTGGAGCCTCACACGATAGAGTTGTTATGCAACGCCGCTTTGATGCTTTTGTTGAAGTAGGTTTCGGATGCGATATCTATCTTGAAATGTTTAATCTTGCGCCTGAACTCAAACTCTCAATTGGTTTTCCAAATCAAATCACCCCCTTCAACGAACGTCCTGAGTTAGCCGTCCCGGATGCTCCCTACACGCGCGCTATCGATAAGATGACCTCACGCATGATTTCATTGTGTTTCAATTTTGAATAGATGTTAGCAACGAGCAATTAGTCGAAAGACGTTAAATGATGAAACAATATATACATCACATATTATTCTTTTTTGTCGGATTAGCATTGATGCTATCGTGCAATCCACAAATAGATACTGACCCTGCGATATCACTTAAACTATCGGCAGATACAATATCTTTCGACACCGTGTTTACCGGTCAAGGAAGTGCTACAGCACTTTTGATGATTTACAACACCCAGAAAAAAGCCATCAAGATTGATAATATACGTTTAAAAGATGGGAGCGAGTCGGCTTTTCATCTAAATATCGATGGTTTGACAAACGCAACATCATCGTCAGAAAACATAACTATAGAAGGTGGTGATTCGCTTTTTGTTTTTGTGCGCGTCAACATTGACCCGACAAATAGCAATTCACCCGTTCTAATTACAGACCAAGTAATAATCACTTATAATGGCAAGACTCAAAATGTTGAATTGGAAGCCTACGGACAGGATGTAGAGATTATTAAATCAACAATCTTTCGCAACGACACTACTCTATTAGGCGAAAAGCCATATTTGATATATGACTATGTGGCTATTGACACAGCCAAGACATTGACACTTGCAGCCGGATGCAAATTCTATTTTCACGACCAAGCACAATTTGTTGTTTTTGGCAATCTATACGCTCAAGGAACATTGGAACGACCAATTACCATGCAGTCCGACCGCAGGGATAATTTGTTTACAGAAGTACCCTACGACATGGTGGCAGGCAGATGGGATGGCGTATATCTTGTTCAGATAGCCAATCAGCCGAATGCAATCTACGACATCAATTATTTTGATGTACAGAGCGGTACGAATGGAGTGTTCTGCATAAATGAAGAACCGCAAAACAAACATCCGCATTTATCAATACAGAATAGTCGCATACATAATTATAGCAGATATGGTTTAGTGCTACAAAATGCAGATGCAGAGGTCGTGAATTGCCAGATTTCCAACTGTGCACAATACTGTGTATATCTTTCCGGAGGCAGACATAAATTTATTCATACCACTATCGCCTCATATTTCAACAATACAGATGTTCGCATACAATCCGTACCGCGCGAAGATATGGCAGCAGTATACATTGACGATATCAACAAAACAACACAGCAAATGCAGACATATTTCTACAATAGCATTATCAGCGGACTGCGGCACAATAATTTCTTACTTGCCACACCTTTTGAAACTCTATATAAGGGAGAATTTAGCGATTGCTACATGAAAAACGACACATTAAATGCACCTCAATTTAGAAACATAACCTACTATCAATCAAATGATACTATATTTAAAAACATCTACTATAAATATAAAGAATATGTAGATTATGATTTCAGTCTTGATAGTATTTCGCCATGCCGTAATATAGCGGACACTATGATTTCGCGACAATACCCTCTCGATCGAAACGGAAAAAATCGTTTTGCCGACGGCAAGCCTGACTTAGGCTGCTATGAATGGTAGGACACCATTAAACAAGATAGTAGGACAATAAAATTCGTACCTACCGCTTCCAACCAAAATGATAAGTTACTCCAAGGATAACATTATTATCCTTGATTTCATAGGCACTCTTAACAGTCGTGCCGGCTCTATTAGCATCAATATCAAAATCTCGCAACCAATCATACCTTAAATAGAAATTCAATGTATTGGTCGCATCAATTTTCCATTTCAACCCAATAGCCGAGCGCGAAGCAGAAATATAATTATGACCATTGTTGTAATACTTTTGCATCTCAGTTGCATTACAAGTATGATTTAACTCTGTCCAAACATAAGCCGACAATGGTTTTGACATAAATTTATATTGCAACTGCAAGCGATAACGCATTTCCCATGAGTAGGCTTGTTTTTCAAACAGATTGGGGGCATCAGTGCGCATATTCAACACTGCTCTTTCACGAAGAGATAACGTAAACAAACGTTGAGTTCCAAGTTTGATATGCTCAGTCAGTCCGAAATAGACCCGATGACGTAAAATTTTATTGACATCCTGAGTCGAAAATTTATTGGTACGCATACGTAGCATATAGCCTGCATGACCACTAAAATAGCCCTTTACAATATTGACATCCATACCGACGTGCGTTATTGCTAATGCCACTTCGGGTGTAGGATAGAGATTAAAACGTAATTCTTCGCTAAAAGCCAGCGAAACACGATTGAATTTCAAATCAAAATCTGCCGCAGTGCGAAGTTGAGTTGCTAATTGAGATGAATCTTGCAATGCTACATAGGTTTGAGCAAATGCCATTGCAGGAACAACACAAAATAAGCAAATAAACAACGCTTTATATATTTTCTGAACCATTAGTTTACTGTTTGAATTTGGTTATATTTCCTATAGTATTTTCTTCACCTTTTGATAATCTGTACTTGATTTTAATATAAGCCACATCGCGCAAGAAATCTATATGACCTATTTCGACATCAAGAATGTCAATACCAGTACGCTCTTTAAGATCGGCAATCAACTCTTGACGTTTTTCAGGCACTATGTTTGCTATTTTCTCATACAATACAATTTTTGTCGTAGTTTTCTCCCTGACCGACCACCACTCCAATATAAGTGCGATACAGATGATAAAAGCATTAGCGAGCAATAACTCCGCCCAACTGACTGCCATTGACAATCCATTGATAACCGCAATGCCAATGATTACGAAAAGATAAGTCATTTCTCGCACGGGCAATGTTTCGGTTCGATACCTTATCATACCGAAGATAGCAAACAAGCCGAGCGTAAAGCCTATCTGCAACTCAAGATTTTCCATCAGTTGAATGAGCAAATACATTACAACGGAAAAGAGCATAAAAGACAAGGCAAAGCCTCGGCTACCATTTTTGCGATAGTAAATAAGACCGACAATAATAAAGGTAACCAATAGGTTGAACAAAAATCTAATTGTCAAATTAAGTACACTATCAGGTTCCCATAATGGAACACCGAGAAACATGGCTTGACTTGCATCAGCCATATCCGACATAGTTTCGGGCAAAGCATCAGCCTGAGCAAAAGCTGAATCAATTTCTGTAGTAGCGAACTCCGTAGTGGGGTTCATGATTGGAATTTCTGATTGTATCATCACTTTTGAAATTTATTCGTTATACGTTATTTTTTTGATTTTACGAATTTTGCGTTTAAAACGATTGAGTTTAGCCTGAGGATTAGTCAGTGCCACACCTATGCAGTACTTACTCATTTTGGCAGGATGGATACGCAGCGACATAAGTATATCTTTCATTTCGCTATAAGCCAAACCATCTTGCTTGAGTTCGATTATCACTAAATTATCAAACGAACGAGTAAGGCTTGTTTGCTCATTATCCCAAACAAGATTAAAATCTATAGTAAGCCGTTCAGTATGTGCTTCATTAACCAATGTTATCCGACTGAATTTAGTATGAAGTTGTGGTAAGAGGCTGCCAACTGGAAATTGGGATTTTTGTTCGATAAACGATTGTATTTCCGGCAAATTACTGAAGGCATTTGTAAGGTTATTAGGGAATTCGCCTTCCGGTATCTGACGGCGTTTTTTTTTCGTCCTGCCGGTATTAGTTTTGTTTTTTACCTCAAGGAAGGTCAGGTCAGAGCCAATGTATTTGCGTATGCGGATTTTTTGACGATGCAACATGCGGTTATGGTGCATCGTGTACATTGCCAAATCAGGAGTATCGAAATAGAGAGTATCATACATTGCGATACGTTCACCTTCGATTTGCTGTACGAGATAGCCATGATTATTAGCCATATCAAGAATCAGCGGAAGTTGATTTTTGCCTGCAACAAACTTAGTGTCGATGCGATTCATCAACTTGATTGACTCCATTTCAGCAAGCGAAATAGGTTTCATCTGCGCTAATATCTGCTCTACTGAATACATTCCAATTTTCTACTAATCGGTGAATATATACTCAAAAGTCTTGACCGAATATAATTTGCCGTTAGGCAAATAATTATACTGTTTGGCTTTTGTTCCATCTTCATTGTATGTATATTTTCGTTGGCGGATTGCCTTGTTGTGGTCATCATAAACTATTTCACGAGCCACAAGTCCATTTTCGTCGTATTCGATAGTAACTCTTGATTTCTGACCATAGGTAGCATACTCAATTTCCTCAACTTTGCGTCCCTGATTATCATAGACAGTAACGTGGTCTAACCAGCGAGTTGTACCTTTGGAGTCAACATTCCATTCTTTGACCGTAAGATTCTTTCGTTTTTCACGCTTTGCTAATGTTTCGGGACTTACGACTTGCGCAGATACGCCACTTACAAAAAAAAATAAAACTGCTGATAAGATAAAAAAATTGTATTTCATCGCTCAATAAAACATCAAATAATGGTACAAAGTTAAAAAAAATAAAGATTGATACCAAATTTTTGACGTTTTTTTGGTAAAAAAGCCATATTTTTTGTTTTTCTCCATAAAAAAATATAACTTTGCAGTGTGAAAAATTGTTATTTCTAAAACTATCAGTATATGAAACGTTACATTTATTTATTCGTCCTTTTATTTGGCATGTCGCTTGCAGCATCAGCGCAAGAGGCCAAATACGTTTTTTACTTTATAGGTGATGGTATGGGTCCCAACCAAGTTCTTGGCACAGAGATGTATCTTGCCGAGAAGGCTGGTCGCATAGGTTATGAACCATTGTTTTTCACCCAATTTCCAGTAGCGGGTATGGCTCGTACATATTCATCGTCGAATGGCATAACAGATAGTGCAGCCGCCGGTACAGCCCTTGCAACGGGGACAAAAACCACAAACTCATACGTAGGTGTCAGCGAAAAGAAGGCTCCGCTAAATTCTATTGCCAAACAACTGCAAAATCGCGGACGCGCTATTGCTATCTGCACATCAGTAAGTATTGATCATGCTACACCGGCATGCTTCTATGCAAATGTTCCAAATCGCAAGTCATACTACAAGATTGGCGGTCAACTGCCTGAATCAGGTTTTGATTTTTTTGCAGGAGCAGGATTCAAAACACCTTTAGACAAAAACAATCCGTCCAAACCGAGTCTATATTCCAAATGCGAGACAGCCGGCTATACTATCGCACGCGGTATTGCAGAATTTGACTCATTGAAGACAACTGCAAAAAAGATGATTTTGATACAAGAAAAGGATGGTTTGAAAAAGAACGATTATAAATCTAAAGAAAGTATTCCATACGAAATTGACCGTGCAGAGGGCGATTTGACATTAGCGCAAATAACACGTGCCGCTATTGAATTTACGCCTAAAGAGAATGGTTTCTTTATGATGATCGAAGGCGGCATGATTGATTGGGGTTGCCACAACAATGATGCTTTGGCTGCTTTCCATGAAGTGATAGAGATGGACGAAGCCATCAAGGTAGCATATAAATTCTACCAAGAGCATCCGGATTCAACACTTATAGTTATCACAGCCGACCACGAGACAGGCGGTTTGTCGCTCGGTTGCGATGGCGACTACACTCTCAATTTGAAAGCCATTGATGCACAACAGAAGTCAGGCTATCAATTTGCCAAAATGGTGAAAAGTTTCTATAAGAAATCCATTAAAGAGCCGGAAGAAGGCAAGAAGAAACCTGCACCATATTTATGGGAAGACGTAAAAGAGGATTTGAGCAACTACTTTGGATTCTATAAGACAATAGAATTGACCGACGACGAGGACAACGCATTGCAGAACTGCTGGTTCAAACTGACAGACCAAGAGAAAAAACTTCAAGCCACCTCATACGGAGATGAATATGATTTTGGAATTGTTGCCACACGTATTCTCAATAAGCGTGCACGCATAGCCTGGACGACATTAGGTCATACCGCAGCCAACGTGCCGGTATATGCTATTGGCGTAGGTGCTGATCAATTCAAAGGTTGGCAGGACAACACATCAATTCCGACCAAAATATTCCAACTCGCAATACCAAAACCCAAACCTGAACCTAAAGAAGAGCCCAAACCTGAACCTACAGTAATTATGGATAATGAATAATAATGCTAATCGACGACCGGTTAGCAAATAAAGCAACATGTGCGTCACCATTATAGTGTCGCACATATTGTTTTCAAAAAGAAGCGACTCACCATTATGCTACATTGGAACATTGTTAATTATGAAAACTAAAAATTCACTCTACTCTCGACACTATTTTTTTATATCCATAATTTTGATATTTATTTTGAACGCATGCGATCGTGATATTACACCTGCTGATGATAAACAATTTAATCCGGATTATATATTCGACATAAAATCCTTACCTACAATAACTATAGAGATAGATCAGAATGATTGGGATAAATATCTAAAACAGATTGACGATAACATCAACACTCGCACTTATATTCCTGCAACATTTGTGTTCAATAAGAACGAGCAGATTTTCACACGAAAGGATATTGGTTTTCGCATGCGTGGTAATCATAGCCGCATGAGACCGGAAGGTACAATAATCGGTAATCCTCATACTCCCAATCAAAAGGAATGGCATCCAGTAAATTATCAGATTAGGTTTACACAATACGAAGACGGGCATCGTTTTTTTGGCTGTGATAGAATAATCTTGCGAAGTTTTAGATGGGATTATGTGTACTGCCGTGAAGTTTACTGCTACGACCTTTTCCGCCGCTTTGGAGTATGGACGGCTCCAAAATCATCTTATTGTCGTCTATACATACATATTAGCAACGACTCTGCATCAACCTACTTTGGCATATACAATATGGTAGAGGGAATACGAAAGGAATACCTTGAGCAGAGGCAACGCGAAGGTCATATAAAAAGCGATAAAGGCAATTTATGGCATATCACACCTACTACCGATGGAGCAAATCTATATAATGCAGACTATCCGGAAAACATAGGCATTGACACTGATACTGAAACATATCTTTATTCTCTACGCACAAACCAAGAAGAGGGTTTTGAAAATGCTAAAAACGAACTCATGACGTTTGCAACGGAATTAAAGAGTTTCAGTCAAGGCTCAGATGAACTGCGACAATGGTTGGAAGAGCATGTTGATGTAGATTTGTTTTTGAGATATTTAGCAGTTGATGTTGCTGTCGGTTCATGGGACGACTATTGGTGTAATGGCAATAATTATATGTTCTACTTCGATACCAACCATAAGTTCCACATCATTCCATTCGATTATGAAAACACTCTTGGCAGAAGCGGTATCATTGATGCCGGAACACATAGTGTTTTAGATTGGGGACGATTCAATCCTATTCTTGTAACTCAAACTTTGTCTATACCAGAATACTTTGACACTTACAAAAAGTATCTGCGCGAGTTGGTTGACGACAAGCGGTATCTTGACTACGAAGCAAGCCGAATGCGTATCAGCGATTGGCATAATATGATTTCACCATATTTGAACAATGACCTCATTGATGGAGAAGGACAGTTGGACTATCTTTTGGACAAGACTATGCATAGCGATCCGAACTATTATCAACTTTTCAGCAGCGATAGTACAACTAATTTTTTCCTTGCTAAGAAAAAAAGCATCTACCGCTATTGCCCATAAAGTAGTGATTACAAAGAGGAAAACTCATGTTATTTAGAAGTCAAATTATGAACGAAAGAATACGGAACATACTGCTGCTTGACATTGCACTAATCATAGCGTCATGCGCTAATAGAGGCGTTGGTCCTCAGGGCGGTCCGAAAGACGAGATTCCGCCCAAAATACTTAAAGAAGAGCCGCTGAATTGTTCGGTCAATCAGCATAGTAAAATTATCAATATAACCTTTGACGAGATTGTACAACTCGACAATATAGCCGACAATCTGCTTATCTCGCCTCCACAAAAGACACCGCCTACAGTCAAGTCATTTGCTAAAAAGGTGAGAGTAAGTTTTGATGATGACTTGAAAGACTCTACTACCTACACGATTGATTTCGGCAATGCTATAGTTGACAACAATGAGAAAAATCCACTGCGCAACTACACTTTTTCGTTTTCAACAGGCGAAACCATTGATACGTTGCAGATATCGGGTAAGGTTATCAATGCTGAAAATCTTAATCCAATATCCGGCATTTATGTAGGTATTCATAGCGATTTAAGCGATTCCGTTTTTTCGTTAGAACCCTTCGACCGTATAGCCCGCACCGACTCAATAGGCAGATTTAGTATTCGCAACATACATCATGGCACTTATCGTCTATACGCCTTGGCAGATGCTAACCGCGACTATAAGTATCAATTAGGCGAAGGTCTGGCTTGGAACGATAGTATTTTAACTCCGACTTGTCATACCGGAACACTGACCGACACTGTTTGGTTTGACGAAGAAATCGTTGACTCAATAAGACGCTACCAAGGTACTATTTATGAACCGTCGGATTTAATGTTGCGATTTTCAAATGAAAATATGCAACGTCATTATTTCATGCGTGCATATCGCGACAAACAACATTATTTCCAACTTGTATTTGCTACGCCACAAGATTCCCTGCCTATAGTAAAACCTATTGGTCAGGACTCAATATGGTATGAACACTCGATTTTGCAATATAGCACAAATTTAGATACTATTACATATTGGCTGACCGACTCAGATGCCATCAAAATAGACACCATACATTTAGCGATGACTTATATGAAATCAGATTCGGTATTTGAATTATATCCGCAAACAGATACACTAAAAGTTGTCTATCGGCATCCACGCGAAAACAAATTCAACAAAAAGAGTACGCCTCAAAACAAAATGGTCAGAGTGGAAATGAAAAGTAATCAGAGTAATAGTTTTGACGTTTACAATCCTCTTGTCATACATTTTGGAACCCCACTCACTGACATTGCCACAGACAGCATACACCTGTTTCAAAAAATTGACACCATAAGCAAAAACATTGCATTTCAATTATACGCCAATGATTCCTCTCACACGAGTTATTCACTTATTCCGGCAACCAAATCAAGACCGATAAAAAATGAACTATCTGAATTATGGGAAGCATCACAATCATACGAGTTGCGACTTGATTCAGGAGCATTGCATGATATATATGGCAACACCATATCTGCTCAAAAGATAAATTGGAAGACACATAGTTTAGACGAATATTCTTCAATAAAAATTATTCTCGCCGACTTCGATTCGTGCGCTATTATCCAACTATTAGACCAGAAAGATAATGTAGTTAGATCATTGCCAGCCAAAGCGGATGGTACTATCTTCAAGTATTTGAAACCGGATTCGTATTTTCTGCGTTTATATATAGATACCGACCATAACGGCAAATGGTCGCCTGCACTGTGGCGTACACACACTCATCCGGAAAAAGTATATTATTTCCCGAATAAACTAACATTGCGTGCTAATTGGGATTTTGAGGAAACATGGACTTTTAGTGATTACACCGACAAGCCTCGAGAGTTGATTAAAGATCAAAGGAAGGTAAAAAAATAGTGAATTATGCCTGAACGACTTTTGCATTATATATGGCAACAAAAACTCTTCATGCGTTTTAAGCAACAAACGACTGATGGACGACTGATTGAGGTTATTGACGTTGGTAAACTCAATACCGATGGTGGTCCGGACTTTTTCAATGCCAAGATAAAGATTGACGGGCAGGTATGGGCAGGTAATGTTGAAATTCACATAAATGCGTCAGATTGGTACAACCATCATCATGATGTAGATCAGGCATACGATAGTATCATACTGCATGTTGTGATGCGTGCGGATTGCGAGGTAAGTCGCACCGACGGACAGCCTATAACTCAATGCGAGTTGAAAATTCCCGAAGGTATTCAACATAAATACCTCGATTGGTTAGTATCAGAGACATTTATACCATGCCAAAACGATATTACCAAAGTTCCAAAAATATACATTGAGGATTGGAAGAGTTCGCTTCTTTCTGACCGATTTCTGAAAAAGACAAAAGCAATTAACGATTTGCTTACAATGTATGGAAATAATTGGGAAGAGATTTTCTATATCACACTTGCCCATTACTTTGGTTTTCACACTAATGGTGTACCATTTGAGATGCTTGCCAAACAGACACCGCTATCATATATTGGCAAACATCGCGACAATCTATTTCAACTTGAGGCAATACTTTTCGGGCAGGCAGGTATGCTTATTGATGGGTTAAATGAGACCAAAGATGATTATTTTTGCTTACTTCAACGCGAATACAATTTTCTACAAAAGAAATTCGAATTAAGCCCGATTGAAGGGTCGCTATGGAAACGTTTGCGCATGCGACCTGACAATTTTCCGACCGTGAGGATAGCAGAATTTGCCGCACTGCTAAACAAATCAGACCATCTCTTTGCGACATTGCTTGGGGCGGAAACAATAGGCGAAATGCAAAAAATCCTTGAGGTTGAAACTTCTGAATACTGGGACACGCACTACGTATTCAATCAGCCAAGCATAATGCACAAAAAGCACCTTGGCAAAAATGCCATCAACACATTGATAATAAACGTGGTCATACCATTTCTATTTGCCTACGGACTTGACAGAGAACAAGAAGCACTTGAGCAACGTGCAGAACTACTTTTAGACAAAGTGCAAGCAGAAGAAAATAGTATTGTCAAGAATTGGAAAAATATAGGTCTTGAAGTTCGCTCGGCAGCCGATTCACAAGCACTAATACATTTGCATGAGCACTATTGTTCAGACCACAGATGTTTGCATTGCAGGATAGCAAAACAGATATTTTCAAAAGAATAGTTTTTGCGGCATAGTTATTGCCAATCTAGTACTGGTGCGTTAACTTTCGCACGTTAATCAAATAAAGTTAGTTGTTCTTTGTCATTTTGTTTTGATTTGTCTGACTGATTGCGTTCATTACTCA
>Ga0326513_10001533_pt1 | contig 17950 bp, 17 predicted proteins | sample 2_2465_0518_D_FD_203654 | JGI IMG/M metagenome (GOLD analysis project Ga0326513, IMG submission 203654) | Bovine rumen microbial communities from UC Davis, California, United States - 2_2465_0518 | ecosystem: Host-associated > Mammals > Digestive system > Stomach > Rumen | place: USA... | reverse complement strand
TGAAGGAAAGAACCGCCTTCACCCAAACCGACAGAGGATCGCCGCATAGCTGGCAAGGGTGAAGGAAAGAACCGCCTTCACCCAAACCGACAGAGGATCGCCGCATAGCTGGCAAGGGTGAAGGAAAGAACCGCCTTCACCCAAACCGACAGAGGATCGCCGCATAGCTGGCAAGGGTGAAGGAAATGAGTTTGACAGAATCACGTAAACGCGCGAACAAAAAGTATATTAACGCGAATTATAGCACATTATCAGTGAAACTCCCTAAAACATGTGCCGTTTTTGATTTACTCACAATAGCAACGACAAAAACAGGAATTAGTAAAGCGGAGTATGTAAAGCGCGCATTATACGCACAATTTGCAAAAGATGGCGTATATATAGAAGGAATAAAAAACAATGATCAAACCGATTCAGAATTAGATATAGCTAACCCTGATTGTGCTGCTGATCAACAAATGGATATGGAATAAACCGTATACATTATACTATGCATGACATAATATAACGCTTGTTATAATATGGAATTCGTGGCCTAAACATATATCGCACTACGATATATAGCTATTCCCTATAGCTGTATAGTCTGTTATCTGATATTGTGAATTCGTTGAATGTTAACAGATATGACAAAGAAAAGTCATAATTTAAAGACTGAAAATAGTTACAAATTGAGTTACACTGAAAACAGGATAACAGGAAATACATGTAACTATACAGGAAACTAGAGAAGGAGTATTTATGGTCAATGTGACTATAATTATTTTGGTCAGAGTGAATATATTCAATTATGGTCATAATGACAATATTAAGATTATGTTAAGAATTAATAGTTTGGTGCCTATATAACTGACTCATTTTCGATTGAGTCAACTTAACGCTTTTTGTTTAAGTTTTGAAACATAAACATTTCTGTTTAAGTATGCAGAACATAAACAAATTTGTTTAAGTCGTATTCGTTAACATGCTAACGATATGATCAGACCAAATCGGATGTAATAATGTTTCGGTACCTAAAATCAAGTTGATATTTTGCGCTTTTATCAACTTGTGCAGGAAATAAGAGTATTGTTAGGTACCTTATAATACCTGGGGTATGTTTACATTTGGTACCTAACTATCTCTCCGAATTCCTGGTGCAGGTGTTCCTCCTCACTCTCATGGATTCCACCTCACTCTCATTCTTCTCTCCCCTATTTTCTGCCAAAAATCAGTCAGAATAATAAAACATCCATATATACCGAGTTTTCCCTATTTTCCTTAATCTCCGAACATTCTTACCGATAAGCAACTTTCACCCTCTAAATCCCTGCATTCAGACTCGGCACCGAAAGATCAGAACCGAAAAAGCACAAAGTCAGGAAATCAGAGAAGAAAATCGGAATGTTAATTTTTTCTGTAAATAGCGATCCCAGAATGCCGCTATACTTCTATGGTTTTCTCTAAATCCCTTGCTTTGATTCCGAATAAAACTATCGCATTACCTGTTATAGCGCGGAAAACATCGGGAAAATTCAGAAAAGGGAATGCACCCATATTAAACTGAACTCGCAAAGATAGAGCTGGTTCTGAATACCCAGGTCAGGTTAATATGGGTTATCCAGTTTGAAACCTTTAGCGCCGAATGCTGTAACTGATATGACTGCTTCTATGTTTTTCTGTATGCTTCTCTGTTTGTTTTTCTTTATATTAATATATATATATAAAACAAAAAGAAACCCTATATAGGGGTTTCTTTTTGTTTATATTATACTCTGTATATAGTTCTATATTAGTTATGCTCTGAATACTGTTATAATAACAGTTATACTCTGTATATAGTTTTAAAAGTAAACTCTGTATATATAAAAAAAATAGAAAATCCTTATAAGAGGATTTTCTATTTTTTTATATTATATATATATATATATTATAATATAGAGTATGTACTCCAACTTTCTCTTTCTGATCTTCCACTTTCACCGCAGAAACATCATTCAGCGCTCATTCCTTCCCCTGGATTCACTTCCCTTCGGTCGTGGCACTTCGTGCTGCTCACCATATGACCTATCATGAATCCTTCATGTCGTTTCCTTCCTGATCTTTCCGTCTTCCGCGCTATGCTTCCAAGTGGAACCCCTATATGGTTATGTACCCCGGTTTTTTTGGACTGCCATGCCGCTTTCCTTCCTGACTTTCCGTTCCCATCCTTTTGATCTCCTGGCTGCTGGCCTTGTGCTTCTCAAGAAAATTTCTTCGCATGTGCATTTTCTTCTTGACAAATTCATACAACCTGTGTTATAATACCTCTGGCGGCATCCAGCAGACCGCTTATCATTCGCTGACCAAACATGTACATACACGAGTTCACGCACACGAAAGGATAATGCTATGCAGACCATCAAAGTCTCAGAACTGAAACCCCATCCGTTGAACAGCAAGTTCTTCGATGACATTACCGGCGATTCCTGGAACCTGTTCCTTGAATCCATACAGACCAGCGGAGTAATCGAACCTATCATCGCCACTGATGACAAGGTGATCGTTTCCGGCCATCAACGTATCAGGGCATGTAAGGAACTTGGAATAGACGAAGTTCCGGTTGTGTTCCATTCGTACACAAATGATGAAGATGTGTTGTTGGCTATGATTGAATCCAACGACATGCGGAGAGGATCGGTAGGTGGAAGCGAAAAGAAGCTATCTGCCAGGCTAAAGGAAACAGCTTGGCTGCATTACTTCGCCTCATCCAGAAAGCATGAGGCTGCTCCTGCAAGTAAGAAAAGAACAGTTGATGAGCTTCTCGCTATGAACCCCAGAGACATTGCCTATTTTGATTTCATTGACGAAGTAAAGAATCTCGACGCAGATTCAATGCTGACTCTGATCCGCAGGCTTGGGCTTGACGAGTATATAGCGAATTATACCCATGTCTATATCCAGAAGAATAGACCTGGTTATGAGGCTGAGAAGAAAGCTGCGGTCAAGGTTTACAATGCTCAGCAGGAAAGCGAGATCACAACAGAGCAGGAAGAATGCATCAAGTCTGCTGTCAAGCGTCGTATTGACGCACTTATTGGCAAAAACTTCTCTTATAAGGCGTTCGCTGAACCAGCGTTCCGCAGACGGTGCTATAGCGATGCAGTCAAAAATGCCGGTTTAGGTTGGCCGTATCGTATGACGCTTCAGAAGAACTACGACTACGTTATATTCTACATCAACACTTGGTTTCCAAAGGGTGGCGTGACAAAGCTGCTTGAAGAAATCGAACAAAACCGTAAACGCAAAGCATAAGGTGGGACAATATGCAATACTCAAAGCAAGAACAGGAAACAACCATCGTCTGGGATGAGCAGGAGCGCATAGCCCACATATACTCGTCCTCCCCTATCACGATTCGCAAGCTGGACAAGTTGGTTCAATCAAACCCTGAAGCATATTCCTGCGTTTGGACTGAACCCGGTGGTACGGCGAAGAAGTACACCGTCAGCTACAAGCTGATTAAATTCAGAAAGCCGTTATCCGAAGAACAGCTTGAAGCAGCAAAAACTCGTGGCAAATTGCTTGCTGAAAAGCGCAAGCCAAATATGCCTCAAAATGGATAGACTCTCTTTATGTTTTTTGACCGTCCGTTTTTACCCTAACACGAATACGTCTGGAATGGTAGAGGTCGTTTAGGCCAAGACTTTCTCTATGAGTTTTGGCGTTAGAATTGATTTTGAAACAAAAGGACAAACGGAACAGCAATCGGAGGGTGAATTTGAATGAATAACAAGCCGTTTCCTTATCTTCCCGGTTTCGATGGATGTACGATCAACATGGCCGCTGAGTACCTCGGCGTAAATTATCCCGTCATTTATAAAGTGGTTCGTCTGAGCAATTGCGAAGAAATCACTATACCTGATCTTTTGAAGAATGGGTATCATATGGAGTCAAGAAGTGCCAACTTCTATACGCGCGATGGTGTGACGGTGTGCATGAGTCGCAAGAAGATAAAGCTGCTTAGTCGCAGTTTCGTTGACAGGCTCGCTCAAACATTGAACATAAAAGAAAATGTTGAAAGCTGCGCGGAAGAAACAAGCGTTTCCAGCGATTGTGCCGCAGACGATACAACCACTGTACTCACCGAATACTCTCATACAGGTCTTGGCGCTGTTCGTACCATTCTTGTGGATGGCGCACCATGGTTTGTGGCGAATGACGTTTGTCAGGTGTTGGAGATCAATAATCCACACATGGCGTTGAGGCGTCTTGATCCTGATGAAAAATCGGGGGTAAATACTACTGACCCCCACGGAAGAGCCCAAATTACCAACATTATCAACGAACCTGGGCTTTACTCTCTGATCTTGGCTTCCCGTAAACCGCAGGCAAAAGCATTCAAGCGCTGGATTACTCATGAAGTGATTCCCGCGATTCGGAAAACTGGCAGCTATTCCATTTCTGGCGTGGCAGACAATTCCGACGTTGTTCGTCGCCTTGAGATTATTGAACGGCAGATGTCCGAACTTCTGAACCGCGACAAGCTGATTGCTTCTCATGCTGAGCTTGAAAGCAAGTGCAAGAATCTCGAAGACAAGTGCGAAGTCATGTCCACCAAGTATGCGAAGATGCGGCGGGAATTCTGGTTCATGAAGTACAGGGATAAAATCTGCGACGTGATTAATCAGATCGTCAAGGTATACGCCGGAAAACGCTGCTACGGCAAAATCCCTATGGGGTGGGGTGCGCTTTACAACATTCTGGTTCAGGCTACCGGTATTGACCTGCGCCAGAGAAAAGCAGACAGCGGCAAAAAGACGGGAACATACCTCGGCTATGCTTCCGACCTTGAACTAGCTGATGTTATGAAAGCGGCTATGAAACTCATTGAGAGCATCGGCCTTACTCTGGATGATGTTCTGGATGAATCCACCGCGAAGTCCGTGGAAACGTTACTGGCAAGTTGAAAGGATGATGTTTATTGGAGCAAAAGGCATGTCATAAACTGATATACAAGCTGCACACTTCGCAGCTAAAGAAAGCAAAATGGAATTTGTCGCTTGATCTCAAACAGGCCATGCGCGATTATCCTGATTGTGTCGTTGCCCTGAACGACTCGCAAATCCTGCGCTGGATTGATGAGATCAATGGCGTCGGCGACATCACGTCGAAGGTCAACTACCTTTACCGCCAGATCAGGGCAGAGAAAAAGAAGCCCAGGAGCCGGTCAACTCAGCTTGCGGTCAGAAACATGTATGATACCCTCTATGACCTTCAGTTACAGAAGGATTATGTCTGTATCATCATGGACAGTATGAAGGACTATGACCGCGCCAACGAAGGATTCACAATCAACGGAATCCGCTATCGCAGAATGCTCGGTACAAATGGCGGCATTAAGAATTCGACCATTGTCTATGTGAACGAGAAGATTTATCCTGAACTTTTCAAGCGCATGTGCAATGGCCGCGATATGAATAAGGCTTTGGTTCCCGCAAAGCTGGAAGCATATCAGGCGTTAATTTGTTCTGGCTCTGTTCCACTGCCTGAGCCTCGGATTATTGTCGTCAAGGACTGTATTACGCATTTCAAGGAGGACGTGATCCTGATTAACGACGAGGCTGACGGCGAACCGGTGCTTACATACGAAAAAGACTATGAGATTGAGCATAACGATTCTGATGGTTTCGGCCTGATGACGCCCGAGTATTCTCGGAAGGTGAACGGTTGGCTCAGTGGTGATTATGAACATACGGTCTCAGGTTTCAATTCGCGCTATGCCTGGACAAAGGGAATGGTTTACTGCTTTGACTTCGTTGAGTTTGCGGAGAAGGTCGCTGGCAGCTATATCATTCAGGATGTTTGGGGCGATCCACGCGACGTTCGTGAAGCTGACGTTATTCTGACTGAATCCATGCTGAAACTCTGGGACAGCTATCCGTCATGGGAAGAATACAAGAAAAACTGCGACGAGAATCATTATGAGTTTTCTGCTGCAAAGACTACGCCTGACCAGCTTGAAAATGAGCGTGACACGAATTACCAGTACCTAGCCGACATGGTTTTGTCTGACGATGATATTGCTGAACTGTGCAAACATACATTCGACGAAATTAATGACGCGCTAGGCATGGATTACCGCAAGGCGCTGACCTTTCTGGTCGGATATAGCCTGAATGACAAGAATGCTTTCCGCGATGATATGGATTATGCCGTTCGCGCTTTGATGGTTGAACCTCTGCTGATTAACGATTCTTTCATTCGCAAGAAGATATGGAACATGCTCAACCGCAGGATAACGGGGGCAAAGCGTGGTGCTCTGCGACTTGAAGCAAACTACGCGATGATCTCAGGTGATCCATATGCGCTATGTCAATCAATGTTTGGACTTGAAGTGACCGGTCTGTTGAAAGCTGGAGAGGTCTATCACAAATATTGGATTGATAAGGGTTCGGATGAAATTGTGCTGTTCCGGGCGCCAATGACAGTCTCGAATAGCCTCCAGAAGAAGAGATTATGTAAACGCGATAATGTTGCACATTGGTACAAATACATCACTACCGCGTTGGTCAACAACGCATGGGATTCAACATGCGAAGCAATGAACGGTAGTGACAAGGATTAACCGCTAGTCCTTGTAAAACTTGGTGAACCCATACTTGTGGGGTGTCGCGTGATGCGGCTAACGGTGGAACTCTGATCCAGACAATACCGTGCCGATCCGAAACGGAAACGCTTCGGCGGGTGTAACGACTAGAGAATACGAACTAAGTCGAAAGATATGCTTATGAATCTCGTACTGCTGCGGTGAAACTCCGTGGCGGGAAGTGCCAAGCTCCGAGCAATCGGATGAAGAGATAGTCTAATCCTGCTGGCGACAGTAGGTATCAATGGGCGATACAAACATGTGTACAGATAATCCGGTTATTCTGCGCTGTTATAAGAAACAGCCGACGATTATCTGTATGCAACGAAAAGCGGATAAGAAAGTCCCAACAGAAGCAGACATAGTAGCTGCAAATAAGCTGGCGTTCAACGACGAAATAGGAATTGTTACAAATCATGCAACTTCCATGATTGAACGTCGTGCTGCATATGAACCAGGGAGCAAAGAGTATGAAGTTCTGGATTATCGCATTAAAACATCCCAGAACTACCAGCAGAACACAATAGATTGATTTCAGTCTCTTTGCATGGCGACATGCATTGAAAACGAGGTGAACCCGTACTTGCGGGGTGTAGGTCAGGCGAAGAGTAATCGCAGGAAATGGCGACTAACTGATCTGCTAACCGGAAAAATCTAAACACACACACACACGCAAAAAAAAAAAGGAAACATGGTATGAGTATTTATAAGAAATATGGTATTTACGAAATCCGTAATTTAGCTACGGGAAAGGTATATATAGGTCAAACGACAGCAAATTTTGGTGATAGGTGGGATTGCCACAAGGCTATGCTCCGTGGCGGTTATCATTACTCAAAAGAGCTGCAATCTGATTGGAACAAATACGAAGAAGATTCTTTCGATTTCGTTATTCTCCGTGATTGCACTGGCATGAGCGCTGATGAGGTTGATGATGCCGAAAAGGAAGAAATAGCTCGTGCAAAACAATCTGGCAATGCTTATAATCTGCATGATGGTGGTCATGATGGATATTTTAAGGGGAAGCATTTATCAGACGAGGCAAAGAAGAAGATTGGTGAGAAAAACCGAGTAAACATGACTGGCAGAAAAGCGCCTGATGAAACAAGGCTGAAAATGTCAGAATCTCAACGCGCCAGATATTCAAACTGGACAGATGAAGATAGAAAAGCCTGGGGCGCGAAAATGAGCGAAACTCATCGCGGAAGAAAGAAGCCCAAATTAAGTACGGCTATGAAGGGCAATAAACGAGGTTCTAAGTATACTGTCGATCAGATACTTGAAATTAAACGTCTATTCAATGTTGAGCATAAGAGCAATCGAGAGATAGCTGAAATTATGTCTATGAAAGTTGGTACTGTCGGCGGCATTACCTCTGGCAGAAGATGGGCTGACGTTGGTTAATCATTAAAGTGTGTGTGCAAGATAATCCGGTGCTAAACTATGGCGGCGACGCCGTAGAAAGTTAAACGACTAAGACATACGATCTCATTGAGATTATGAAGTCTGTACTGTGGCGGTGAAACTCCGTCATGGGAAGTGCCTCGCCCTCAATTATGAGGTGAAGATATAGTCTATTCCCCTACGAAATATCGGGAAACCGAGGGTGCAAAAGAGAGCAAAAGGCATAATCGCAAAACCGATGCCATCATACTGGTATTCATACCGCGATTGTATGCCTGAAGAAAACGATAATCTTGAAACGCTTGCAGCGAAAGAATTCAACCGCAAGATCGTGGCAGCGGAGAAGCCTTATTTCATGAAATATGTCTATCCGCAGCTAAAGACCAAACACAACCAGTATGAGAAGGAGAACAAGTATAAAGCCCGGCGCATATTCTATAGCCTTGGAATTTCTTCTGTCGCTGATCTGGAATCTTATCCAGACAAAACACCTGAGATGGTTGACTTCCTTGAGAACTATTATGACCATATGCCGGTCGGAAACAACCCTTGTGTGATTAATAGAATCTGCTGGCTGACCGAGAATGAATTCAGGTCATTCAAAAGCTCAAGCATAGGCGACGCAGATTTTGACTATAGCATTCTGAAGTGCGGTCATACATACACAAAATACATGTTCGACAAGATCGCCGGACTGTATGAAGAATACAAAGACAAGATATATCTTTACAAGAAACGCAGAAGCGCGATTACTGATTCGGCAAAATCAGACGACGAGGTTTATGCCAATTGGTATGATGCGATAACAAGTTCCTTCCGGCGAGAAGCTACGCTTCTATGTACGAATGAGTTTGAACTTTGTGATATTCTTGTTGATCTGCTTTATGGGAATGAAGAGGGCAAGATGTTCGTTTGGGAAACTGTAGGTCAGATTATTCTCGATAATCTGCTCTCCAGGAACAATCGTGAATATGCCTATCCGATGCGCGTTGATGAAGGTGGCGAATTCAGGTTCGCCGGTATGGATTTTGTAATGAGAAAGATGAGGATTAAAAATGAAGACGATTGTGCTGAATGAATATGTTTATGCCTATAAATATCTGCATGAGGACTTCTATGAGGATAAGCCATACCTAACTTTGGCTATCCTCGCCAAGTATTATTATCACAAGGAAGGTCTGCGCAAGAAAAAGATTGAGGCAAAGCTGAACGAATACGCAGAAAAACATTCTCGCGATTATCGTGAGAACAAACCTTACTGGCAAGACTATATTGACAAGCTGTCAAGGGGCGCTGGTAAGAAACCCCTTTATGAGATTAACGGGGTTAGGATTACAAAGACAGAAATGGAAAAGATCGAAACTGTTGACGACGAACGTATGCGGCGCGTGATTTTCACGTTCCTCTGTTTGGCTAAACTTGGCAATGCCAGAAATCCGAAGAAGAACGGCTGGGTTTCTGACAAATCTCAGGACGTTTTCAAACTTGCGCACGTTTCCAGCCCGATCATGGAGCAGAATACGATTATCGGAAAACTCCATGACCTTGGGCTTCTGGAATTTGCCAAGCGCAATGACAATCTGAGTGTTCGCGTGACTTTCATTGACGAAGCGTCCAATGAAGTTGTTTTCGTTTCTGACTTCCGCGAACTTGGACTGGAATACATGAATTATAAGCATGGCGGTTATGTTCGCTGCGCTGAATGTGATCGCCTGTTCAAACAAGTTCATGGACACCAGCGCTATTGCAAGGATTGTTCTGGCGAAATGCCGATCAATTTTAAACAAGTCAAATGCTCTGAATGCGGAGAGTTGTTTGTGGTTAGTTCAAAAAACAACAGAACAACAAGGTGCGAAGAATGCCAACACAAGAGAGATTTGAACACTATGCACGAGTATTATGTCAGGAATAAAGACAAAGCACAGCAAAATTAAAACTAACAAACCGGAGTAAAATTTTCAACTTTTGTTAATGCGAAGGAGCCGAAAAAGTCCCTATTTTCCTGCATTTTTCAGGCATGAGAAAAGAGATTTTAAAAATGTTTCATTTTTAATTGGTAAGGTAAGGAGAAGAAAAAAATCTCCGTATCATTCTCATTTCTCTATTTTCTCTTTTCTTCGTAGGCGTCGGCATATGCCTAGCGCTGTGTCGGCGCTGCCCTTGAATTGAGAATGAAATGAACAGGAAGATTTCATGTTCGCTTCGCAATGTGCGTCTCTGAAACATTGCATGAGCTTGCCGATGGGAAACATGCCGTTTAGGCAGAAAGAATTATAAGCCATAGTGTCAAGCTCTTTGATGCGGGTTAATGCAGTGGTTAGCAATCGGGTTTCATAAGTCCGAAGTCCAGAGTTCGAATCTCTGACCCGCAACCAAATCGTACATAGCATACCTACGGGCGCTATGTCTTTTCGCCGTCCATTGCTGGGCGGCTTGTTTTATGTATTCATGCCATCCGAGGTCTGCGGACTGACGGTGAAAGCTCGGTACTCTTCGGAGCTATGAGAAAGGCCATAGTATATTTGGTCACGTAGTTCAATCGGCTAGAATGCCAGCCTGTCACGCTGGAGGTAGCGGGATCGTAACCCGCCGTGATCGCCACATGGCCTTGTAGCTCAGTTGGTAGAGCGTTCGCCCGTTAAGCGAATTGTCGAGCGTTCAAGTCGCTCCGGGGCCTCCAAACAGTCACCCCTACGCCTCTGATTCATGCGCACCACAGGGGTGCTTATTTTATAGCAAAAGAGGAAAAGTATGAAACAGATTACGACCGAAGAAATGAGAATTCTGGAAAAGAACAACAAGATCGTAAACACGAAGTATGGTTACATCGACACCAAGGGGAATTCCATTGGCTATAAGACTACCCGCCACAGAAAATACGTTGTTGATAGCATGGTCGATTTAGCGCGTGAACTATCTAAGACGTAAAGGAGCGGCGTATGAATGGCGAAAAAGAAAATCAGACGCGATTGCATTGCATTTTATGGTCATTCGTCTGAGGATGTAACTGGCTCAGAATACTATATCCAATTCGGTAAATACAAAATTCTTTTGGAGTGCGGCCTGCACCAGTCATCAAGTAACAGCTACTTGGAAAGCTATAGGATTAATAGCGCGAAGTTCAAATTCAAGCCAAGTGAAATTGATTATGTGTTTGTAAACCACGGACACATTGACCACGTAGGAATGCTTCCACGTTTGGTCAATCAGGGCTTCAAAGGCAAGATTATCGCAATGCGAGATTGCGCCGCTGTCATGAAACCGCTGCTTCTGAATTCATGCTACATTGTCCAGGAAGAAGCTAGAATTCTTTCGAGAAAATTCAAGCGCGAATACAAGCCTCTGTATGAGATCGAGGATGTCTACAAGACTTTGAGCATGTTCGAAATTTATGACAGGTTCGATGAGATTTTTGAATTGAACGACCAAATCAAATTCCAATGGCTGAAAAACTCTCACTGCGTTGGGGCTGCACAGCTTCAGCTTATTTTGTTTGACGGTTCAAAAACAAAGAAAATATTATACACCTCGGACATTGGTGCGCTGAACGCTAAGAATCATTACGTTGAGAATACTGTGATCCCACAGATGTTCTCTGACGTGACCATCATGGAATCAACTTATGGCGCGAATTCAAAGAACGTCAACGTTAAGCGCGAACAGGACTTGAAACATCTCAAATCCGCTGTTGATACTGTGATAGATCGCGGCGGCAGTATTATCATGCCGTGTTTCAGTTTTAGCAGGACGCAGGAGCTTCTTACTGCGCTGTACACCATCTATGGTTCAGATGGGAGCTTTAAAACTCAGGTTGTGGTCGATTCTGCTTTGAGTTGTGATATTTGCAAGCTGTACAGCAAAATTCTGGTCGGCGAGAATCTTGAACTATGGGAAAAGGTATCATCCTGGGAAAATGTCAGATATATTTCTGAACGCGACGAATCACGCGCAAGCATGGCAGATGATAGTCCGAGAATTATTATTTCTGCTTCTGGATTCTGTACGAATGGCCGCATTGTAAACTATCTCAAGAAATATTTGCGCGATCCGAGAAGTATGATTGTGTTTTCCGGGTATACCGGTGACAATCAATCATACCTGTCCTATCGCATTAAGAATTATAGAGACCAGAAATACATTTCTATAAACAAAGAAAGAATACCTAATAGGGCAGATTGTATCACTCTGTCTTCATTCAGCAGCCACGCCAATCAGAAAGACCTTATCACGTTTGGAAGTTTGCTGAACACCAACAAAGTCATTTTGGTTCATGGTTCTGAAGAAAGTAAGAAATGCCTTTCTGAGAAAATGCGCGAAGCTATTTCAAACAATGATAAATCATATCGAGTAGTTAGCGCCTCAAAGGATATGGTGGTATATCTGTGATGGAGGAAAAATGGAATTAGAGAAAAAGGCAGACATTAGTTATAATTACAGTTATGAAGATAAACTAATGCAAGAGAGTTATGATGCACGTCGTCTGTTCTTGAATGATGAAATTGGCAACGACATTATTGATTCTCTGGTTTTTCATGTAATTCGATATAACACACAGGACAATGGCATTCCTGTTGAAGATCGTAAACCCATTGTTCTGTTTATCAATACGCCTGGCGGTTCACTTTTTGATGCTATGGGGTTAGTTGACGCTATCTCTGCTTCAACTACTCCTGTCTACACTGTCAATTTGGCAATGTGTGCATCCGCTGGCTTCCCCGTGTTTATTGCAGGCAAAAAGCGTTTCGCTATGCCTCACAGCACATTCCTCATGCACGACGGTTCTATGGTCGCCATGAATTCTACCGCTAAGACGAAAGACCTGGTTGACTTCCTTTGCGGCGAATATGAGGAAATGGTCAAGCAACACGTTCTTGATTATACAAAAATAAACTCGGAAACTTACGATGAGAAATATCGCAAGGAATGGTGGCTCCTCGCCCATGAAGCAAAAGAATGCGGTATCGTTGATCTTATCATCGGCGAAGATTGTAAGTTTAGCGATATTTTGTAGGCTGGTGATATTTTGAGTTTTGACTTAAACAGAAAACAGAATGAGAACGAGGAACAGTTCCTTTGGAGATTAGGCCAGGCGAAAGATAATGGTTTGATTGATCTGGATTGGGACGAGATTGCCAACATCATGAACAAAGAATTTCGTGATGATGAATCCGAATACAGAACTGAAGCCGCATATCGCAAGCCTTATCAGCAAGCCAAGCGTTTCTTTCAGTCTGGAATATTTGCGAAACCAGAAGATAAGCATATTGACGAACTTCGCGAAACTATGCACGAACTTCGCAAGGAAAAGCAGAAGCTCTTTGATGAAAGAACGTCTCTGAATAAGACCCTTCGGAATCAGGCCAGGCTTGATAACGACCTGAAATATCTGGAAGAAGTCATCGCCAAGAAATCTTATTCTATCATGCCGCCACATAATCCCGTGTCAATCAGTTCAGATAACGATATGGTTATCTGTCTGTCTGACCTTCACTACGGATTGAACAATAGCGGAATGTTCGGGGAATACAATTCTGATATAGCTGTTGAGCGCCTGAGCGCTTATTGCGATAAGATTAGAAATCTTCAAAAGTTGCATAATTCTCAGAATGCCTATATCATTCTTTTGGGCGACGAGATTTCTGGATCAATCCATCCCAGCATCCAGCTTGAAAACAGGGAAAACCTGGTAGAACAGATTCAAGGTGCTGCCGAGATTATTTCTTCTTTTGTCTACACGCTGAGCTATTCGTTCAATCATGTGTTCGTGTCAAGCGTTGGAGGAAATCACAGCAGAGCCAGCTTCAAAGATGACGTTCTGCGTAGTGAAAGATTTGACAGCCTTATCCCCTGGTACATGAAAGCCTCCTTGGCACACGTTGAGAATGTTCATTTCACTGACGGACAGAATTATGATTGCACCATGTGCAATATGGAAATCCGTGGGCGCAAGTATATTGGCGTTCATGGTGATTATGATTCTTTCAGCGAACAGGGAGTATCTAAACTTGTTCTCATGTTGGGATATAAGCCGACAGGAATATTCTTCGGCCATATGCACCACAATTCATATGACGACATATACGACGTGAAGATAATCAGAAGTGGCTCCTTTGCCGGAACCGGCGATAACTACTGTGTACAGAAAAGACTATATGGCAAGCCCGGACAGATGGTTACTATTGTTAACGATCAAGGCGTGGTTTGCTGTTATCCAATAGAATTATAAACAAACGGAGAAGAGAGAATGAGTAGAGAAGAATTGATTACCTTAACTGCAAAAGACGCAGGCGTGACAAAGAAAGTCGCCGAAAGCGTCATCGACGCTGTTGTGTTTGAAATCACGAGCGCCTTGGCAAATGATGAAAGAGTTATTCTGCCAAACTTCATTACTTTTGAAACTGGCGTTATGGAAGAACGCAGGGCAAGGAATCCGAGAACCGGCGAGATTGTTACATTCCCAAAGGTGCGCACCATCCGCTGCAAGGTCAGCAGAAAACTAAAGGACATCGTAAACGACAATGAGGTATGACATGGAAGAGAGAAAAATGACGCTGAAAGAACTGGCCGAATTAATCTATAACGATGTCAGTGCCGGAAAATATGTCACCGCCGTAATGCTTTACGACAATACCACTGAGCTGGTTCGCCAATTGCTTGCGCACGATGACATTGGGCTTCAGTCCGTTGAACTTGAACCCGATTTCTTGGATGGTTATGACCGCGAATTCCTTGTGACCGTAGACGACGAAAAGAATCTATGGGTTGAAAAGGCGTGGAGCAAAAAACACTCAGATTATTTGAAGCTGGGTGCTGAAGTCTATTATGTTTGCGCAGAATGCAATTTCAGAGTTCTTGATCTGAACGTGGAAAATGTTTCGCCAATCATTGTTGAACTATCCGACGATGAAGACAAGCACGTTGATGCTCCCGCTGATAAATCTTCTGATAACCAATTTGATGAAGTGCTGAAAGCATTGCGCGGATTTCTGGGAATCAGTGTAGATGATAAAACTGAACTCGAAGTCCTGAAGTTTATCTCAGAACGTTTCCCGAATGATTCAGACTGGAAGAACGGTAACTGCTATTATTTCGCGAGAATTCTGAATGATAGGTTTAAAGATGGTGCTGTTTATTACGATGTGATTGACGGCCATTTTGTCTTTAAGCTGCATGGCAAGTATTATGACCATGCTGGCCGCGTGAGATATTCAGACGACAATAGTTTTCAACATTATCTCGTCCCGTGGGATGATTTCGATGAATACGATTCCATTCAGAAAGAGCGTATTATACGCGATTGCCTGCTGTGATCGCCCTCTGTTTAGTTGAGAATTAAACAATAGTTGACAGTAAAGAAGATGATGCGATGACAAAACGAATAGATTATACCGAAGAACCATTTGTATGCACAGCGTGTGGCAAGAAACTATTGGACATTCATTACATTCGGAGCATCAGTCCTCTATATGCCAAGATAGGTCATCTTCCGGTCTGTAAAGAATGCCTTAAACAACAGTACACACGCTACGTCGTTCGATTTAATGATCCCAGAAAAGCCGCAATAAGATTTTGCTCCGCCTTTGATTTGCCCTTCGCGGACAAAATGGTCATCGAGGGTGGAGACCCAAATGTCTTTCTCAGTACGTTCACTAGATTGCTGAATCTCCCTCAATATAAGAATAAAACATTTGACGATTCTATGGTTGAAGGAAATCTATTCCAGGAAAACAAAAATGAATTGGTCGAGAATCTTTTTGAGGACGAAAGAAAAACCAAGAACAAGCTGATAGACAAATGGGGCGAAGGACTGGAATTTATTGATTATAGTGAACTTGAGAAGCACTACAGGTATTTGAAGTCTGCAAATCCGAATTGCGACAGTAATCAGGAAATCTTTATCATTGACCTATGCTATTTGAAGATGCAGCAGCTAAAGGCTGTCCGCAATGGAGATTCAGACACTTACAAAAAGCTGTCCGATGCTTACCGCCAAACATTCAAAGACGCAGGTTTGCAGGCTACCAAAGATACTTCATCCAATGATACATTCTCGATTGGAACAAGTATTGAAATGATCGAACGCTACACCCCGGCAGAATACTACAAGGATAAAAAGCTGTACAAAGACTTTGATGGGCTGAGTGAATATATCGAGAGATTTATGATGAGGCCATTGCGCAATCTGATGCACGGATCAAACGATAGGGACAAGGAATTCTTCGTGCCGGACGAGGATAATGAAAACGATGGCTTCGACGAAGAATAAACTGGTAAAGACCAGCATAGACATATACGATGATTATGCTGATGAAAACCAAGTCCGCATATCAGAGCATTTTCCCCAGGATTCATATTTGGGAGATCAATTATTCGCTGATCACCTGATGCTTTGGGTTACTTTTTTCAGGAGAAACTTTCACAGATTTGCCGTTGACTATCTTGGATTGAGACTCCACTTGTATCAGATCATAATTCTGTATCTGATGGGAATCAGTAACTTCTTCGTGATGATAGCGAGTCGTGCATGTGCCAAATCATTTATCATAGCTATTTATTCTTGTATTCGCTGTATTCTATACCCCGGCAGTATTATTGTTATAGCATCCGCAACAAGAGGTCAGTCAAAGCTAATCATTACTGAGAAAATACAGAATGAATTAATGCGAATGTCGCCCACGTTGCGGAATGAAATTGAAAAGATCAAAGATAACCAGAATGAAATGCTGGTCATTTGGAGAAACGGCAGTCGCATAAAAGTTGTTACTGCGAATGAGTCTGCCCGTGGTAATCGTGCAACAGCTATTTGCAGAGACGAGTATAGGATGCTGAAGAAAGAAATTGATGATGCCGTCCTTGCTCCTTTCAACGTTGTGCGCCAGACACCCTATATCAGCGATCCTTATTATTCAAGAATACCTGAGCTCAAAGAGGAAAGTATTGATATTTATATTTCTTCAAGCTGGTATGATAATGGTCACTGGATGTGGGATATTGCAGACATTGCCTATAAAGATATGCTCAACAACAAGGCGTCTACGCTTATCGCCCTTGACGAATCTATACCGTTGAGGGAAGGTATAAAGACGCTGAGATATTATAAAACTGCCAAGAAAAAACTGGACAGGTTGACGTGGCTTCTGGAAATCGAGAATGCCAGACTGAAAGAAAACAAAGCAGCGTTCTTCACATACAGTATGCTACAGCAAAATCAGCGCTGTATGCAGCCGTTCTATCCACGAACAGATATAGATTTCATATCTGGCAGAAAGAATCCTTATGCGATTCCAAAGAGACCAGGCGAAATACGACTGGTTGGTGCTGACCTGGCATTTATTGAAAGCCAGAATAACGATAACAGCATATTCACTTGCATGAGATTACTGCCGGAGAGTACAACATATACGTCTGATCAGTCGGACGATGTGATTGTCAGCAACGGCTATCGGAGAATTCTCGTTTACATGGAATCCATGCAGGGCGGCGAAATAAGAAAACAGGCAATCAGGATTAGACAGCTCATGGACGATTTTGGCGCTGACTATCTTGTGCTTGACTGTCGAAATGCTGGTATATCTGTATACGACATGTTGGCAAGGACTCTATATGATGATGCTCGAAATGTTGAGTATACTGCCTTGACCTGCATGAATGACGATAATCTTGCAAACAGAATTCGCGTTGAAGGTGCGGAACCGAGAATATTTGCGGTTGTTGCAAGTCCGCGATTGAATTCTGACATAGCCATTGATTTCAGAAGATGCCTGGCTGAAAAGAAAATAGACTTACTTGTTTCATTTGATATTGCCTCTGATGAGATTCTGCCGAAAATCAAGGAATACAATGCCGCACCCGATGGCGAAACAGCATCATTCTATGAATTGCCTTTCCTGGAAACTCAGGAATTTATAAGCGAAACCATTGGTCTGGTTTACGAGAAAA
>Ga0326513_10001532_pt1 | contig 17956 bp, 22 predicted proteins | sample 2_2465_0518_D_FD_203654 | JGI IMG/M metagenome (GOLD analysis project Ga0326513, IMG submission 203654) | Bovine rumen microbial communities from UC Davis, California, United States - 2_2465_0518 | ecosystem: Host-associated > Mammals > Digestive system > Stomach > Rumen | place: USA... | reverse complement strand
AAATAAACATTGGCAACTTCCTTAATACCATACTTATCAAAAATATTAACAGCCATGTGAGTTACCTCCTAAATCATGATTTATCAGAACTCGCAATGGAACGCATCCAATGCTTGAGTTGTGATTTCTTTAATTTTGCACCAGCTAATGCGGCGCGATTGTTTATATTAAACTGATCACGCCAACCCATTCTTTTTAACTGGTCGTGAAAAGCATAATATGTAATGTTCCATATATTATCCATATTTAAGCCGCAATTATTAATTGTAATACTACCAATTAAATCTGAAAATTTTAAATCAGATTTTTCTCTCTCAGCTTTTTTAGCTTTAGCTTTTCGAACTTTTTCTCGATTAGCTCTCATTTGCATTTTTAGCTTTTTAGTCGCGGGAGGGTCATCTGGATAAATAATAATTTCTTCGCCCTCTTGTTCTATAAAATACATTCGACGCAAAAGTCTTTGTAAATCATAAAACTTTTCCTCTGTTAATAAGTGTTTCTCTTCAATTGGCCCTATAATAATTTGCGCAGGTTCCAAAGAAAAATTAACTTCTTCATGAGTAAAAAAGAAAAAAGCGCGTTTTAAAAGAGAATTTGCTTCTAAATCTAAAGAAGTCATTAAAAGTAAATATTGAAAATCAGTTAAATTATCTAATAATTGCTTTAATTCAGGGTCATCATTTTTTTTGGGAACAGGTTTTTCAGAAATTAAAATACTTAAATATTTTTGAAAATTATCATAACCTTCATCAACAATTTCTCCAATCGTCGCTGGATAAACTGCACAAATATCTTCTAAAAGAATTGGAGAACCTTTCATAAATTTTAAAGTTTCATTATCAGTTAAATTCATTAATTTTATACCTCATAGAATAGCCTCCAATCCAAGGAGACAAAGTTAAATTATCCGCGCGATAAAATTGAAGATTGCCAATTCCTTTTAATTTACCCTGATTAAACATTTTATCTATTTCTTCCATAATCAAATATGGACGAAGAGATTTTTCATTTAAAAGCCATTTATCATAAGGACAAGCTATATCAAAACGTAATGTCGTTATTTTAAATTCTGGATTTAATATATTAACAGTAAAATCATCAAATACTGTTACAATATAAGACATTTCATCATTTGAATCATCATATATTTTTGGAACAATTAATATCTGTTTATTAATTAATTCAATTCCATCAACATCTGGTTGTTCTTTACTTGTAATAGGGTCAATTTCTTTAAATGGATCCCTTGTTGGATATTTTAATAGTCTACAAATTTTCTGATTTTGCATTAATTTATTAGCAATTAAAAAAGTATTTTCTCCCATTACGGCAAAGCGTCTTTGAGTAGGTTTTTCTTTTTCTATTATTTGATTTAATTCATTCATAAAATCACCTACCATAATGGAATAATAGAAATTTCTTTTTTATATACTTTATCTTGATATAAAGCCGTTAAAGTAATTGGACTTTGATCAGTTAATAAATTTTTCGAATTTGCTTCAACTTTACAACCATTTTCTACAAACTCAACAATTTTAGCATACTTAGTATCACTAATAATAAATTCTATTTCACCATTAATTTCTTCTGTGCCTTTTAAATAATAAGTTGCCTTATTAGCTAAACGAATAGAATTTGGTCCTTCTATATAAGCAGAAAATTCTTTTTCTGCAGAATCTATCATAATTGTAACCTTTTTATAAATTTTAGGATACTTTTTTAATTGAATAATAATTTCTACAGTTCCTTTCGCAATTGCGACAAGAGCTTCTTTACATTCTTTTTCTCCAGTCTCTTGATTAATAATGTCAATATGCATAGGTTTAACTATTCTTTTATTTGTAGAAATAAATTCTACTTCTTCATTAATTGGATTTCCATTTTTCATTAAAGTAAAAGTTAAATTAATTATTTCATTAACTTTAAAAGTTTGAATTCCATCTGGAATAGATAAATCATATACTGCCATTTTATCTAAATCAGCAACATCATTTTCAATATCATCATAAATCATATTAACTTTAGTTTCTGTTAATGAAAGATAAATAACTCCTGGGACACTAGAATAATCATATTCAACTACAGTCCAAGATTCATCTTCTACAATAAAATTTGTTGCTCTATCTACAGGATAACGTGGCATTAATAATTCCGCATATTTATTTGGTTGAGGAGTAATTAAATTATTCCATGTTCTAAAATTACCTTTAATTTTAGAATCTAAAGAACTTACAAAATACGCCCAAGAAGATTGTAAATGACCTTCGTTATCTATCCATTTCATAAGATAATTACAACGAACAATCCAAAAACTTCTAAAAGTTTCATTAACTTTTTTTTCCTCTTGAATTAGAATCCATTTTTCAACAGAACCATCATCAAGAGCCCAATTCATAATATCTCCTACTTTAATAAGAACATCTAAAGCAACTTCTAGAAACATAATTTTTTCATATTCTTTATCTTTACTAGTAAGAATAATTCCATCAAAATATATTCCTCTTTCAACAGATAAATTTTTTAAAGTATGAGGTGATTCTGCAAGCCATTTTTCAAAAGAACGTTTCCCACCATTTCGAATTCTTTCAGCAGTTGTTTCTCCTAAATGATTAATTCTTGAAAAATAAACATCAAGGTAATTCATTAGGAACCTCTAAGCTACCAATTAAATTCATACATTCAAAAATTGTTTTTCTAAAATATTCATAATTTAAAAAACGTAATGAATTTAATTTTCCTATTAATGGCCAATAATTAATTGATGTTGGTTCTAAACCTTTTAATTCAATTAATATTGAATTTAAAAATTTTTCCCAATCTCCGCCTTCTTTTTCTTTTTCACAAAGCACACCATAAAGACGCCCTTTTAACTTATTTTTATAGCCTTCAAACGTCTCTTCGTAAAGCATTTTTCTTACCTGCTAAACGCCTAAACAATTCAGCCGGAGTTTTTTCACGCGAACGGTCATAAATTCCTTCCGCGCGCCGCACTTCAACTTGAATTGCAGCCTCCAACTTATTTAATTTATCTAAATGATTTGCTTGTGAAAAATCTTTGTCAGCGTACAACTGCCGAATATTCTCCCAACTAGCAATACATCTTTTAACCCATTCATGCTTCATATATAAAGCTAAAAGTTGTATTTCATCATTGGTTAAATCATCTACAAATTCATAAACTTCTAATTGATTAGAATCAGAATCAGTAGTTTCAACTTTTTGTGTATCCAAACTTACCCGCGGATACTTAAATCTAAAAATGGCAATTTTTAGAAGTTCTTGCCAATCCCGCTCAACGATTGCTAATTCTTCCTCAAGTGTCCATTCATCCGCGGTAATACGTGCCAAAAAGGCATCATATATTTTGAGAAAGGGAGTAGCCATAAATTATTTCTCTTCAGCTTGATGCTTTACAGAAATAGCCTGAATTACATCAATGCCGCAATATTTCTTAATAAGAGCGGTAAAAGCATTATCTGTAATATTATTATCTACTACATATTGAACAATAGTGTCTTTTGCAGCAGAAGGCGCAATCTTAATATAATTAGCAAAAGCAGTAATGTCACGATCGTCAAGCATTTTAACAATTTCATCACGGCTCATTACATTAGTAGGAGTCTCAATTACTGCACGGTCTTCAGCAACGCCGTCAATTTTAATATAACCGCCGCGAATCATATTCTGAACACCAGGCTCATACATTAAATCTTCATATTCAGTAGGAGTAAGAGTAATAACACGATTTGGTGCGAGACTACGACTTCTTATAGTACCATCAGAAGTACCAACAACAACAGTAGCAGAACTAATATTCTTTAAAGTAATTTTTCCCATAATATTTCCTCCTTTAACTCTAAAAGAAAAATGGAGCGGGCGAGATTCTCACCCACCCCATTAAAGTGATTTATTTATATTAATTAACCATTTGGATGTGCAGCCGCATAAGCAGAAGCAATACCAGTATCTAGATTATCATTGTAATCCTTCCAACCATCGGCATCAATACCAGCATTATAATAGATGCCCCAATAATTTGGAGTACCAATCATGCCTACGCCAACCTTTAGATAACCTTGTAAAGTAACCTGATTGTCACCTTCATGGTCATCCCAAGTGCGGAAATATGGAGAACCTTCAAAACCTAGCTTAATAATCTTTTCTTTACCAGCAGGCATTACATATGCGAAAGAAGGATTCATAACTAGCTTCTCATTCTTTTCATCAGTGTAAGACTGTGGCATTACAACAACTGGAGTCCCACGGAACTTACCAATATAACCACGGTCACGAACTTCAAGCATATCCTGATCGGAAATCTTAGTAGTATTATTATAAACAATAGCATTTACCATTTCTGCAGCAAACTCTGGAGTGCAATAAATAATTGGATCACCATAAGCTGCAACTACATTACAAAGTTTAACCATAGAAGCTGGATCAAAACTAGAAGCAATAACCTTATTCTTTGCTGGACGACCAGCCATATTCCAAGAACTTAGAAGCATTTCCTGAACCATTTCAAAAATACGGTCAGTAATACCCTGTTGGATAATCTCATAAATGTCAGTCATATTCTCTAGACCATCGAGATAACGTTCAAAATCAACATAACCGGCTCCGCCGATAGCTTGTGGATATACATCAAACTTATCACGATCTAGTCTGAAAGTCTCATAGTTACCAGATTCGGTAGCACGAGTTACAAACTGACGACCACGTTGCTTGCCGCGAGTTACACGGAACTCTAAACGAGAGCCCTGTGGTACACGAATAATTTCAGTAAACATATCTAGAGCACTTTGAATATTACGTGGTAGAACTTCCTCTAGATTCTGAGATAGTAATTCAAATAGATCAATCTTATTACGCTCGAACTTATAGCGATTTAGACGGCCCTTATCATCGCAAAGTAGCTTGGTTAGCTCATCACGAAGAGCAGCCTCATAGTCATAATTCTCGGCAGCGAACTCAGCAGGAACCTTGCGGCCGAAAACACCATTCATTAGAACTTGTAGCTTATTCATAGTTCGCACCTCCTATTATAGACTAATAATCTGATACTTAACGCCAACTTCGCCGTTAGGTACAGTGTAGTATTTTACAATGCGGCCATAAATACCAGCATAGCCACTTGGTAGAGACTTAACAATCTGTGGAATACACTTAACATCATTTTGCCCACTAGGAATAATAACATAAGCCTTATTTGCGCTACTTAGATCGCCGCTTAAATAGGTATTTAGAGCATCAAAATCAGCAAAATCAGCGCCTTGACCAGCATCATACTGTAGGCAATTAGTAGTTACGGTATCACCAATACCTAGTAAACCAACACGAGGATAGTCGCCAGCAATCTTACGACCAAAACGTGCTAGACCATAATGATAATCATCATATTCTTTTTCTGCAGTGTATACAATACCAATAGGCTTATCAGTAGCAGCGGCTGGAGCAGCAATAACGCCCGCGGCCTTATCACCTACGACCCACATACCGTTCTCGCAAGGAGCGTCGATTGTAAAATCTTCAGATAGTGGAGTCTGAGAAACTACCATACCAGTCTTTGGGAAAGCTACCTGATTAAGCTCTAAGGTAGCATATAGCTTCTCGCCTGGGCGATACTTGCTAGATAGGCTATTAGCACTTGTTAGTGGAAATCTTTTAAGAGCCATAATATTTTCCCTCCTTAATTTTTACGATACTTTTCCATAAATAATGCGAATTGATCATGCTCTGGATCTGGTAGTGGTACTTTTTTAATTTCATTACCAGCCATCTGTTTATTAGCAAAAGCTATTGCTAATTTGCTCTCCAATTCATCATAAGAAAAGTCATTAGCCTTGTCTTTAATATCACTAATTTCCTCTTCTTTCATTACTTTTTCGTATTTTTCTATTAATTCATTTTTACGATTGTTTTCAACTTCTAAAGCTTGATTTTCATAAGTCTGTAAAGAAGTTTGTAATTCTTCGTTCTTAGAGCGAAGATTTTCAAGCTCTGTATTGGTTGAGGTTTGGAACTGTTCAAGTTCTTCAATGCGAGCTTGTGCTGCGGAATAATCAGATTGTAACTGATTGTAGGATTCTTGTAGTTCATTAAATTTGGTTTGTAAAACTTCAAATTCAGAAGGTTCCTCTGATACGGTTTCTTGAGCTTCTGGTTCAGATTCAGCGGATTTTTCTTCAAAAACTGTTTCTTCTGTAGCTTCAATAACTTCAGATTGAGTAGCTTCTTCTGTTTGTTGAAACGTATCTTGTACTTCTTCCTGTACTTGAGGATTCTCAACCTGTTCTACAACATCCTTGTTTTCAAACTCATTCATTGGTTGTTCTCCTCCTTCATTATTTTTTTCAGCCTCTTCTACTTGTGCTTTGAGGTTAAACAGAAGTGAAGAGAACTTCTCATATTGTGTTTTATATATGTCATCATTCTTAGAGAAGAATGAGGATACCGAAAAACATGGTTCGTGTTCACCAATCACACAGAAGCCAAGCATTTTAGCTTTAGTATAAACAAAATATTCTTGTCCTTCAATCATTGTCCAATCTCCATCAATAGAAAATGGATCAAGTTCCATAGATTGATTTTGACCAAAAATTTTTTTCGCTTCTTCATAGTAATCGGTAAATAATACCACTGAAAAAACTGCGTATTCTCTTGTGACACCATCTGTATCTTCAAATGGCTCCCAGCCAAGGAAATTTTCTACATAACCATAACCATTAGCTAAAGTTGGGCCGCTGTGAGAAGCCCAGCTTTGAGTTGCTGGATCAAAGAAACCAACTACCGGAGTAGTGCCTTGAGTAGCAGATTCTATTAACTGATTAGCAACTGCTTCAGTAATATAAGAACCATTTCTATTACCATATTTAGTAAAGACTCGCACTTTTAAGCGACCAATACTTGGGTTACTTTCAGAGATTCCTTGAAAGGGAGAATCAATTACTACGCTATCAAAATAAATAGGTATTTGCTTTTCCATAATTATTCTCCTTACCCAGCAGCTTTAATATTAGCTTGAGTTTTTTCAGATTTTTGTTCATCAGGAAGTTCAGGACGACCTCCCTTATTATTTAAGTCATCGTTCTTTTTTGTATTTCCTGTTTTTTGTCCCGAAGAATTATTTTTTTCTTCATTCGCAACTTCTCCGCCTGGAGTAGTATAAGAAGATTGTAATGGAATCATTTTTTCTGACATTTTTAAGAAATCATTTTCAAAATCCATTAAACTAATTTGATCGCGTTGTTTAATACCCATAACAACACCAGCAAACATTTTAGAATATCCATATTGTGCCGCGCGAAAATAATTTTGTTGAATATCTTGTCTATTAAAAACTGTAGTAGGTAAAATTTCAAAATCAAATGTTAACCCTGGACGAGAAAATTTATTATTTAAATGAAATTTAATCCAAGTTTCATAAACATTTAAATAAGAAATCATTAAAGCTTCATCTTTTTTAATAGTATAAGCTAAAGTAGAACTACCATCAGCATTAAATAATAAAGAACTTCTACCTAAGAAATCATAAGCGTTATCACGATATTTTTTAATTCTATCATTAGATTGTGTTGCTGCAGAAGTATCTTGTAAACTTTCTAAACTAGTACTTCCAAAAGTAGTTAATACATCAACTGTATCTGTTCCGCTTAACATTGCGGCAACAGAAGCATGCATTTCTGCAGCTTCATCTAATGGGAATACTAATTCTCCATCCTCTATAGGCATTTGTTGAATTAATAATTTATATAATTCATTTTCATCACGTTTTTCTTCACGACCAACGGCATCTTCTAATTTTTTTAGTTGAGGAATACTTGCTATTAATAAAGGCGCTTGATCATTAATAAAAGTAAAACAAATACCTCCAGATTCAGCAGGAATCATTACCCAAGGATCAATTAATTTTTTCGCATTTTCATAATCACGCCAGGCTTTTTTAACAACTTCTGGAAAACTTTCTACAGCTTCTTCTCGAAGTTCTTCATCATATATTTTCTCAAAATAATGTAAATTAAATTCTAAAATAGGAAGATTATTAAAATCTTTAAAACGAGTTCTGCAAAATTCTAATGGTAAATCTTGAATAACTACATCCTCACCATCTTCTCGTAAAATACCATTATATATTCCAACCTTTAACCATTCTTTAGTAATATAATTAAAAGTATTAGGAATATCTAATTTCTCTATAAATATACAAGCTCGTTCAAAATCTTTAATAATTTGCGCATGAGAGCCTTTACCAGCGGCAAGAACTGGAATTACTACTGTATCATATAACGGTAAAGAAGCTAAAAAATCTATATTATTTCTATAATCACCATTTGTTCTATAGTAAAAACTAGATAATTCACGATATGACTCTAATTCTCCAGAACGGATAATAGCATTTATTTCATCTAATGTAAAATCATCATTAGAAACTCTTCTTCCATTACGATAACCCCAACGAGTATAAGCACTTTCTGTTATAGGTGCTCGTGCAATATTTCTTGTTACTTGTAAACGAAATTTTGAGAAATCATATTTTTTATTTTTATTTTCCAAAGTTGTCACCCCCTTTTTCTTGGACTATAGAAAACATATTGTGCAAAATTCTTTTTCTTAGAACGTTTAATCATTTTATCTTCATAATATTTAACTCTATATAAGCCATATTCTAAAGCAGAAAAACGGTCTTTATTTATAGAACTAGAAATTTTTTCTATTTTAAATTGATTTTGCACCCCAGTCGGTTTTAATTTTAAATTATTTAATTCATCAACTAATCGAGAAGTCATTTCGTAAGGCAACAAATAAACTCGTCTATCAAAAAGAGACATCTTCTTGCCTTTATTAGTTTGAAGTAATTTATCTTTAACAATTCGTTCATGCGCAAGTAAAGATAATGTACCATTACTTAATTGCGCAAAAAAATTCGAATGAATCGCGTCATCGTTAGATGAACCAGCCTTTATATCATAAATAATAGCATTGTATTCTGGTAACGGTTCTTCTGATTCATTTTTCTTCTCTGGAGGTAAATGATGCTCATTATTAAAAGCAAAATAAGCAGGAAATTGTTCTCCAGTTTTTGCATCGAAAGAAGGAAGAGACATAGCATCTAATAAACCGATACCTGGTCCATTTCCATCAATAACAATTTCTTTAGGATGATATAATTCAATTAATTTCTTTAAACGAGGAGCTTGATCTGTAATATAGTTAGCTCCATGAATGACTTCTGTATAAATAACATTTTTCTTAAAACCACTTAAATTAGGAATTACTTTAATTACCATAATTGCTGTATTAGCTTCATATCTGGCAACATCGACCCCTATCACATAGAAAGTATTTGGGTTAGTAGGATTTTCTTGTGCTTTTCGCTCACATTTTAATAGAGTTCTTCTCTTATTAATTCTTCTAGAGTCTAACCAAGCTTCTTTACTATTTCCTGTCCAAATAGAAAGTGATTCTCGTGCGAAAGAATCTTCACTCATAGTATTAGAATAACGTTGATCCATTAAGGTTGCTTTATCAATTAGCCCATAACGTAATGGTACTTCATAGCTTAGGCCCCAAACAAAATATTCTTTAGGTCGCAAAACTGCATTTACGGCGCATTCTATTAATTTACTATACATAAATACAGTTTTTTCGCGCGCGGTAGTAATAAAAATTTGTGCAGAAGTGGGTTCTTCTGGATTTAAAGTTCCATCAACTTCACGCCTAGCAACATTCATTTGAGGAAGTAAAACTTCGTTATAGTCTTCTTCTTCGATTGTCGCGCATTCTTCTAGAATACCTGCTGTTGCTCTTAAACCACGACTTGTATCTTTAGAAACAACTGTAATCATACTATCATTACGAAAACGCAATTCATAATAATTGCCGCTTTTCTTTTCACCTTGTTGACCGCCACTTTCTCTTGTTTGAAGTTCATTTTTAAGCATAGGCCAATGACGCCAAATTTCATTAAATTTAGCTTCTGCAATTTTAATAACAGTGCCTTTTATGTCTGAAGAAATGAAAATATTAGAACCAGGCAATAAGACCGCGCGCACAACTGCGCTAAGATAAGCTGTAAAAGATTTTGAAGTCGCGCGAGTTGCAGTCCAATAATGATAGCGATAGCGCATTGAAGCACGTAAAGCTATACGTTGATAGAAAAACAAATGAAAATTCTTTGCGTCATCTTGTGGTTGTATTGCATCCAAAAATAAATCTGGATACATTAACCAATAATTTAAATAGCCAGTAAATAATTCTTGATTTGCGTCAAGAAATTCCTTTGTAAGAACAACTCCTTTTTCAATTGGAACGCCATCACGTAATTCAACTTTTTGAGTAATAAAATCAATCATATTAAATCTTGAATCAAAGATGATTCATCCTCATATTCAATATCAGCAGTTTCATCAAATTCAACTGCTTCATTTTCAATATCTTCTAATCTTTCTGTTAAATTATAGCGTTCACGTCTATCTTCAACTTGCTCAGCAAAATTACCCTCATTAATAACTAAACGTTTCAAATAATTTTGAATATTTTGCATACAGAAATCAACGTCGTCTTTTGGTTCTGAATGCCATTTTGGATGCCAACCTTTTTTACCATAATAAACCATTAATTCACCTACACTTTCAAAGTCTGCGGCATTTTTGGCATTATTAGCTTCAAAGTGCGCAATTTTAATTATGTTATCGCGCGCATCCATATCTTTTTTAATATCTAAACCTTCGCGCAAACCTTTTTTTATACGAAGTTCAATTTCGCATAAGTCGCGCGCGTAATGTTGTAAAATAGGTGTTGAAACGTTTTGAGTAGCAAGTATTTGATTATAGTAATCTTCAAGAAAAAGTAATTCTTCATTAGAATAAGTAGTAGACCAAATTCTTTTTAATTTTCGCACTTTTGCTTCACTTAAAGCTTCAATTTCTTCGTCAATTGTGCCTTCTTCGCGCGCAAGACGCCATCGTTCATTTTCATCAGACCATTGTAAGGCTTGATAATGGTCGTCTAGTAATGTATTGAAGTAGGCTGTTAAAGTATGATCTTTATATATAGAGTACAATTGCGTCCATTTATTAAGATCAAATGGCACATCAAGCCAGCGACAAAGTCTATCAACTTCGCCCATATTAGTTTGGTCTACCATTAATTCAAGACAAGAAGTACAAATTTGAGAGCGATGAGAAGGAAAAAAATTGGATGAAGTATATTGAAACTCATGAATTGGTTTTTCCTGCCTGCACTTCAAGCATCTTCGCGTCTTTATTTCGTCTGTCATACGCGGATTGACCTCCTCTTGCTATTCTTTTTTGTTTTTCGCATTCTTTACAATTAGAAGCAAATTTATCTTTACGGCTATTATTGGTAGCGAAGAAATAATTATTGCGCGGCAACCACTTCTTACAAGTAAAACAACGTTTGCGCTCGGTTATTGGAATTGTTAAAAGCATACGGTATTTGGTTGCTGTTGCCGCCATTTTTTCTGGAATTTCTTTCGCGAGAATAGTGCAAATGTGGTTTTCATTATATTTTAAACCGAATTTTTCTTGAAGCTCTTCTCGAATTTCAGTGTAAGAAGCGTGGTCTATTTTTCTTGTTAGTATGTATTCGCGCGCTTCACTAAATCCAGACATATCAAAATAGCGGTCAAAATCATATAAAAGGGTGCGCCCCCAACTATCTAATTTTTCGCTCAATTCCATATAAAGTGCTGAATAATTGTTTATTAATGCTTTAATGTGGGATGGGTTTTCCCAATCAAATGTGTGTTTGCGCACCACCCATTTTACTTCAGTTTCTTTTGTGTATGGATTTTCACGTGTTTCATAATCTTCTAAATTTTTACTAATGGTGTGTAAAAGAGCGTTGTTTACGCGTTCTTGCCATTTATCTAGGGGCATCCAATAATAGGAATCTTCGTCCCAGTTATAAGTTTGGGCTTTTGGAGGGGTTAGCGCGAGAAAGTGCAAAGTGGGTTTGTAGGCATCTTTAAGATAATATTGGTGGCGTCTTATGTCAATAAGGGAATGCTTTAATTGGTAAAGACGATATGAGTCTGTAAAAATTTGGGTTTCTTCATCGGGTGGTATTTTGCCTTCATTCACTGCTACTATACGGTCTAGACGATCAATGCAATCCCAAAGTTCTTGCATACCAGGTATTTCAGAATCGCCAGGGTCGATTAATTCGCCAGTTTTCTTATCGTATTTAGGACGATGTATTGCTGGTTTTTTCTTGGTATATATATATTTGGTTTCAAGTGATTGAAGAGCTTGTTGATCGCTTAATGGATTTTCTAAAATTTCGTCAAGTGATTGGACTTTATCTGCGGCACGTTGAAAACTATTATAGCGTTTATTAGAATCCGTAGTTTCGCCACGTTGTATAGCGTTTTTGCCTTCTTCATCTTTACCATATAGGATATAGGATGCCATTTGCTCTAATTCAGAATTAGTTGGCTTTGTGTCTAATGTGTCTAAAATTTCTTCAACTGCGCGGAGACGGTCGGTATCACGTTCAATAGAATAGTCGAGAGAGTATTTCTTTTTCATATATTGCATCTCCGTTTATTTGAAGATACAACTTCCTTCATTTTGTATTTTAACATATTTTATTTAAAATGTCAAGTATTTGGGTGCTTTCGAGCCGAGGGGATTTTATTTTTTGGTCGGGTGTGGAAATTGGGGAAGGGGAGGGTGTCGGGGGTCGAAAATCGCCAAAAATCCCAAATTTGGCCGCCCCTATTGACTTTTAGCGTTTGAAGTGCTATTATGTTCACGTCGAAAGGGCAAGGCCCTACGGCCCCGGGAATGCCGCCGGGATGAGGCGCAGCAGCGTCACGAGGGCAACCTTGAAAACTGAACAGCCCCAGCCAGTCGCCGCTGCCAGAGGCGACGCGCCAAGACCCTGACAGGTGTAGGAAGCTACCCAGACCAGCGCACGTGGAAGCCGTGACCGCCGAGTAGTGATGAACCCGACAGGCGAGCAGCCAACTGAACCCGACCGCCGACCGCACGACCGACCAGCACAAACCCACAAACGACCCACATTAAAAGGAGGTAAACCCCATGAAAAACTACGATCCCACCATCATCGCCGCAGCCAAGCTCACCGCCCTGACCTACTTGACCGACCCGCGCCACGGTGACCGTTATTGGTTCGCTATGACGACCGCGGACGGCGCCGGAGTCCACGGCGCGACCCGCAAGTTGGTTCTGGCTTGCGTCGACCGCCAGACCATGATCGACGTCGTGACCGACGACCGCATCCTCGAGACCGGGTTCTGCCAGATCATCGATAACGTCTACAAGGTGCGCAAGGTCAGCGAGACCGCGTTCCGCAAGACCTTTGGCAACCGGATCACGGTTCGCCAGCTCGAGCAGAAGTTCCGGACCTACTCGGACCTTCCGCTTGACCCCAGCCCTTGTGCCGGACCGAGGGCGCGCACCTTCGAGAAGGTGGTCTGTAAGACCATCGGCGCGAAGTGGGTCGGCGGCCTGAATCGAGTTCAGGTCGACGGCGTGACCATCATCACCGACGCCGACGGCAACGAGGTCAAGATCAAGGACGAGATGAAGGGTGTCGGTGGAAGGATCACCGCGTTCCTGCCGTCCGAAGTTGACCGCGACATGAAGGAGTGAGGGCGCAAGCCCTCACCCCTTTGGAAGGAGGTAAAAACCATGAAGCGCCTTGAGTGGCAAGACGCTCCCAAAGCGGAGCGCATCATCATCTGCCAGCACTATTTGGCCGAGCACCCCGAGTGCTCATCCACCGTTGCCGACCTTGACTTCGCGTGGACCGGATGTTGGTTCGACGTGATCAAGTTCACCTTTGGACCTGACAGTTGGAGGTGAGGGCGCAAGCCCTCACCCACAATAACGACCAAATACAAGGAGGTAAATACCATGTATAACGTCATCATCATCTACACCCAGCTCGCGCAAGACGCCGAGCGCATCCTCAAGCAAGCCGAGCGCGTGCTCCGCTACAATTGGAACCTTTACGGGTTCCAGCGCATCGGTTCCGGCTACGAGGTAGTCACGACCGACGGGTTCGGCAATCCCTACGGCGACGAGCGCGAGCTCAAGCTGTTCGGCATCGCCATCAAGGTTCCGGAGTCCATGGACTACCGCACGGCGATGGCCTTCCTGCGGTGTGGCGACCGCATGGTGAACTGCTACGCCGAGTACTACTACACGAACATCTAACCGACAGCGGGAGGGCGCAAGCCCTCCCAACAATAAAAGGAGGAATTAAAATGTTCAGCATTAACACCATCATCGGCATCACCTTCATCTATCAGGGTTTGACCCTCATCACCCATCGTCCACTTTGGCAAGCACGGAATCCCGTTGGAGAAGTATTCTCCATCGTCAAGATTTCTGAACGGCGCTATGACATCTATAACTACCACGACGACTTCGAGGACGAGGTCACCACGTTGGAAGAGGCCGCCATGTGGCTCAATGAGAACTTTGACGAACCGTGGTAACAACAAAGCAACGGGAGGGCGCAAGCCCTCCCACGACCTAAAATTAAGGAGGATTTAACAATGCTGTACATCAAGAAGAACGCCGAAAACAACTACACTTTCGACCGAGCAGGGCTTGACGCAGTAACCATGCGCAAGACCGCAATGGGATGGACCATCGAAGCCGTCGAGTTATCCTTTTGGGATGATAGCACGCGCACCACGCTCCTATGGGTAGCGGAGACCGCGCGCGAGGCAGTCAAGGATTGCCTGCACAGCCTGCGCTACATCGAGCGCCACCACAAAAAGAGGGCTTAATGCCCTCTTTTCTTTTTTTTAACATTGTAGTTAGTCACCACTAACATTAAGGCCGTGTAAATTAGATTATCCGGACAGTCTAATTTACACCAGTTTAACTTTGTTAAAATTAATCTAATTTACAAACTTTTAACTCAAACTACCTTGACAGTTAACATTCATCTGCTATAATATAGAGGATGGGAAAATATGTCCTTAGAAGCGAGGTTCGTTAAAGCTATGTTAAGAGAATATGAATTATGCGTAAATTGCTCGGTTCGCGCGGGCGCCTTTGGTCTGCCTCGGCTCCGGTCGGCGTGCCGGTGGGGAGCTGGAAATTTGCGTGGAGCTGGAAGCTCCTCGGCTCCGACCGCGAGCTGGAGCTGGGAGCTGGAACGCAAAAGTGGAGCTGGATTCTAATTAACATAAACTTAACATTGGAGCTGGAAACCTTAACATAAACTTAACATTTATGTGGAGCTGGAAAGCTGGAGCTGGAAATTAAGTTAATGTAAATTATATTAAACGTCCAACCTAATTAACATAAATATAACTTGACAAAAGTCAGGAACCATATTATAATATAACCAGAATAAAAGAAGGGAGTAACAACCATGAAATACTTCGAAGTCGTTTGTCATCGTGGGCATTGTGGAAGCGGACACAGCACAGAAATCAAGTTTGTTTTTGAAGCAAAAAACTTGCTTGAAGCTTGCGATAAAGCGCGAAAAATGCCAAGTGTAAAACATACAAGAATGGTTATATTTGGCAAAGAAATAACGCAACAAGAATATAACAATTTTAGAAAAGTTAGCGCATACAAACGAGTTTTTCCGAACTATCGCGGGAGTTAATTCCGCGATAATTCTATGTTAATTAGGATAAACGTATTATCTAATTTACAATAGTTTAACTTGACATCATAGGATATATATGATATACTTATCCCATCAAGTGAAGGAAAACACGTTAAACCAGAAGGAGAATTCAATATGAAGAAATTTGTTATCATTTGGAGCATTGTTATTGCTTGTGCTATCCTCATGGGAGTTGTGGCTTGCGCCAGCGCAGAACAGTATCCTCAGACCTTTGTGGTTGATTTAATCAATCACGGACAAAACTATATGGTTTTGGTAGACTTCAATGGCAATGAATGGATTTGGGAAGGCGTCGAAGATTTTGATTGCGGCGATATTGTTGCCGCGATAATGGAAGAACGCGGAACGCCTACCATTTATGATGATGAAATTATTATGATTCGATATGCAGGTTATATGGAAGGTTGGGAATAATTCCCAATCTTTATTGTATTGTTAATTATAACATACGTTATTTATAATTTATATTCTTTTAACTTGACTTATTCTCAAATTTATGTTATTATATATATGTTAAAAGGATAAAAGGAGGAGTTAGTTATGTTTAATCCAACTATTGAACAGATAGGTAATCTATCTACTATTAATAAAATGCTAAATAAGTTCTATGATGAATATAGCTTAGAATATGACCAAGAAGATGAATATGACGCACAGATAAAACAAATGTTAGATTTAATTCAAGAAGGTTATATTTCAATTTATGAAGAAATGAAAAGAAGAATTTAATAATAAAAATATAATCCCAAAACTAATGGGATTATATTTTATTTTCTTTTTATTAATTACAAAATACGTATAGCATAATTTACATTCCCGAAACCTCACACCTTAATTTCATTTTCATTTTCTCAAAAAAATGATGGGCCAAAAAAGATAATTAAAAATCCTAAAACTATCATTATAAAATTTATCACAGAAATAACAATAATTTTACTGGTAGACATAACATCCCGGAAAGTCAACCGATAAAACCACATTTTAATTTTATATGAAAAACTATTTCTTTTCTTATAATCTTCCGCGCGCATATCCCGAAACCTCCCTTGCTTTTCTATATTTATTATATCATAAACTAATTTCAAAATCAAACTCTTTTTGAAGTTTTTATTATGACAATATTTAGACAATCCCAAAACTAACCCAAATTAAATTTATGTAAATTACATCAAACGTAAGTTCTATTTTACATAGAAATAACTTGACATTTCATTTCAAAAATGATATAATAATTCCAGAAACAAACGAAAGGGGATTTTCCTAAAATGACAGTTTATGCTATCTATTGTGGCGGTTTTCAAGGTTCTTCCTACTATCGCACACGTGAAGAGGCACAGTGCGCGGCTAATTGGCGCACATATTGTACAGGAATTGAATGGAATGTTAAGGAAATATTAATTCCTTAATTTTAATTTCAAATTGCGGAATATGAAAAATTCCGCAATTTCATTTTAATTTCCTGTAAATTAGACCGCACGTATAGTCTAATTAATAATCATTTAACTTGACATTTCATTTTATTTTTGCTATAATAATCTTGTAAACAAACGAAAGCGAGGTATCCCGTATGGAGTGGGAAAATCTGACTTCTGAGCAACAGGTGTGTATCTATTGGGACTATCAGGCAAGCATTCTCGACCCCGACGAAGAAGGTGTTTCATTTTCGGAATTTGATGAAATGATGCAGGGATACATCTTTTGATGTATCCCATAATTTCATTTTCATTTCTTAAAAATTAATTCAATGTAAATTAGATACTACGTATCCTCTAATTAACACAATTTCAAAATAAAACCGTATGTTAAACATACGGCGCGAAAATGTTTTCCAAGTCCTGAATCTCATGAGGATAATACCACACATAAATCTCCATGTAACCGGGCGCGGGCCAATGTTCTTCACACTCATAGTCGAAACCATAATCATCCAACTGTTCAAACAACTCTTCCAGTGCGGAGTTCATTTCGACAACGTAGCATTTCCTATTCATTTCAAAATACCTCTCTTTTCTTAATTTGTAAATACATTATAACATGAGAATCCCGAAATGTCAAGTTAAATAATTGTAAATTACATCAAACGTCAAATCTATTTAACAACCTTTTAACTTGACATTTCAAAATAATTATGCTATAATATTTTCAAGAAAAAAGAAAGGAACGATATCCCAAAATGAAGAAGACTATTTGTTTGGTTCTCATTCTCTCCGCGGCCCTCGCATTGACTGCTTGCCAAGTTGGCAATCGTCAAGTTGGTTGGGACACAACCCAAACCTTTACTTACGCCATTGTGGAACTCGGCAACGGTGAA
>Ga0326513_10001531_pt1 | contig 17961 bp, 13 predicted proteins | sample 2_2465_0518_D_FD_203654 | JGI IMG/M metagenome (GOLD analysis project Ga0326513, IMG submission 203654) | Bovine rumen microbial communities from UC Davis, California, United States - 2_2465_0518 | ecosystem: Host-associated > Mammals > Digestive system > Stomach > Rumen | place: USA... | reverse complement strand
TTAAATGTATTATCTTGGAAATATACACCTATGTTTATTTTATTTGGTATAATATATGAATTATCTACTATTTGTCTAATGTAAAATTCAAGACGAGATGTAATACCAAGAATTGGATTTGATGCAGATGGTGTTATCTGTATACCGTAGACCATACTAGCAGTTTCAAATATACCATTTATTGCTTGATTATAACCTAATGTATTGCTTGTCCAAGAAACATTTGTCTGATAACCTATAATTTGTTGAGCTTCACATTGCCAAATTATACCATTGTCACGATATACATCCTGTGTTGTTGAATTAATTTCGTCTTTTGTGACAGTATTCAACATTGAGATTTCATATTTATTGTTTGTAGCATATTCTCGTGAAGGTGCAACTGCTCCAGTAGAAAGATTAATCCAAACATCATCATTTTGTACACTTTCTACTAATCTCCAATAATATTTGTTTGATATGTCGTAGTTTGTACCAACATGAGCATTATTGAATGACTGACATATTACTTGGTCATTAGGAACGAAGTCATTAGTTACATTGCGTCCACTATCTTCTGTAGATCTCCAGAATACATCAAATGCAATTAAGCTATTATAGTTCTGTTCTGTTGGTTTTACCCATGTACCATCCTGTTTAACACCATGTACATAATCAATTATACATGATGCAGGTGTAAGAATAAGCTGACCACCAACAGAACGTATTTTATCAATTATAAGCTCAAAGAAATGGGCTTGTTTTGTTACTGTAAGATATTCTGTTGTTATTTCTTTTGATTGTAATGTACTAATAAATGCATTTACTGCTTCAATGTCTTCAGCTTTAAGTTGTTTTGTCGAAATACTATCTGATGCAAGTGAGCCAACATACCCAGAATTGAAATCGAAGATATCTCCAGATAGTTTCTGTATTGAACCTTCTCTTGTCTGGAGATATAATATTGATGCTTCATTTGCAGAAATAGATCTTGACTTAAGTGTGTCAATATTTCCTAAGTTTGCATTAATGCTATGTACATTAAGGCTGTTATATGTACTTGAGTTTTGTCCACCCATTACATATGTATTTCCACTGCCACCGCCACCATTTTTATTGTGAGCAACAGCATATGAATCAAAATTGGTTGTTACTGGCATATATTATTTGTTAAATTTATATTTGTTATAAAATAGAAATATTAATTGAATGGATTTGTGTAAGGTAGCATTTCTCTTACAGACATGTCATTTTCTTTTTTCTTCAATGACCAATCCATTGACATACAGAAATAATTATGTATTCCTGTTATACCAGGGAATTGCATCTTTACTGTATATTGTGACAATATTGTACCAAACCCTAAATAATGACCAGTTAATGTCTCACTACCAAATGACCATCCATTATCTACACAGAAATTCAATTTTCTTGCAGGAGAATTGTATTGCTGATAGTAATAGTCTATAAATAATGCTTCAGGTTTCAATTTGTCTCCACCATCATTCCATCCATAGAATGGTTCATCTTCAGCAGTCAATACATATGAATTTGATTGTTGGTATTTTATGCCTTTTGCTTGGCATTCTTCTAAAGTTAAGGGCGTACATATCTTTAAGTCGCATTCTAATATGTCTTGGTAACTTGGATTCATTTCAGAAGCATACATTAGGTCATTATCTGCTGTTGTCATCTTTGTGTTATATAATGCATTATTTGACTTCAATTCGATTTTCAAGTCTGAAATAAGAATAGAATCAAGCAATTCAAGAGTCCAGAATTTATGGTCTTCCCAAGATGTATGTCTCCAGAATGATGGGTGTATTCTTTCAATTTCGTTCCATTCTTGGTTTAATGGACCTAATATTGTAAACTCAGGTATACCATTTAGTCTGTCTGTTGTCTTGATAGGAATAGCTGTACCACTACCATCAACATTCATTTTATATGAGATATTGTTTTGAATTGAGAATGAATGACCTACTATCTTGTCATCTACTTTAGGGTCAATACCAATTGTGAAATATGGTTTGTCAAAGCCTTTTGTTTTAAGTGCTGAACTATCCCATTGCTCTTGTGTCATCCATTCAAATATACCTTGCCCTTCTTCACCCAAGTCAAGTCTTTCGACACAGTATTTATCACCAACTTTCAATTGACATGCTAATATTGGAAGTTTAGATATAATATCTGTTTCATCTCCACTATATCCACTATATGATGTATATGTATACTTAAGCATTTCATTTTCTTTATTGTCTAAGAATCCAAATATACCAGTATCATTTGAAACTGTATATTCTGGGTCACGTGGGTCTGAACAGTTCCACCATTTCTGTGTATAATATGCACCATCACCATTATCTGGGTGATTAACTGTTCTATGCCATAAAAAAGGAATAATTGCCATCCATTGATCTGCAGAAGCAACAGCATTCTGATATGTATTGGTTGATGCATTATATAAGTTGCTTGGTAAGTCACCACCTGGCCAGTTTGCATCTTCAGCCCAGTTTATACCTGTTTTTCTCTGTAATGGATTCAATATCATCTTTCCACTTATGACTATATAGTTAGTAATTGTTGGATCTGAAGGTGTTAAGTTCAATGATTGCAATCCTGTATATTTACATATTGGGGATGCTGCTTGTATCTGACTAAACAATGTATTAATATGTCCATTTTGTCCGTGATCATTATGACCACATATAGAAATAACAAGATAATCAGTTAATGAAATATTGTTTATTGGTGAATTGTCTTTATAGTTAATTTTGTTTCCTTTGCCAAATGATACAAATGCAGCCTTACATGGATTCTGCTTAAGCCAACGTAATACATCACTTTGGTCACCAACCATTTTCTTTGTTCCGTTTTCTTGTTCTTGCTCAAATGCAGTTATATAACTATTGTCTCCAAAATCCCATGATGAATTTCTCTTGACATAACAATAGTGATCTAATTTATAACCTGCATCATAACTTGTATGTTCACCACCATTTGGGTGTGTTTCATCAACAGTCAATAATTCTTGGAATCCATTATATGCAGAACTACCTTCACCCACAGATACAAGTTCAGTCATGTATTTCTGATAGTTTGTATAATCAGAATACATCATATCATCATCAATAAGCTTTATTTCATCTGCTACTGGCTCAATTTCACATGTCAATGTTATTCTGTTATATACATCATCCATTGATATTGATGCAGAATCATCCATTGCATCTTCTTTAGGATTGAACCATTCATCAGTTGGATCCGCTTGATTACCGTTATTGTATAAATTGAACATGTGTATCTTTTTACCATTAGGTTCATAACATACAGTACATCCAAGATATTTTAATATTTCCATTAAAGTATCATACAATGACATTCTATCGTCTTTGTCTTCACCATAGAATATTCCTGCATTTATCTTTATCATATTAGGATTTATTGCACTGGCCATAAATGTCTTTATACCAGTAAAATTATCAGGATCTCTTTCAAATACCTTTTCAAATATCTTGTATAAGAAGTTCATTGCTTGTAAGCTGTCACTTTCAGCAATCCCAGTATTTTGGTCTATCATTATCTGTTCCAATGCGCCTAATGGGTCTGTACAGTTCAATGTAATTTCATCAACATTGTATGCAAATCCCTGGTCAAACTGTAATGGATCTACAAATCCATAGAACAATATAGCAGCAGTCTGCACGGGTGATACACGTTCAACAGTAACAGATATACTTCTATTCGTATCAGCAAATAGTTTTTCTGACATGTCTTGTGTCACTTTTAATTTAATCTGACATTGAGTTATCATAATCAACTGTGTCAGATCTGTTCGTTCACAAGTAATATGGACTGGATCTGGTGAGAAATATAATATGTCATCAGTTATTCTTTCTGGTGTATCAAAAGGATCTAGAATTTTCTGTGGTGGTGTATCTACAATAGATCCAGTCTGTATTGTTACTTTATATTGTTCTTCGTTTTTGTAGTCTTTGAATGTTCCAACGTATGTACTCATTATGATTTAAAAATGTATTTGTGTTCCTGATTTAGATCTTACTTTATTTGTGTTCTTCTGTACAAGTATCAAATCTGAGCCTCTTATTACACCTTGTACTTGTACATTTGTTCCACCTCTTTGTGGCATTACATCACTATCTAATAAATTGAATAAGTTGCGTTGTTGTCTGCTATTCAATATCATTTCTCCTGAATTGACACGAGCATAAAGGTTGTCTCCTGAATATGAGCTACCACCAACAACACCACCACCTGCATATCCTTCAGTTGCTTGCTTGATAGAACTAATCATTGATATCATAGTGGCAAGGCCAGTAACACCAAATGCCAACCAGTCAACCCATGTCTTACAAGATGCCAATGCTTGTGCATATGATAATGCAACTGTTGCAACTGCTTTAGCTACAATACCCATTACAGCAAATCCTTCATCATTGCCAGCTTCACCTAATGCACTAAACAAATCAGCACAACTTTGTATTGCATCACCCACTTGACCTACTGTATGCTGAAGTTTCTTCATATGGTTAATTGAGTCACCAACAGCATCATCAACATCTTTGAATGAATTAAGTTTGTCTAATATACCATCATATAATGGGCCCATTTCTTCTAATGCTTTTTGTGCTTCAGCAATTTGAGTATCTGATGCATCACCTTCATTCATTAATTGCATAAGACGTTCTCTTGCATCATATACTAAATTGTATTGTGCTACTAATCTATCAAGCATTTTTGCTTGTCCAGGATCTACTTCAGCAATATTATTAAAATTCCATTTCGGCTTTTCTTGTACATTAATGCTATTTACTACATCTTGTACTGCTTGACGTGCTTTATTGTCTATTTCAATTTGTGGATCTATGATAATATGAGCAGCAATTTTCTCTTTTTGTATCTTATCTCTAAGTTCAAGTATTTCTTGATAAACTTTATCTTTTTCTTCTGGTGATATATCTGCTCTAAGCAATAATTCCTTTTCTTTAAGATCTGCTTCTAATTTGTCTAATTCAGATGGTTCTACTTCAATGCCAACTGCTATCTTATATTTTGTTACTGCATCTTTTGCTTTCTTAATAGCAGCATCTGTTTCTTTTATTAATTGTGGTGCATTAGGTGCATCAATTTTGATGTTAGCACGCATCTTTTCAAGTTCCTTAACCTTTTGTTCTAATTTCTCTAATTCAGTTAATTCTTTCTTTGTTTCAGATGTGTGTCCACCTCCACCACTACCACCTTTCTTATTGCCATGTGTTAATGTTGTACTTAATTGTCCATAAGCAGAATTTGCTTCTCTTAATGACTTAATCCATTTGTCTTCGATTTTATTAAGATCTGCTGTTTCTTCTCTAAGTCTAGCTAATGCATCAGCATTACGTAAAGCATTTACACGTTGTGCTTCTTGTTCAGTAATTGCACGCTTATATGTACCTGACATATTTGCTGTTGTAGCTGTCTGTCCATGATATGCAACAACATTATTTATGTTTGCACGTCTTGCTTCATCATCAGAAATATAGTCTCCAGCATGAGCTTTCTTATAATATCTATTATTAGCAGTAGATGGATTTGCATCTCTAACTAATTTCTTCTTAAGTTGTTCTTTATATATTTCTCCCCATGCTTCAGCTTCTGCTCTTGCTTTCAATGCTTTTACTACCGCAGCACTATTTCTAACAAACAATTCTTCTAATTCATTGACATCATCAATTTCAAGACCCATTGCCTTAAATTTGTTCTTGTTGTCATCTAAGAACTTATTTTTCTCTTCTGTTGTCTTAAGATTCTCCCACTCTTTCTGTAAAGCAATGAAATCTGATACTTGACTAGCTGCTGATTCTGCTACCTTTTGTTTGTATTCATTCCATTGTTTCTTTGCTTCTTCTAACTTACGGTTTTGTTTGTCTGTTTCTGTTTCCGCATCTTGTGTAGCAAGTACATATGCACCTACTGCAAGACAGACACCAGCAATTGCTGCTGCAAGTAATACATAAGGATTAGCCATTGCGACTGCATTAAATGCTGCTTGTGCTGCTGTTGCTGCTTTTGTTACTAATACGCCTTTACCTTCTGCTGCTGTCTTTATTCTTGATGCAGCTGCTGCAGCCAATGTCTGTACTTTTGTTACAGCCATCATTGTATTTGACTGCATCTGTAAAGCATTCTGTATCTTAGTGACTGCACCTAATGCAGATTGAGCTGTAGTAAATGCAACTACTGCACGTTTTGCGTCTTCTTCATTGCCTGTAAACTGAGCTATTACACCTAATGCAGTTGAAGCTGAATCTGCTATTACACCAAAACCTTCAGATAATGTGTCTAATACTCGTGTATCAGATGCCATGTTTTTAAGTTCTTGTTGTAAGTCACCTTGCATATCTATAAATTCTGCTGCTTTACTTTTTGCTTCGTCTAACTGACGTTTCATTTCTTTACCAAATGCGGAGTTCTTTGCAGCTGCATCTAACTGAGCATATCCTGCTGCTAGATTCTGCGCTTCTCGTTTTGCATTACGTAATTCTTTATTGAAATTTACAGTTGACTCAGATACTTTACGCATGTCTGTTTCGTACTTTTGTGCACTTTGACTGGCTTGTTCCATTCCTTGTTGGAATCCAGTTACATTAGCACCTACTTCTACCTGAACTCTGTTTGCCATTTTGGTTAACTTTATCTATTTTATATAAAATAGTACTATATTATTTGTATAAGAAAAATATTTTAGCCTAAACATGACATTGAAAATCAATAACGAGGATATTACTTTAGTATATTCTTTCAGAAGTTCATTATACTTTGAACAAATTGCAGGTCATAATCTTGACTTCAATACACTTACAGCTAATGATTTAGTTACATTATTCTATTCTGTTACAATTGCTTCATTACAGAAAGCAAAGAAACCAGTTATAACCATGATTGATTTCTTGGATGTTATAGATGATAATGGTGGAGAAAAATGTTTAACTGATTTTACTACTTGGTATGTTGATGTTCTTAAAGCACAATATGAAGTATTAGCTCAAGAAGAAGACAAGAAAGCAAAAAATGTAAGTAAAAAAAAGGCCAATTAATTTTCACTGAATTATATAAGATATTAGTTATATATCATAAAATCGTATCACATGAATATTTCTTGGATGAAATGCAGATTCCAGATGTTGTAATTGCTACAAAGTTCTTGGATTTTGCAGAAGCAGCTTCATGGTCACAGACTAGACAGATAATGCTTTGTTCATTAAAGCCATATCTGAAGAAAAAGAACATGACAGCAGACGAATTTTTCCCATTGCCAATAGATGAATCATGGCAAGCAAAAGAAGAAATGACTACAGAAGTTAATAATGAGGATCTTGAACGATGGAAATTATTCGTAAAACAATATAAAAAGGACAGCCAATAAGCTGTCCTTTGTCGTTTAACAATTTTATAGAAAAGAAATTTATCTTAACTACCTTAACACGGTTAAGGATTTTGTTCATCTTCAAATAGGTCATCAACTTTATGCATCTTATAATCTACTTTACGATTTAATCTTTCTTCTACTTTCAACATTTCATTTTTAACTAAAAGATTTATACCGAATACAGCAGCACAGAATGCAACTGATTGTCCTAAGTACCATAATGATCCTCTGTCGACTTCATATTCGTTTAGAAAGAATGATAAGAAACATAATATAATACCTGTAATCAAGAAACCTATAGCAGTTGTATATTGTATGTTCTCTTTTTTCTGAATTGTCATTATTATGATATAATGTTTTTATAATATAGCAAAATTTCTTATGCATATAGTACATTAGCTAGCATCTACTACTGTCCAACCTGTTGGTATACCGTCTTCTCCTGTACTCCATGTTGCATTTGAATCTTTAGTAAATGTGCCCGTTTCTGAAACTCCATACATCCAACCTCTTGTAGCTCCATCTACATTAATACTTGTAGCTAAGCATTTGATGTTATTCAATAATTTGCAATTGCTAAACATCGACTGATAACACCACTGTACTAATGTTGTAGCTGGTAAATCAGGAGCATTAACTAATGATGTACATTCACTAAACATCTGACTATAACACCAATCATTTAATGTAATTGCAGGCAATACAGGAGCATTAACTAATGATGTACATTCACTAAACATACTTGAATAACATGATATAGCTAATGTAGTTGCAGGCAATACAGGAGATGTAGTCAATGATTTACATTGAAAGAACATACTTGAATAACAATTAGAGGCTAATACTGTTGCAGGCAATGTAGGGGCATTAACTAATGAATGACAATATCCAAACATCATACTATAACATGCCTGTGTCATTATTGTAGCAGGCAATGTAGGAGCAGTTGTCAATGAATAACAACTGTCAAACATATTTGCATAACATGCATATGCTAATACTGTTGCAGGCAATGCAGGTGTATATAAAAGTTCAGTACAAAGATGAAACATATTTTCATATGCATAATCTGTTAATGTTGTAAATGGCAAAACTAAATTGCTTGCATCTATTAACTGATTACCATATTGATTTGTACCATATTGGTAAGCACAGTCAAACAATGAACGATATATCTCATTATTATTCATTGTATCTAAATTAATACCTGCATATACTGTATCAGTCATGTTTGCGACGTCATCATGTGAAGCATAAATAGATGCAATGTTACCATAAACAGCAAATTGTTTTGTTGAACCAACCATTATATTTTGTCCATATTCTGGAGAATTACCTCTATATAATCTTCTCAAACTTATCTTATCACCAATATTTAATGTACTGCCATTGTTAATATCTAACGTCCAATCTTGATTTAATAATGAAGAATTAGATTTTATTGTGTTCCATGCTCCATTATTATACTTAACTTGTATTGAACTACCTGATGGAAGACGTCTAAAGTCCAATATAAATTTACCACCACTTTCTAATGCTTCCATTGTGAAATATTGTTGATAATAGCTAGTAGCAAATTTTGCTCCGAAATCAACGTCTTGTGTAACAGTAAAAGTAAGTGACTGATTTGTTGAGAATTCAACTCCATTAGATATCCATGCTACAAATGAACAACCTTGGTTTGGTGTTGCAGTAATAGTTACACTTGTACCTTCAAGATATCTACCACCACCTGAAACTGTACCTAAATCTGGATAATTATTATATACATTTACTGTATAATATTGTGGTACGTATGGTATAACTTCATATTTTGCTGTTAATGCAACAATATTTGTTACTGTAAATGAATAAGTATTTGATGAACTAACAAGCTCATTATTTACATACCAACCAATGAAATTATAGCCGTCTACATTTGATGCTGTAACTGTTGCTGTAGATCCAGCAGCATATGTTCCATTACCTGTTAAAGTAGCACCAATATTAGGATTTTGAGATAATGATACATCATAATATGTTATCTCAGGGGCAACTTCAAAATGTGCAGCAAAATATTCATTACGAGTTATTACAAATGTATATGTTGGACTTGTAGAAACAGTTGTTCCGTTTGGAGTTAGCCATCTTGCAAATACATATCCCTCTGAAGGAACAGCCGTAACTGTAACTAATGTACCTTCTTGATATGTACCTGCACCTGAAACTGTACCATAACTGTTATCTGGATCTACAACTATACTAACTGTATAGTTCTGTGGTGTATATTCACCCACATCATAAACAGTCCAACCAATAGGAACACCACTATCACTATCTATTTCATATGTTGTGTTAATGTCTTTTACAAATGTACCTGTAGGAGCAACGTTTTCTACCCAGTCAGTAATATGATCTTCTAAATATGAATTTATAGGCCATAATGTAGCTAATATCTTAATATAATTCAATGATGTACAGCCATTAAACATTTCTCGATAGCATTGTGGTTTTAATTCTGTAGCAGGCAATTCTGGAGCTGTAGTCAATGAAGTACAACCTTTGAACATACCATAATAACATCTACCTGACAATGTTGTAGCTGGTAATGCAGGAGCTGTAGTCAATGATGTACAACCTTCAAACATATAACCATAACATTGATTAGTTAATGTTGTAGCAGATAATCTTGGAGCTAATACTAATGATGTACAACCTTGAAACATTTCAGAATAACAAAACATTTGTAATGTTGTAGCAGGCAATTCTGGAGCAACAATCAATGATGTGCATTCTCTGAACATATCTGCATAACAACTGAAACCTAATGTTGTAGCAGGCAATTCTGGAGCAGTAGTCAATGATGTACAACCCCAAAACATGCCATAACAAGATGAAGAACTATTAACATGAGTTGTTAATGTAACAGGTGCAGTCTCTAATGAAGTACAACCCCTAAACATACGTGCATACATATATTGTGTAGGATCTAAATTTGGAAATGTTAATCCTGATGCATCTTTAACATATGATTTATATGTTGTACCAGAAACATCAAATGATGCAAATAAATTCTGAAAACAGTTATCCATAACACCCTTGACTAATGGCCATTCTCGTTCTACTAATGCAAAATCTGTGTCTAATAATGATGTTAAATTACCTGATACATTAAAATAATTGTCTTCTTCAGAAAAAATATGTAAACCGTTACACCCATAATTACGATGATTCTTACGTCCAACAATCATTATTGTCTGACCTGTATCTATTGTATCTAGATAATAGATATCTGTTGCACTTGATAAATGCATGTCTGTCCATGTCATTCCATTATCATATGAAATTGAAAGACCCATATATCTATTTGAATTTGAGTAATATAATCCAATCTGACAATCATCAACTAATGCAGTAAGTGTAATAGCATTATCATATATTTTATTGACAATACTAGATTTTCCGTATTTTAAATCTAAATAAGCTATACTTGGCATAATTTATTATTTATATTTTTAGTAATAATAAAAAATAGTACCAAACTGAGTTTGGTACTTATTTTATACATCTATTACTGTCCAACCTGATGGTATGCCACTTGCACCTTCTGGGAACAATGTCATTGATGATTTCTTTGTAAATGTACCTGTTGCAGAAACATTCTGCAACCAATTATCAAAACCAGATGCACCTAAGTTTTCAGCATATACTGTTACAGATCTTAATAATGTACAATTTCTGAACATTTCTCTATAACTATACATATTTACAGATGATGCTAATAATGTTGGTCCATCTAATAATGATGAACAACCATCAAACATATTAATATTTGATTGATATGCTGTTGTAGTTTGTTGCATTAATGGTACATTAATCAATGATGTACATCCATTGAACATATTAGAATATGTATGATTTTGACAAGCATTAGGTAATATAAGATTTGATGCATCAACAACTTTTGAGTTATAAAACATAAAATAAAAATTACACTGTCCTGATAATGTATTATTTCCTATAAAATTGTCTCCATGAATTAATGACATTATATTACCATATACATTAAACTCTCCGTCTGATGAAAAATAATTATATTTACCCCAAGTTGCACCATAACTAGCATTACTGCCTTTTATATATACTTTATCTCCAGTATTCAATGTAGTTATAACTGTACGTGTTGTAGCTGTTACAGACGTCCAATTTGTTTTATCTGTACTCCATTCAATTGTCTTAGCATCCATATCGCCATTTAATTTCCATAAGATTCTATTATTATCTGCTAATGATTCGAATGTTAAATATTCTTTAGAATAATCAGTACCAAGTGGCCAAAGTTTAGTTGAACCAAGATAGATACTACTCAATTGAGTAGTACCTAACTTAGCATCTGTTATATTTGATAAATTAAAACCATTCATAATTAACAACTCATTTATTTATGATCCTGTGACTAAATACAATGTATTAGCATCTGGTGATGCTGGCATTGATGAAACTACTTCTATCTTAAGACCTGATGTGGTTGATGTAACTACAGTATTAGGTACAGATGTAAGATAGCCTGCATCATTATTGAATGCTGATACATTAGTTGGAACAGTAGGCAATAATGTTGAAATATTTACAAGACCAGTATTTGGTACACGAACTGTATTTGTTCCATCAGTAAATCCTAATGGTAAATAGAATGTCTTATATGTAGCAGTCAAACCAAATGGTGTTTGAGCATTAGCTGGTAATGGACATACTAAATTATATGCAGCTGCTGAATGATTATCTCTTGCTGATGTATAGTGTCTGAAACCAACGTATGTCTGTTTTAAAGTTGACGTATCGTTGTAGTGACCTAACCATAATAAACCATCTGTATTAATTGTATTTGGTCTATATTGGAAACCAGCTACTTCATTACTATTAGTGTCATATACTGTAAATCCAGGCTTATCAGTAGATGAAGATTGTGTAAGGTTAAGTTTAGTAGAACCTAAAACACTTAATTTACCACCATTTATCACTACATTGTTTGAGAATGTTTTAATACCAGCAATTGTCTCCGCTCCTGTTTTATGTACAAGATTGCTATCAGTTGGAATACTTGGCTTGTCGCTTAAGTCATTATATGAACCGCTTGTTGCAACTGTAGCAAGATTTGGCTTGTTCAATATATATGCCTTATTATTTGTGTCAGTCTCATTCCAGTCTGACTGATGCTCATCCCATGTATGTAAAAATGTAGATATTCTTGCATTAAGCATTCCTCTGGTAACTAATGCAGATAAGTCATTTTTTCCATATTTCCATCTATAGATAATTGTCTGACACCCGATGTTTGCTGTACTAGAATTAGGTCTTACTATATATATGTGAGTATATGTGTCTTCAAACGTATATTCAAATGTCAAAGTTTGAGGATTTGATGCTGAGTTTGCTGGGACATCATATGTATGTATTAATGTAGGAGTCGTGTCACCGTCATTAGCTCCATATAACTCTAATGTCTGATTTGTGGATCCAGTAGTATATACATTAAGCATAGATAATACGTCTCCTGGTTTTGCCCATAGCAAATGAATATGTCCTTTATTGAATCCATACCCTGAGTCATCTCCCCAGTTTTCATCCCAGAATACTATAGGTGCATTAAGTGTCCAATAATCTGTAGATGACGTATATATGTTTGATTGTCCTCCCCAGTAAATTCCAACACCATGTAAATTAGCACCATATTCTGTGTCAGCTACACCTGCTTCAAAATAGAATTGAGCTACTAGTGCTAAGAACTTATCATCTGATTCTGATTTTGTATATGTTTGTGACTTATCTGCTTTGCTTAAGATAGCCAAATTCTGTATGGTTTCAGTGTCATCTACTTCAGTCTTTGTATAATAGTTAGACATGTCTGGCTTGTTCTTAATATAACTTGGTTCAGATGTTCCAGTCTCATTCCAGTCAGCTTGTTCTAATGGACCACGTTCTCCAGTTGGACCTGTAGGACCAGTTGGACCAGTGTCTCCTGTAGGACCTTTATCTCCTGTAGGGCCTTTGTCTCCTGTAGGACCTTTGTCTCCAGTCAAACCTTTTTCTCCTTGGTCTCCATCTGGACCCTTATCGCCTGTTGGACCTTTATCACCAGTCAAACCTTTTTCTCCTTGGTCACCATCTGGACCCTTATCGCCTGTTGGACCTTTGTCACCAGTCAAACCTTTTTCTCCTTGGTCTCCGTCTGGACCTTTATCTCCTTTGTCACCTGTAGGTCCTTTGTCTCCAGTCAAACCTTTTTCGCCTTTGTCACCTGTAGGTCCTTTGTCTCCAGTCAAACCTTTTTCGCCTTGGTCTCCATCTGGACCTTTATCTCCTGTTGGACCTTTGTCTCCAGTCAAACCTTTTTCGCCTTGGTCTCCATCTGGACCTTTATCTCCTGTTGGACCTTTGTCTCCAGTCAAACCTTTTTCTCCTTGGTCTCCTTGTGGTCCTTGTGGTCCTTTGTCACCTGTAGGACCTTTGTCACCGTCTGGTCCTTTGTCACCGTCTGGTCCTTTGTCACCTGTAGGACCTTTATCTCCAGTTAAACCTTTTTCTCCTTGGTCTCCTTGTGGTCCTTGTGGGCCTTTATCTCCTGTAGGACCTTTGTCTCCGTCTGATCCTTTGTCACCGTCTGGGCCTTTATCTCCTGTAGGACCTTTGTCACCGTCTGGGCCTTTATCTCCTGTAGGACCTTTGTCACCGTCTGGTCCTTTGTCACCGTCTGGGCCTTTGTCACCGTCTGGGCCTTTATCTCCTGTAGGACCTTTTATATTGTTAATCTTCTCCCATTGATTATTATCCATCAATTGATATACATCTCCTGAAATTGTATTAAGATAAAAGTCATTTGTTTGCGCACCTTCAATATGAATAATAGACTGGTCTCCCCATATTGCTATTCCACTAAACCATATAGGTCCACGATCTCCAGTAAAACCTTTATCTCCTGTAGGACCTTTGTCACCAGTAAAACCTTTATCTCCTGTAGGACCTTTGTCACCAGTCAAACCCTTTTCGCCTTGGTCTCCTTGTGGTCCTTGTGGTCCTTTATCACCTGTAGGACCCTTGTCTCCTTGTATACCTTGAATACCTTGGTCTCCTTGTGGTCCTTTATCACCTGTAGGACCTTTATCGCCTGTAGGACCCTTGTCTCCTTGTATACCTTGAATACCTTGGTCTCCTTGTGGTCCTTTATCACCTGTAGGACCTTTATCGCCTGTCTCGCCTTTTGGACCAACGTCTTGCAATAATCCAACAAATGCATTAATTTCCCATTCTGGTTCTGCTACTATATCAACATTTTGTGCTGATGTGTTATCAACTATGGAAAACATTTCTCTGCCTTTTGCTTTCCATCTCCATGCATTGCCATTTTCATCTAATCCTTTTACTTCAACTCCATAACTTGCTCCACTATGTAAATAATTGCCTTTAACAGGACAAATAAGAACATTAGTTGTACCACTTTCAATTGTAAACTCGAGTGGTATTACAACCTGATCCTTTTCACATATCAAAGCAACATGAATTTCAGTGCATGAAACTAAATCAAAATCATTCCAGACCATTTCGTTATTAATGTAATCTGGAGCTTCCAATGCAATACGTAAACGAAAATCGTTACCTCTTACAATACGAGCGCTGCTGTTTGTCATTGTTTACTAAAATATATTTAATATAAAATAGCACAAAAAAGGTAGCCCAAATGAGCTACCCCAAATAAATATATAAAATTAAATGAATAAATGAAAGAAGTTACTCATTCATTAAGCGTCAGAATCACCTGTTACGCCTGTAGGACCTGTATACCCTGTTGGACCAACTGGACCAGTTGAACCTGAAATAGTTGCACCAGCTTTATCTAATGTAAATGCACCAACACCTGTAAATGTTGCGCTGATAGTTGCATTATCTCCAGCAGGAGCATTTAATTGCATTGAAGTTAAATAAGCTTCACCTTGTGCAATGATATCACCATCTGTCCATAATGCTTCTTGACCTTCACTACCAACAATACCCTTATCATTCCAATTGCTTGGTTTAGCAAACTTAAGTGTTACAGTTTGGCCGTTCTTTGTATTTTCTAATACAGTGAACAATTGGTTAATTGAATCTGCTGATGCAAGGTTTTCTGCTGAAACTTCCCAGGTTTGTGAATTAACAATTACACTTGGAAAAAGTCCATGGTCTTTTGTACTGACTTCACTTGTATTTGTTGTGAAAGATATACTATGACTTGTTGCAAATGCTATTGGATATCCACCTACGAATAACATAAGCATTGAGCCTTTTAAGATATCTGAGTTATTTCTATATCCAGCCATAATTAATTATGTAATATTTTTGTGTTTTTCTCTTTATTATAATAATATAGTATAAGTTATTCTACCATCATTTGAAATTGCAATTCTTGTACGAAAGCATCATCATTTGTATATTCTGATACTGTCAATAACTGGATTGGATGAATGTATATATTCTCGTCTTTCCATCTATATGTCTCAATTGAATGACGTACTGCATTTGCTAATTCAATACATTGTGCGTAGTCATCAGAAACACAAGAAATAGTATAGTTAACGATGTTGTACCATCCTACAGGCGAATATTCTATATCCTTTGTATATTCTACAGTTATTCCTGTTCTTGAATGAACAATAAATGGAAATGATAAAGTATCAGGCTGAAGTAAAGGAAATATTCTCTGTGTATATTCTTGTGTATTTTCACTGCTACTTAAATCATGTGGGGCATTTTCAGGATCCAATATGTCTGCAATTTCGTTAGAATGTTCCAATATATATTGTATGTACTTTGAAATTAATAAACTGTTATCCATGTTGGCTAGGCTGTATTTTTATTGAATGCTTTTTCTACATATTCTCCTATTACATCTTCCATTAATTGTACTGCTGCATTTTCATTTGCTTGTACGGCTGATTTGAAGAAGTTGGTTGGCTTTATGTACCCGATATACTTTTTACGTTTAAGTTTGATACCATTTCTCTTTTTCTGATAACGCTTTACAGTACCATCTTCAAAGAATCTTGTTCTATATGTACCACTGCCTTTCTTTCTAGTACCCATTGCATTTACAATAGTTGTTGCACCGTCTACTTTTGAGAAACCAACAGCATCAACCAATGTATCAATATACTTTGGATTGTGTTCTGTTGCTTTAGGTACAGCTGAAACTAATGATTCTCTGATTTTCTCTCTTAAGAAATATGCTGCTTTATATAATGCTCGTTTTTCTATGTTAGGCATTTCTTTCGCAACTTCTTCGAAATTGCCCTTAAATGATCCACTTATCTTGAAATATATACCATCCATTATTGTAAATATGATATATTTGCAAAAATATTCATTATTCATTAACTAATGTAGTTGCAATTTCAATATTACCATAATAGTCATTCTTATTGATAGAAAGTATCTTGTACTTTTTGCTATCATAGATTATTCTATCGGTCTCAGTAACAGGCACATAGCTACGAACAACAAATGTACGGTTGACTGGATAGAATATCTCACCTTCAGAGATAACTTGATTCTCCGAATTGAATATTATATGGGCACGTGTCTCATATTTCTTGACATATTCTGTCTTTATTGTGCCATATTCTGTCTTTGTTGTCTGTAAAGCTTGTATCTCTATTGGATGTTTAAGTAAAGCTGAGTTCATTATCTATAATTACGATATAATTTGAGCATTGTATATACTGCATTCGGAATGTCAATTGACTCACTCGAACTACCTCTGTTGACTGAATAGAAATAATCTACTAAGATTCTCATTGCATGCATTATTGTAGCAGGCATTTCTCCATTTTCAGCAAATATTTCTTGTAAGTCACAGTCAAGCAATTGAGCAGTCATATCTTCTGCAGTATCGCCGAGCATTTCTAAGAAAGTGTCATCACCTTCATATTCTGCATCAATATTGCACTGTTTCTTTATCTCTTCTAAGGTTAAATACTGCATGTTAATGTCTTTTATATTTGAAAAAAGGGAGGGAGTTACTACTCCACTCCCCGAGTTGATTGAAAATCTATAATGAGTTGCCTAAACCAACTTAAGGTTATGGCTCTGTTATAATTTCCGCTGAACTTGTAATTCAATCTACACTACCGAACTTGAATGCTTCTGGACGTAAGATCTTAGCATCAAAGTAAGCATTGATAACTAAACGTATGCAACCCTTTGTTGCTTGTGTGTATGGATCTACTGTGATTTCAACATCACCCCAAGAAGCAAGTGCTAAGTAATTGAAGTCACCATAAGCAAATTTCTTAGTAGCAACACTTGAAGTATTAACCATTGGAGTACCGTCAATTTGATTAGCTTCAAGAACCATGCCTGTAGCATTAGTACCCTTAATCATTGAACGGAATGTAGCCTTTGCAGTGTTACCCATTAAGTATTTCTTTTGACCGTTGATGTTTGCATCGTCAAGACCTGCTTCAAATGTGCAAAGTTTTGCATATGTGTCAACTTTTGTTTCTGTTGCACCGTAGAAGATACCAGCTGGCTTTTCTGCATCA
>Ga0326513_10001530_pt1 | contig 17973 bp, 20 predicted proteins | sample 2_2465_0518_D_FD_203654 | JGI IMG/M metagenome (GOLD analysis project Ga0326513, IMG submission 203654) | Bovine rumen microbial communities from UC Davis, California, United States - 2_2465_0518 | ecosystem: Host-associated > Mammals > Digestive system > Stomach > Rumen | place: USA... | reverse complement strand
GGGACGGCAAGAGCTACCGCTTCTATACTACTGCGCAGGTGGGCTATCTCATTGTGAGCGGCATTGACCGTGCAGCTACTTGCGCACATCTTGGATGGTCAAAGCGTTATGACGAGTATATAGCCATCGACGATGCTGCCGATGCGGGAGCAGAGGTGGATGTTGCCGCAGGCATTCATGCACTGCACTCCTATGACAAGATGCTGACAGTCGGAAACTCGGCCGACCGTATCGAACGTACAGGAGACAACCAGATAAAGTGGTTCAGACTTGTTGACCGCGTGCAACCTGTATGGACAAACACCCCCGTAGAGTCGGAGGGTGAGCCCACGGGAGATTATATCCATAGCGCTGTTATCAGCGCCATGAAAGCTGACGGCGCAGCCGCTTTCGAGACACTCAATATCGCACTGCTGGTAGAGGGTACAACTATCAGTTTCACTGACCAGAACGCCACCGTCGAGGATGATTATGTCAAGTATGAGCTTGCTGCCGAAGAGACAGGAGTATTGGACGTCAGCAGTTCCTTCTCTGTAGAGGACTGGGGATTGATTATTATCCAGGGGGCAGTCGGCAGCGCATACGTTGACATCGCTTACGCGCAGGGTATTCCCGACAGTGTGCGCCAGATGCTGAGCAATATCGACAATAAGACTATCCCTGTCATTGCCGAAGCCATGCTGTATCTCTATAACGAGAACAAGTCCCTGCGGGAACTTCTAACAGGGAAAGATAATGCCGTACTGCCTTTTATCAAAGCGCGAGTCGTGGAGTGCGAGGAACGCATGACGATGGGTACGCCTAATGTGCTGGAGTGCAAGGTAGCGGGTGCCCCGAGCGCCGCCAATATACCTGCCAACTGGGACGAGGCTACGATGGGCGTGTGGGACGGATGCCCACGTAAGGTTGGCCAGCAGTACGTTGACAAGGAAAGCAAGAAGGTGTACTACGCTGTCGCCGTGACAGGCAGCACTGCCGATTGGGTGCCACTGAACTAAATATCGAACCGGATAAACAAGCAATACAATGAAGCAAATAGAGCAATATAATGACGCTGCCAGCTACAATGCCGCTGGCAAACCTGCATCCGAAAGCCGTGTAGTCAATGTCAAGGCAGGTAACATTAGTAAGTTTGATGGCGTGAACGTGCCTACAACCGACACGCCAATGTTTGGAGATACCGTGTATTTCGACGAGGGCGGCAACAAGGTAGCCATCCGCAGGGATGTCTATAACCGCAGCCTTGTGCCCGCATCGTGGACTTACAAGGGTGTGTTCCTTAATTATTACAAGGATGGCCGCTGGCGCACATTCCTGGGCAATTATGCAAGTTTGCCGAGTCTCAAGTATGCGGATCTCGTACAATTCAAGGTGACCGTTCCGGGTGAAAGTGGCACTCTGACGATGGGTGCGCAGTTCGTCACTGCGGGCACAACCACCAGTATCAGCGTAGAGTATGACGCCGAACAGCCGCTGGGCTCTACGCCTAACGTATATGAACTCAACGACACCACGCTCTGCGGACGCATCAATACAGCACTTGCCGATCTCGAGGGCATAACAGGTGACTGGTGGGCGTACGTTGACGATAATGGCGGCGTTATCCTCCAGCGTGACACGTGGACGGATTACCGCCAATACACCTGCAGTGGTGCGCTGACTCACGTGACATGGCGCGACATGCCTGCCAGCAGCGACTATCGTAAGGTTAATGGCAAGGCTACTAATTACCGTGGCATCATGAACTTCAAAGGAGGGACATCCTATTGGAGCACCAACGGACGTACGCTGACCGCCAATGTTGCTGTGCATGGAGAGTCGGGCAACACGGATCCAATGAAACTCTCGGAATTTAACGATTCACCTTATGCAGCCGACATCCGCGCCTACTATAAGACTTATGACGCATACTTGCGGGGCGAGTTCGGCATACAGTCATTGCTGAAGGTTGGAGTATTTGCCCTACCTGACGGTGAGGAACTTGCCAAGAAGTATGGACCAGCGATGGCTCCTACTAAAGCCGGTAGCACCAAGGCGGTATTCCCTGCGCATAACTGGGCATATTTACAGGGCGGTCACCTATGGGACGTGGACGAAGGCGTTCTTATGATGGAAGACGACAATTTGTCCACTATCAATGCCACACAGGCCAAAGCAGGCAAGGTAACTCTTGCTAACAGTTCTAACCGGTGGTTTGCCCAGAGGTACAATGTGAATTACGCATGGTCTTTCTACGGCAACCACCGCGCCCTCTACCTCAACCACGTGTACCACGCGTATCAGGTTGGGGCAGTCGCGCTTTTCTAATAAAAATAAATAAATAAAAGGTCTCTGTGTGTGTCGTAAGACCACACAGAGCCAAGAAAATATATGAGTAACAAGGCTGCACACTCCAAGGAAAGTATTCTTTGTGACGTGAAAGATTTAATGAAACTGTACGACCGTATGACGTGGCACCTTCCAAAGGCACGACGTCAGCATGGTGCTGTCCGTCGTTTTGAGGAGGCGGGCTACGCTATCATTCACGATTGCACCATTGCGATGGAGCTGCGTGGAGAGGGCGAGCAGCAGCGCAAACGAGAATATATAGAACATCTGATAGGCTCGTTCGGTGAGATGCTGGCAGCGTTCGACGTTATGATGGAAATGAAAGCCATGACGCAGAAGAAGAGCGATATCAACAGCCGGCAGGAGATGTATCTGTTTTCTGATTCCGGCAAACTTGCCGTTGCACGTCTTCTGGAGCGCATAGAAGCGGGAGCAAAGAAATGGTGCAATTCTGTCAAGTAGAAAAATTCATTGCGTCAGGATGTAGGAGGTGGTCGGGCAGTAAAACGCCAAGAAATCCGCATCAGAACAAAATGATAAAAGGGAGCACGGGTGTCATTTACACCATCATCAGATGTTGCTCGGACGTTCTAACCGGTGGTTTGCCCAGAGGTACAATGTGAATAACGCATGGAATTTCAACGGCAACAACCGCAACCTCAACAACAACAACGTGAACAACGCGAATCAGGTTGGGGCAGTCGCGAATTTATCAAGAAAGTTATTACGTATATATGAATTTGTCGAAAGAAAAACGCTTCATCGGCCTCTATAAGCTGATGAAGAAAACCAGAAAGAATAAACGCAGGGGCCGTGATGCGGTAGAGTTTGAAGTGAACTGGGCGCCGATGCTTGTACGTGCAATGGACGGACGTGATGATCGCACACTGCGCATCCTGTATAATTATGCGTTCCTGACGCCGCGACCAAGATGGCGTGAAATCTTTGCCACAGAGTTTGGTGGACGTATGATTGATACCGAGGTGTGTGAAGTGGTAATACCTGAGGCCGATAAGATATTGTCGCCCTACACTTACAACAACCGCAAAGGCATGGGTAGCCAGGCCGCCATCAATCAGCTGATGGAATACATCTATGAGGCGTCAGACGGCTACACCAAACCTGCGCGAATCGTTAAAACAGATTTCAGTGGCTACTTCCCTAACGCCGTATGGCAGATAGCCGAAGAGGTGATGGACAGAGTGATCGACGTCGCCGATATTAGCGACGAACGGAAAGCCTACCTAAAGTGGCTAACCATGATCAGTATCCACTGCAACCCGGCAGCCCACTGCGAGCTGCGCTCAGCGTCGTACCTGTGGCGGGAGCATATACCGCCAGAAAAATCTATTCGTACAAAAGACGAAGGGATAGGCGCCGCTATCGGCAGGCTGATATGGCAAACGGCAATGGGGCTGTATATTAACGACGAGATACTGTGGCTTACGAATGACTGCGGGCTGCACCTCGTATGCTTTGTCGATGATATTACGTTTGCCGTACCTGAAGAGCAGCACCAATACCTGCTATCATTACTCCCCGAACTGAGGCGCAGGTTAGCGAGAAAGGGTGTGACACTGAACGAGCGGAAGTTCTACGACCAGCCCTATCAGTACGGTTGTGAGTTCCTTGGTAGTCACTTGCGACCAAACCGCATACACCTGAACAACAAAACCTACGACAACGCCATTCGCGCCATCGGGAGGATAAACGAACGCCGATACAAAGATATTGATGCCTTGGTCGAGACATTCAACAGTTACGGTGGGCTCCTCAAGAACCGGACCGATCACAAGCGGCTGATGGACCTCAAAGATAAACTGTCGTCCGAATGGTGGCAGTGGCTGGAGTGGGACAAGCGCAGGCAGTGCGTCACCTATAAGCCCGAATACTCGATAAACGAGAGACTTAATAAAAAGTATCACTTAAAACTGAAACAACATGACAAAATCAGACATCATCGAGCGGATCAACGCCCTCGACAGCGAGAAGAACACTCTGCAGTCGCAACTCAACAGCGATGACTACAAGACGCAGAAAAACGCAGAGTATCAGGCGGCAGGAAAGCCCTACCCGTATGACCCCGCAGAGCTGCATGCCAAGCACCAGGCATGGCGTGACCGTATCAACGCCATTGAGGAGGAGATAGTCCTACTAAGGGCTATCGAACCTGAAGACGACGTAGCACCACAAGAGGAAGGCGGCGAATAGCCTGCAAGTAAAAAAAATAATCACAAACACAAAAACAAACTCATGGAAACTTACATCAAAGGCGAAGAAATTAAGGTCGCTATCGACCTTGAAGCGGAAGGCTTCTCAATGAATGACGATGACTTTACCATCGAGGCCAAGTCAGGCAAAACAAGTGTCATAGGATACAAGAACCCTGAACAGGGTTCGTCGTTGGATCTGATTATCTTCAAGGATGTTATTACAGTGCCACCGACAGAGGAAGGTGAAGAAGAGACACTCAAGGAACAGTGGTATGCCATTATTGACACCAAGAATCTCGCTGTAGGCGTTGTTACCTTAATAGCGACAGCAATGATTAAAGATACTCATGCCAACGACGGCGTGCGTACCAGTATCTGTTCTGAACAACTTTGCAGACTTGTGGAGGCGTAGCCTATGGCATGTATGAATCTCAGTGTCTCTCCGGTTGGCAAGTCTGCGTTGGCTGTCGCCGCTCTTCCTGGGGCATCCCTCACGGTAGCGGCGACAGGCAAGCCTACACTGACTGTCGCCGGAGAGGGACGTCCTAAGCTGTCACTCGCGACTGAGCGCACGAAGATAACGGTCACCCCGGTATCGAAGGCCAAGCTCACAATCAGCGGGATGTACTCCGTCAATGGAGGCTCCAATGCGGGGAGGCTACGCGTCGCCCCGGTTGGCAAGCCCGTATTGGCGGTCACTGCCACGCGGGGCGCGTCCCTCACGGTAGTGCCACAGGCACCGGCTGCGCTGACTATCGCAGCAGAGCAGTCCTCCAGCCTGTCAGTGAAGTCCGCCGGACACGCGGCTCTGGCAACGGAGCCGGTGCCGCACCTTAAACTCTCTATCGGCGAGGTGTGCTCAGTAGGCGCCGGCACAATCGTAGTGCTGGCTGCCTCTGATGGCCCGCTAAGAACACGTGACGGTGGATATTTCCTCCTCAATCCGGAGACAAATCCGCCTGCTAACCCTACTAACCCTTAAAGAAAAAAGAAAGTCCCCGCCAGTCGTCGCATTGTTTTCGAGTCTTTATTGCGCATTACCGACTGGCAGAGGGCTTTCGTATAGCTCCTCGCAAATAATGCGCAATAAATATGTAATAGACTCGAAAACGATGCGAAATTACACAAATTATTCTAAAGATCTTGCAAAAAGCAACGAGGCAAGTGGCTATATCCTGCTAAAACTTAGCCTAAATCAAGTTGAAACCATGTCAAAATGTGGACTATCCGTAAGCGACGTCAGGTATATCCCAATGTATGAGGAATATCTTGCGCTGCGCAAGGACGGTGTGCCGAAGGAACGGATTTACCAACATTTCAGAAAAGAATACTGCATTAGCGAATCAACTGTAAAACGCGTAGTTAAAAGGTTTTCGCAGAGGGTCACGCTGTGAACTGCTGTTTTCTTGCCGATGCTTGTAATATCATGTTCTTGTGGGTAACTTTGCAAGCGAGCGGGACAATCTCGCTCCTTGAGGTTTAATCCATAAAAACTAACACTATGGCATTAGAAATGCAAGACCTGATGGCCCTGAAGTCAATGGGCAACGGCGCCGGCATGACGCCCTATGAACAGTACATGGTTGGTTACAGACAGAGTAAGAAACCCAGCGGTGTGGCCATCGCCGGACTGACCGTCGGCAGTGTCGCTGCAGCAGCTGCTGTAACAGCGTGGATCTTTGGTGGCACCTACGCCAACGCCAAGGCTAAGGAGGCAAAGGAGGCTGCACAGTCAGCCAAGGAGTTGTCGATGGCCTACTACACAGGCGTGGACAAGCGACTCGACAACATCGGAGCGCTGCTGGAGAGCGAGGTGAACCGTCGCATCCAGGGTGACGTAAACATTACCCAGTCTGTCGCCGACACCATCAGCGGCCAGCAGTCCACATCACAGGCCACCAACGTGGAGAACTCTGCAATGGCTACGGCCTACAACCAGATCATCTCCGACCGCCTGACAGGACGCTCCAGCCTTGATGCGCAGCCTGTGTGCATCTACTCGGCTCCACAGCCCTGTGGCTGTCCGGGCTGTGGTTGCGGTCAGTAAACCCTCGCAAGTGTAGGCTGCGGTCCCCCCGTAGCCTACACCCCAAATACTCACGGCAATGAAATGGTTTAACTCAACAAAGAAAAAACTTGAGATGATACAGGCCATCAAGCCCACCAGCAGGGCGACACTGAAGATGCAATGCCTCTTTGCGGCAAAAGGGGATATAGATGAAGCGACCCGGCTCTACGATTACTTTGCTAAGGATATGCCTGCCCTGCCCGATTACGACGCGCCGGTACCGACGTGGCTCGATAACACTAAAGATGTGGCCAGCGGCATCGTGAGCTGGCTCGGACAGAACAAAGACACCCTTGCACAGGGCTACGAGATACTCAGGAGCATCACAGGCAATCGCCTGCCTCCGCTAATGGGCGGCGTCCCTGACTCCCCTACTCCACCGGCAGACCCTCTGCCGCCGATCAATTAGGAATAACAGCCAATATCCAATAAAACAACATGAAAGTATTCCCAATCACAATCAAGATATACGCCGAGGACGAGCACGAGGCCGAGCGGGCACGCCATGCGCTCGGCGGCTTCATCGACAGGATGGGCGAGATGGGCATCATGGTCACTGGCGGCAAGATCGCCGACGGCATGTCGCACTGGGACAAGAACGCCTTCGTCCGATCCAAGATCATCGATCACTTCAAATCATAGTTTTTAATTTCCAATTACAGAATGACTATGGCAGACAAGAATACCACTCAACCTATCGAGGCTCCGTTAGTCGAGCAGCAAAGGCAGGCACGTCCATGCCCTAAAGACTGTACTAAGTGCGGATATCAGCAGCACGCCTTCTGTGCAGCACGCATGTCCTTCCAGATGTTCGAGGTGATGAACAGTATCATCCAGCGTCTTGACATCCAATCACAGCGCATCGCCGACATAGAACAACGCATCACCGCTCTTCTGTCTTCAGAAGCAGAGTTTATCAGTCCCTCGCCCGTAGAGGGCGATCTGTTCGCAGGTACGGAATAGAGCGCCTTGCGGTTTCCCCGCAAGAAAAGATATGGCACAACACGGGGACGGTGCATAAGAATAGAGCCCCAAGATAATCAACAACAAACACACATATCACTATGACACGTAACTGTAAATGCAACTGCAAGAATGGCCAGGACGTACTGGACATCCTGACATCCGTACCGGGCGGCACTGCCGCTGACGCAACGTATCAACTTGGCCTGACACACTTCACCTGCGGCAACCGCAAGATGGCACTGGCAGACCCCACGCACCCTGTCATCGCGCAGCTGACTGCGACGCCTGTCGGCACACCCATTGACCTCGGCAATAGCTCCTTCTGCCAGGAATGTCAGATTGCAGGTACTGTGACCTACAAGCCCTGCAACTCCTGCTCACCGCAGACGGAGTATGTCAGTCAGCGCGTATGTCTGCCGTGTTCATCGGCAGTGTCGCCTACGCTCACTATCGGCACGGTGGCCGCCTCGCCAAAGCCTATCACGTATTATCAGAACAATGGCTGCGGATACTGTCAGGGCACATACCCCTGCACCAACCAGGCAGCCATCACGACAAGTATTAACGTGGCAACGGCATGAACTGGCTCGACGTACTGATGATTGTCTTCTCCGCGACAGCCGCCAACCACCTCGGGCTGGTGGCCGCCGCAGAGAGCGTCGTCCGTCACCGCCTGCCAATTCTGAACTGTCCCAAGTGCGCGGCATTCTGGTTGACCCTCATCTACGGACTTGGTTGTGAAATCAACTTCACAACCACCCACCATTTCGTTAATACTAATGATATGGTTGCCTACCATTTCGAGCATATCCTCGAATTGCTCGCCGTCGCCTTCCTCTCGGCATGGTCAGCCGTATGGCTCGACCTCTTAATGGGAATCATTGACCAACTATATATAAAGCTCTATGACACGATTTATCCAACAGCAGATACCACCGACACCGACGCGCCAGGTGCCGACAACACCCTGTCCGGCATGTCCCGGTAGCGCTCAGTCTGCTGCGGTATCACCGCAGCCAACAGACACAAAAGAAAAACCATCTAAAAACAAGAAGAAATGACAACAGCACAGGAACTGAAAGACCGCTATGACGGTCTCTACGATTACATGGCCAGCAGCCGTGACCCGAAGAACATGAAGGCTTTCGGGTGTGTGATGAACGAGATGATGGACTATCTCATCCAGTATAAACCGGACGTGGCCGAAGAGATGATTGACAAGCTGGAAGCCATCAAGTGGCATCAGTACCTCACACCGAAGGAGGCAGAGAAAATCGTGGCAGGCATGGACCCCAAGGCTCCGTGGAGCCGCGAGGTATGGAAGAGCGCAATGGAGTCCTTCGGTCTGCCGCTGGAGGAAGCGCCTTTTTACAATCGCTGCGCCCTCTGGACGGAGATGAACAAGATATACTCCGACTTCGGCGATGAGATTGCCGCTCTGCTCGGTAAGCCTCTGTCGCTCTCCGACAAGGATATCATCAGCACCTGCTACAAGATGGCACTGAAGAACCTGAAGGATAAGGACGGTGTATATAACATCCGTAAGTACTTCCTTTGGTAGCCCATGGACTACGCTGCTGCTGCCGATGCGCTCATGCGTCACAAGGTCCTGGAGGATATCTACGACCGCATGACTGACGAGGAAAAGAGAATCTTCGCCCAGATGACCCTGCAACAGCGCAGCACGGACGAGATAATGGCAGCCCTGCAGCGGCAGTCTGCGCAGCTGCAGGATCTCCGCCAACATCAGCAGACCTTTGGCGAGGACTTTGCCAGCAACATTGCCGGCAATGCTGCATGGGACGGGGCCGTATGGCTCCTGCGCCGCCTTGCACGCCTTATATAGAACCTTCATTCAGCCGTGAATACCGGGCGGGGATGGTGCCACAGTGCACTGTCCCTGCCCTTGATTTTTTTCAGAGAGAGGGTTATCTTTCGCCTAAAAAAGATTATGAATAGATGTTCCGAATTTGTCCTCGACGACCTGTTGGCGATTATAGCCATTCCCGTTACTGATTACAATCCCGGCTTTGCCCCGTGGCAACTCACGCAGACAATCCCTGTGGCAGAGTTCTCGCCAGTGCTCAACAATGCCATCGCCATAGGACAGCAGCCAGCAGTAGCCGATGGCGCGCTCATACCCATAATGAGACTGACAGGCAAGGCTAAAGACGACGAGTCCGACTCCGTGGCCAACCGCCTGCACAAAGTGTCTGTCTCCTGCCAGGCCGATGACCGGGACAGCGAGACATGGGATCTTCTGCTTACGCTGGAGCGAACACCGTCCCACCTGTTGCTGACGTTCCGTGGCGGCACGCGCGGATTCGTTCAGGCTACCGCCGACACTTACTCCTGCACCGTAGAGCGTGAAGGCGCTAAGACCTCCATCGCTTTCAGCATTGAGAACACAATGGGTATCCAACTCCTCGCATAGTGTCTTGCGGTTTAGCTGCAAGAATAACCGCTGTCCTATCGCAGGTTTTCATATATCGCGCGCAAGGCGTCAATCGTCCTTGCGTTTTTTGTTGCCGTAGCAGTGAAATGTCTGCCGTAGGTAAGATTTATCGGTCCATACAGGGCAATGCCAGGCAGCACTATCGCAGTGTCACCTTGCTGCACGCTGCGCAATATCAGCCTCTCGCCGAAGGGATTGTCCTTCACCCATCGGGAAGCCATAGGAGAGTGCGCTGGATTAAAATCTGTCAACAGCGTCAGCCGTTTTATTACGTCCATATTACCGCCGCCGTTCATCAGCGCAACCTTGCGGCGCATACACATTGCAATGGCTTCTGTTGCCATATCAGGCAATGCAGGCGTAACAATTGTAACGTCGGAACCGGCATAACTCATCGTTAGAGGGGGCAGAAGCTCTGCCAAGGACAGATCTCCATAACCGTGCCACATCGTTGTTCCATCTTTGCCTAATCTTTCGTTGAGCTCGCTAAGATGCTTCGGGGCGCAACATGGTTCTACTAAATACATATTCTATCTTTTCTCAGTTAAAAAGGCCCAGGCCCGATTATGAGCCTGAGCCTTGATGCTTGTAATGCTAACGGAAGGATTAGCTAATTCTTACGCTGCGTCAATCTGCTCGATGTTTCCAACGTACTTGGTGAGCGGATAGAGCATGTAACCGCAAGTAATAGTAAATGTCTGGCCGTGATCGTCTTGGCGTGACGTGCCCGTGTCGGCAGCTACGGCCCACTCTGCCTCACCATTCTCGTTACCGATAACGATGAACTCCGGCACCTTCGTGTCTTTTTCTCCCTCTACCTTCCTGCCGGTGGCAATGAAGTAGAGGTACTTGTCTGAGTTGTGCAGGACGCGAGAGGTCCAAGCCATACCGTCCTCGTTCAGCTCAACGCGACCCGTGGCCGATCCGCTCCAGGCCTTACCTGTGCCATTGTCCTCTGAGGTGTACTGGCCGGTCTGGCTCTTGAAGTCAATGCGATAACCCTGCAGCGCAGCACCGCCAGATGTGGTGATGACGTACTGGTTCTTCTCGTCGTTAGCCTCGATGGTGAGGTTTTCAACAGGCACAGCATACAGGAAGTTGCTCAAGCCTGATGGGTTCTCCGTGCAGATTGCACTTGAGAGAACGCTCTTGGGAATACAAAGATTTGGCATAATTGTAATTGTTTTGTGTTTGTGTTGTTGTTTTGTTACCGTGCCGCACCGCGGCTAAAAGAAAAATCAGAGGGCGGCGGCACAGGCGGCGATAGTCCTGGCCGCCGCAGCACCTCCGATGCGTTTAGCCCTTCACGTAGTAGGTCTTGCCTTCTACGACCGCGGTGTCCTTAGTCAGAGAATACACGTCGCCGCTCTTCTCATACCAGCCCTGCTCAACGGGATTGCCAGAGGGGTTCTCTACGGCTGTGTAGGTGGGAGTCTCATCCTCCTCGGTAGCATCGGTAGCCTCGAACTGTGCCACGAGGTGAACGACGCCACCGCCGAAGGTATAGTTGAACGGATTGGCACCGCTGATAATCTTGTCGCTGAAGCCTTCCAGCCAGCCGGCGAATGCGTAGCCGCTCTTTGCAGTAGCCTTGACGGTGATGATGTCGCCCTCCTTGTAGAGGTCCTTCTCGCCGCTGGCCAGCTCGGCAGTACCCTTCTCATCATCAGCGCTGGCAACAGTGAAGATGTCTGCGATATAGTCGCCGGCAGGCACGTTGTTCGGCGTGTTCACCTGCTCATTGACACAGAATACCTTCGGGCTGTAGTCGTAGATACGAGTAGCCTGAGCGGTCTGAATCTGGTAGTCGAACAGGTTGTGGTCGTCGGGGTTGCGCTCCACGGTAATGTTGGCCTGACCCTCTGGGCGAATGTCGCAGACGTACTCCAGGATGTCGGGCAGCGCGAAGATGATCTGAGAGCCCTTACCCATAGCGGTGTGGGTAACCAGCGTCAGGTTCTTCATCTGGGCGAACTTCCAACCGTCCTTCAGCGTATCTGGCGACAGCTGTGGGTGCATGATCATGTAGCCCTCGATGATGTGGTCGGCCAGCTCTGAGGATACATAGGCCAGCAGTTCGTCTGCGGCACGCAGGTCGTCGTTCAGGGCGTTGTAGGCCTTCTTGAACGCCACGTATGCCACGTCGCTCTCCATAGCCATCAGGTCGCCGGTCTCAATGAGGTTGCCGATCTCCTTGCTGATGTAGCCGCGAGTGATGCCCTTGGCTACCTTGGTGTAGATGCCGTCGTAGAGCGACAGACCCTTCTTCACCAGGTTGGCCTTAGTCTCGGGCAGCTTGTCGTTCTCCTCGTTGCCGTAGAAGAAATTGGCACGGACATCCTTGGCGTGACGGTCCGCAATCTTGTTGATGAGGAACGTCGTCTTCTCGGCGTTGTTCGTACCGTCGGGGTTCACGTGGAAGGGCTCCTTCTCACGGTACTTCTGGACGTTGTCCTGTGGGTGAGTTACTGCGAGAATCACCTTGGTGGGGTTCTCGACCATCGTTCCGAGTTCTACCTTCTTGACGGCGCCCTGCTTATACTGGCGTGCAAGCAGGCCCTTGTCATTGAAGATGAACACCTTGTCGATATTCTCGACATCTGTCGTGACCTTTACGCGGAGGTCTTCCAGCATACGGTCGTTCAACATGGAGGCGCGAGCCACCAAGTCAACGTGCATCTGTTCGGTGACAGTCTGCACCTGGGAGAGGTTGATTGCGTTTGGCATAGTCTCTTCTGTTTTTTGTGTTTGTGGTTGATTTGTGTTTGTGTTGTTACTAATTTAGTGAGTAGTTGCGAGGGAATCAAGGGCAGACGAGCCGAGTGCAAAATCCATGAGCTCGCTCGATGGTTATGCCGAGGTGAGGAATGTGCTCGGTCGAATACCAAGGGCAGACTTAGCGGCGGTGGTTGCGTGCGTTCATCTCCTCGTCCTGCTTGCGCAAGGCTGCGCGAATCTCTTCGGCGCTCATGTCGGGCTTCACAACGCTCTTGATGCCGTCATACTTCGGCGCCTCGCCTGTGCCGTTACCGGCTGGTGCCTCGCCTGCACTGCTGTCAATCATCGGCTTCTCTTCGCTTGAGAGCACCTTGATCTCGGCCTTCAGGTCGGACACCTGCTTAGTAAGTTTCTCGATGGTAGCGACGTGCTCGGCAATCTTCGACTCTGCCTCGGTCAGCTTGCCAGCCTTCTCATCCAGAGCGGCATTGGCTTCGTCGCGCTCCTTTGTGGCAGCGTCGCGTTCCTCGGCGATGCCGTTGAGCGTGGCAAGTGACTCTTTCAGAGAGGCAATCTCCTTGTCCTTGTCGGCTACCATCTGCTCTGCATTGTGCAGCGTCTCGGTAATCTTGTCGATATCAGCCTGCGCGTTCTGCTCGGCCTCCTGAGAGTGCTGTTCCCCGGCGCCTTCTCCAGAGCCGTCGCTGTTGCCAGCGCCTTCTCCTTCTCCGTTGCCGGTTCCTTCGCCTTCGCCAGAACCCTCGCCGTTGCCAGCGCCCTCTCCAGCGTCATTACCAGAGCCTTCTCCGGCACCTTCAGCGGCACCTTCAGCGGCTCCCTCGCCAGCAGCGGCTCCGGCCTCCTGGCCTTCCTGCCCTGCGGCTTCCTGTTCCTGTGCGGCCTGCACCGATCCGTCAGCACCGGCCTCCATCTGCTCCAACTTCTCTTCCATGCTGTCGAGCAAGGCGACATTCAGGAAAGTACCTCCCTCCGTCACGGCAAGCTCGTCAACTCCAAGAAGCTGAGTGATCTTCTGATACTTCTTGTCTGTCATTGTTGTACTATTTTTGGGTGAAACATTTTTCTCTTCTCCAGTAGCAGGGGCTTTCTGATCTTGTTCCTCGTCTTCGGTATCAGCTTGCTTCTCTATCTTGTGTCCTGCTGTTCGCTCTATAGGCTGTTCGCTGCCGTTGGCAAGATTAAACACACGGCTGATAACATCGCCAAGCATCATCTGACCGTCACAGAGAATGCCCATCACTTTCTCTGCGTCGAAGATTTTACCTCTCAGATGCTCATCGACATCCGCGTCCGGGAACGATGCCTTCATGTCGGTGCGGAACTCCTCGCCGAGCTTCTTCAGCTCTTCAATGAGCAGCGTGGCATCCTCGTCCTCGGCGATGTCACGCATCTCCTTGTTCTTATCTACGCTCTCGGGGTCATAGTACTCACGGTACGTCTCACCGGTATATGGGTCTCGCTCGCCGTTCTTCATGGTGAAGAAAGCGGCCATTACGCCTACGCAGCCCAGCTGGTCCTTCGGATTCATGACATACACCTCGTCGCAGAGGGCTGCCAGATACATACCAGCCGAAGCACATAGTCCGTCGATGAAGGCGATGACGCGCTGGCCGTGCTCATGAGCGTAGTCGATGCCCTGCTGGAAGTCGTTCTTTGCCCAAACGCTGCCGCCCGGGGTGTTGATGTGTAGCACATGGCCCTGGCAGAACTTGTTGTCAGCAGCGTGCATCATCCAGTCGCGGATGTCTCGCGAGCCGTAGGAGCATGCGCCGCCGTTGCGCGTGATGGGACCATCAACAGGTATCACGTTCACGAAAGGCTCCTTCATCTTACCGAGGATGTCGCTGCCGTCCCATGCGTCGAAGTCCGGAAGCACGCTGCCGTCCTCCGTAACCTGATACTCACGAATGAAGTCCTGTCCCTGTTGACCGATGACCATTGGCGATTTCTTCTCGCGTTCGATGCCGAGAGAGGCATGGTTTGTGATGTTGTACTGCAGCGTAGGCAGGATGCTGTGCAGGAACTCCCGCGAAATCATCCATTCTTTGTTGCTGAGTATTTCAAACAGTCCATTCATATCTTCGTCGTTTTTGTGTTTGTGTTGTTTCCTGCAATTTAATGCTTGTCTCTTTGTTCGTCAAGGGCAACCGTTGACCATTGATGATTGACCATTGACGATTGACCGTTGATGATTGACCGTTGATGATTGACCATTGACGATTGACCGTTGATGATTGACCATTGACGATTGACCGTTGATGATTGACCATTGAACATTGACCGTTCTTGTTCTACGATGTTACGCAAGCGTCACAAAGTGCCGAGCGGATGATTGGCGATTTTCTTCCGTCCTCGTGCGCCAGCCTAAATGTTCAATGTTCCATGGTCAATGGTCAATGATTGTACATTGTACATACCCTTACTTGTGTTCCGGTCTGATGTGCGTTGCAGGGAATGCCGTGAACAGCTTCTTGCGGTTCTGCGTCATGCGCTCCCTGCACATCCGTCGGTGTGCTGCGTCGGCGTCCTGCGCGTCGCGCTGCTCCCGTGCCTCGCGCGCGCGTATCGCGTTATATATAGGTGTACCTACCGCTGCGTCGCCCAGCGCGTCGAGGTTGTCCTCTACGAACTGGCACGCCATAGCCATTGCCTGCTGTGCGTCGGTCATGGAGTCGCGCCGTGCCAGTGCCTCTTCCTTCAGGGCGCTGCTGCTACTGCTGCGCGAGCTGGAGCTGGCTGAGAATGGGTTGATGTGCGAGATGCTGGTGCGCCGTGCTTCCACGTAGAAGGCCAGTGCCTGCCGTAGCAGTGAGAGAAGCTCATTGAGTGAAGAGTGAAGAGTGAAGAGTGAAGAATCTGCTTCCGCAGTCGTGTCCATAGATGAATGGTCAATGGTCAATGGTGAATGGTCAATGGTTCCTCCGTTGGCGTAGTCCACCACCGCTTTCAGCAGCTTTGCGCCTATCCTTGGCTTCAGGTAGGTATTCTGACAGAAGCGGATGTCCCTCACCAGTTGCACGTACGCCATGCGCTCGCCCTTGATGTCGAGGTATTCGTTAAGCGCCCTTGCCGTCTGGAACAGCAGGTCCTTGTGCAGGTAGAAGGCGTCGGCCTCCTGCCACTTCTCCGTGAACTGCTTCGGCCCCTTTGCGTCGGCCTCCAGGAACAGCAGCAGCGAGTCGGTGGAGCGGCCTGCGCTCATGTAGGCATCCTTCACCACGCGGTCCATGCGCTTCTCCTCGGCGGGGTCGTAGCCGTCGGCGGTAACGATGTTCATGCCGCCGCCCTCGTTGAACGACACCGTCAGCATGCCCGCCTTGTGCGACAGCATGCGGTAGAACTCTATCTGCTGGCAGATGCGTATCAGTCGTATCGTGCGCATGTCCTCCTGGGGCACATCCTTCTCGCCCGGCTCCGGAGCCACAAAGGTCTCACGATATTTGCCCTGCTTTATCTGATCCAGGCGCTCCGTTATGTCGGCATGTGCCAGCCGTGCATCCTCCTTCGCCTTGCCCGTCGGGCGCACGGTGGTAGCGGTGATGTCGCGGTACAACTTGTGCAGCCTGTCATACTCGGCAATCACATGGCTATAGAGCGCAGGGCCCAGCAGGGGCTCCAGCGCCACCGCCTCCTCTTCCTCCAGATAGCCATAGAGCTCTTCGGGCCTGTCCCACCGTGCGGTAGGCATCATCGACAGTATCTCGTTGGTCGTTTTTATTAGCATAGTCGTGGTCTCGTTATTTCGTTATATTGTTATCTCGAAATTACGTTATCTCGGTCTAAAAGTCAAGGGCAAGTGATGAGCGACGAGTGGAGAGGGTTGAGTGAAGAGCGAATGACTGCTGCGCAGCGGCTTCGTTTATTGCCCGGCGATTAAATCGCCGGATCATTCGCCCTCATCATTCTTCACTCTTCACTCTTCACTTTTCACTCTTCACTCTTAATAGTTCTCCCCATAGCGGGTCACTGTCTTCTTGCCGGTGTCATAACTGTCAACGAGGCCGCCTTTGCCATAGACGTCGAAGTAGGCCTTGATGCCGTTTGCCTCCAGACGTTCCATGATGGCGCTGTTGCGGTCGAGTGACTGCTGGAAGGCAGCCATCTGCTCTGTGCCCATAGTTCCGTATGTGGCGATGTCGCCGCCATCTACGAAATCCTCCACGTTGCCGTCGGCAAAGGCTCTCACTCCCCTACCCCTTCTCAGGGCATGGTGTATGCGTCCGCCGCCGGAGAGCGTCTTGATGGCGTTCCATACCTCCGTCTCGTTCATAGTTATCTGCCTGGTAGTGCCTGCGTCGATAATCATCTCGCGGCCCTTCTCTCCGCTCAGGTGGAACTCCGGCCCGTTGGTGATGTGTGTCCTTGGGTTGCGTCCCGTGTACTTCGCACGGTACGTCCTGCCGTCGGCAGCATCCACGTTGTACCGTCGGCCTGGAGTCAGCGAGGCAGGGTCAGTAAACTCATCCACGTTACCCTGGGCGTATGTCAGCATACCCGTCGCCAGACGGCCTGCGCCGGCATTAGCTCCGGTGATAGAGGCAATCTTGCTCTTTGACTTCGCTATCTTGCTCGTCGCCAGTCCCATCAGTCCGCCCAGCACTGCCGTACTCAGAGCCGTGAGTATAGGTCCAAGGATAGAGCCGTGCTCTGCCGTATCTTTAGAAGCCGTTTCTGCGGTATTGACGGCGGTCTTGGCACCCATTTCCTCCAGTGCCACGCCCAGTCCTGCTATGGCTGCGTTGCCCACGGCCTGCAAAGCAATCATCTCAAACTTCTGCGCTGTGTCCAGGTTGTCATTTGACATTGCCTGATAAGCCACACCATAGAGGTTGGCGGCAGCGGTCATCTTGGCAAACATACTGCTTGTGCTGGTGGCCTGCTTCTTGTTGTTCTCCGTCACCGTCTTGGTAGTCTTGCTACTCATCTCGGCATAGGCAGCCCACGGAGCTGTGAATGCCTCTATGTCTGTCTCAGGTGCAAGCGGCATCATCGGCGACAGCCATCCATCTCCCTGTGCAGGCTGCTGCCAGGGAGCGGTGTATGCAGTCACGTCGGTATCGGTGCTGGCACCGCTCTCCCCCTCTGCCGGAGCGCGCAGGGCGTTAGGCACACCGTCGCTGCCTATTCCCATGTCAGCGCCTATGCCGTTGGCGATAGTGGTGTCTATACCTGTGGCGGCACCCTCCTTGCTGTTCATGGCCGCG
>Ga0326513_10001528_pt1 | contig 18002 bp, 9 predicted proteins | sample 2_2465_0518_D_FD_203654 | JGI IMG/M metagenome (GOLD analysis project Ga0326513, IMG submission 203654) | Bovine rumen microbial communities from UC Davis, California, United States - 2_2465_0518 | ecosystem: Host-associated > Mammals > Digestive system > Stomach > Rumen | place: USA: California... | reverse complement strand
CAAGTTCCCATTGATGCTGGCTATTATTGGTGATGCACAGACTGTAAAAGCATTTGGAACAAAGTTTATTGAGAATGAAGAACTTTGGAAATGGAAGGATAAAATTGCATTGGCAAATGCGCCTCAGTTTGAAAAACTCCGTGATGGTTTTATGGAACTTGCTTCAAAAGCATATGTATCACGTGGTGAATGGAAAATTATTTGTTCTAAATTGCTTGAAGGAAAAACGACTGCTGTCGAGCATTTGAAAGAAGAAGCTCCAAAACGTGCTGGTCGTTCACGTGTTTAAGAGGTAAAATTAGTGAATCCAAAATACTCTGCGAGCCGTTTTTCGGCTCATAATAGTTGTTTACAGAAATATAAGCTCACATATATTGATGAGCTTGTTGTTGAAAATAGAGAGTTCTCAGTCCAGAAAAAGGGTTTGATTTTTCACTCTATTGCTGAGCATACTGAAATTGGTGAAAGCTATGAAAGTGTCTTCAAAAGAGCTGAAAAAGAAATTGCAGACTCTGGAATGACAAAAGAAGAACTCGAAAAATATCCATTGATTAAAGCAATTCCAGGCTTTTACTTTTGGTGGCAAAAGTACATCGAAGAGAATGTAAAGAATGGTTTTGGTCTTTATAAAGAGCAATGGGAAAAGGGTGAGCTTGCAGGTATGCCACTCACAGGAGCATTGGATGTTTGTCTCATAAATGAACAGACTAAACAATTCAGGATTTATGACTACAAGACTGGAGCAACAGCCAAACTTTCTGACGACTATAAAAATCAGCTTATACTGTATGTTTATATGCTATCTAAAAAGTTTGGAATTCCAGAAAATGAAATTCCAGAAAGATTTAAGTGCTATCTTTTCTATCCACTTGCTGGAATAAAAGACCTTGATGTGACAAATGCTGCCAAAGTTGAAAAACTTGCATTGAAAAATACGCTTGAATATCGCTTTACACTTGAAGACTACTATGACACAATTAAGAGATTTTCTGACGTAATCGCTGATGATGCTTCTCGAGATTGGAGTGCAGTAGACCAAGTAAAAGACGCAAACATGGATTTTTCATGTTCATTCTGCAGTTTCTGTGGCCACCCTCGATATTGTAAGCTTACATATGATGCTGGACTTACATTTCCTCGCTCTGCAAAGGTTATGACAAAAGAAGAGTCAAAAATTTATCGAGCTTCACAGAAAACTAAATAATCATGAAGAAGTTTAAAATATACCCAATTATAAATGGAGTATCAGACTTTAGAGACTATACTGCATATATTGAAAATATTGTAATAAAGAACTCATTAGAGAATGGCCTTCCATTTGGGTATATTGACTTCAATGATACAGATGGAGACATATTGTCGAAGTTTAACAATCTTCAAATTGGAGCTGCAGTTGATTTTAAAGTTGTTCAAGATGAACAAGATGAAGAATTTGTGCAGAATTTAAAAATTGAAGACTGGGTAATTTTACGTGTAATAGCAAAAAATCGTGAGAAAAATGGTAACAATCTATTAGTTCGGCTTATTTTTGGAAACAAAATGTTTTTATACAAAGATATGACAAACCATTGTTTCGCTCCACAGTCTAATAGTGAAATTATAAAACAAGTCTTAGAGGATGAAACTCGTGGTTGTAGCTTTGAATTAGTAGAGTCAGACTATCCTGACAATGAGCCAATTAAAAGATTTAAAGTTCAAGAAAGCGATTGGGAATTTTTGAAAAACAAAATTGTTTCTGTTTCTTCTTATAAGAAAACTCCAATGTATCTGTATTCAGACTTAAGCAGTAAGTTTCATTTTTCGTCAATAGCTACAATGTCTAGCAAAAATCCAAATGCATTATTGTATCTTACACAAAATACTGAAGAAGAAGGAAAAGCTTTAGAGCAATTTATTAACGACTATAACGCAAAAGAACTTGACCAACCAATTGAGTTTACATTAGATATTGGCCAAAAAGAAGCATTAGAGTCTATGAATAGGCAGTTCTCAATTTTCGACTCTAAAATGTGTACAGTATTTTCTGGCGTAAAAGGTCCAATGTCTAAAATTGAAAATGATAGTTCTCAACTAGCAAAGTACTATCCAATAGATTTTTCTTTTGCAGCCACAACACAAAATGGTTCTTCAATTGCAACAATAAATAATCACGACTTAAATGATGCATATAATTTATTAAATAATTCATTAAAAGGTTTTGATAGTATGTTCACATTGAATATTAAAACAAGATTTAATTCTGAATTATTGAATATTGGCTCATGTATTGCATTATTTTATTCTAAAAACCATTGGGCAAATGGCAAATGGATTTTGACTGAAAGTGAGCTTTCAGTTGATAAAATGGGAAATTCAAGTATTGACTTGAAGATTGTAAGGCCTACTTTCAGTGGTAAGAAGTCAAAAACTACGCTTGAAAATTATGGCTCATTATTCAGTAGATAGAGGAAAAACATATATGGCTCAACAACAGCAAGTAGAAATGCCAAATATAAATTTTGAAAATTTGTATAGTGGATTTCTTAATAAAAATGTTCTTGAAAACAGACACATGCCTTCTAACAGTGATGAATTTGTTTTTAGAAGAGCAAAAATCTATAAATTGAATGGACCAAAAGACGACAGAATTAAAGTTCAAGTTTTGCCTGAATTAGCTGGTCTTAAAGATGAAGAAAAAGAGTCTCTTCCAGAATATCCGCCATTTTTTGCAGGAACATTTCATCCTGGAGATGAAGGCGACTTTACATGGGTTGTATGTACTCCAGACTTGCAGCAGGGATATGTTTTAGGACAGTCAAACATATTTCCAACTGAAGATAAATATGTGAAAGGCTCATCATACAACTATATGGCAATCAAAACTTTCTTAGCACAAAGACTTGCATGTCCTGAAGACTTTGAATATAAAGACATTGTTATTGATAAATGTGTTATGTCACTGACTGGTGGAATTTGTGAAGGTTACAACAGAAAAACTGGAGATTGGTTTTTGTTAAATTCAACCGGAGCTGTCATAACTGTCCAGCAGAAAAAGATTTATATGCGTGTTGGTTCGCCTCCAATTCCTCCTTCAAATGGCCCAACAGGATTTTCAGCTCTTACAATGACAACAGACTTTACAATGTTTAAGACGCCAAATTTTGTAGTTCAAGCTGATACAGTTACATTAGGACATCATGGTCCAGCATTGTATGGTCTTGGTGGACCAGATTTTGGAACTCAAGGCCAGCCATTTATCCCAGCAGATGGAGTTTATATTTAATGAAAAAATACGTTTTAGATATTCGTTTTGGAGCTGAAGCAAAAATTGATATTGACCATGCTCCTGATGTGACAACTGAAGAGTTTGAAAAAGTCTTAGATGAACTTAGAAAAATTATGAATACAGTTCTTCCTGAATATAAATTTAGAGCAGTTGACAGACTTTATGTAGCAGACATCAGTGGAAGACTTGTAAAAGAATTGAATAATATTGGAAAAGTTGTACGAGCTGAACAAATTGAAGAGTTTAGAGTTTGTTTCGCATTTATGGCATAATTACAAGTTCTTTAATTGCGCCGTAAATGTAGTCTTCATATGATTTTCTATTTTGAAGGGCAGGCTCTCTAGAATATAATTCTTTTAGAGAGTCTGTAATTGTATTGATAAATTTCGGAAATAAGCCCACCTGTGCTATAAGCATTTTTTCATTTATAATATATGAAAGTCTTCTATTAAGTTCAAAATATTTTTCATCAACCTTCACTAAGTCATAAATATCTTCAAACTTCATGCCTCTTTTAGACATTTCATCGATTTGAGATAATTTCTGTCGTATTTTTAATTTACGAAAAATAACGGTTTCTTTTTGTGAGCGTCTTCTTTCTGCATATTTACGTCCATATTCTATAAACTGAGGCAGCTTTCTTTTTTTAGATAATCGTAAAAAACCTTTTGAAAAACCTTCTGGCACTTTTTCATTTTTATATATTCTTTTATTAAAGACGCCATTATTATACCATTCATAATTCATATATAATAAATTTAGTGACTCTTTCTTCGAAGATGATGGCAACTTCTTTTGATAATTTTAAACAATAAAAACTATATTATTATCTTATATATAGGAGATTTTTATATGGCAAAAGAAATTTTTCCAAAGTCTGTATTTGAAAACCAGACAAATGGAACTGTTTTCTACCGTGAAGGAAAATTGAATGACCCTATGATGCCTAACACACCAAACATGGCAGGTATCTTTGAGTCATGGCGTTATTCTTTCGACTCTGGAAAACAGATTTTTAGAGCTGAAGCTGAAAGTCCTGATAAACATGGCAAAGTGATGGAAAGACGTCTTATAAAAGACAAATTCGGTAATCCTCATTGGAGTGATTGGGTTGAGATTAGCAATGGTGAAGCACATGGTATTCAGGCAATTGCAATCAATGACCGCCCACTTTTGTTGCCAAACGCAGATGGCGCAATCAAATTGATGATTACTCCACAGATGATTGGAACTCTTACAGCAAATGAGATTCTTTCTTTGGTAAGAGACACTGTTGCTGACAATTACAGTGAAAACTACATTTATGTAAAATGGGACAATTCTTGTGAGACTCCATATGAAGTAATCAATAAAGCATTCCCAAATGGCGGAACAGAAGGAAAATATTACCTTGTTGAAGCTAAACCTGAAGAAGGTGTTGTACATAATTCAACATATTTCGTTTATGAACAGACTGGCGCAACAACAAATCATGGTGGCTACGACTTCATTAAAGTTGAAGCTCCTGCAGACTTAGGTGCATTTGTTTCATACTCTGTTTTCAATGAGCATACAAATGACTCTATCATCCACGTTACACAGGAAGAAAAAGATAAATGGAATAGCAGCTCAAATATTTCTGATGGTATTGAAGTTAAACTTGATGAAATTCGTTCTACTATTGAAACAAATAAAACTGCAATTGAAAACTCAATTGGTGATGTAAAGCGTGACCTTGAAGGAAAAATCGCAACTGTTAAAAATGAATTAACAGAAAGAATGGAAAATGGTTTCGCATCAGCTGCTTCTGAGATTGAACGTCTTGTAGATGAAACAAGAGACAGAATTGAAGCTCATATTTCAGATGATGACAAACATATCACAGCTGAGGAACGCTCACGCATTGCTTCTATGTATGCAACAGTTGGTAATATTCCAACAGGTGAAGACAGATACATTCTCGAAAATGGCCGCTTTGTTCACTCATTTGAGCAGATTGCAAAAGAGAACTCAACAGTAAAAACTGAAGAGTTTACAATCAATGAAAACTTCCATAGATTTAAATATTGGACAAACAAAGAATATATCATCACAAAAGACAAGAAGTTTGTTGAATATATCGAAAATATCATTTCTGGAAATAACTTCATTGATGAGTGCTTCATCGAAATGGCAGGTCTCAAAGTAAGAAATGGTAAGTTTAAGATTGTTGCAAGCACTGGTTTCTCAACAGACTGGTACAATGACGGTGCGACAAGTATTACACGTATCAAAATTCCTTTGACTCATACAACAGACTCAGCAATTGCTGATGCAACACCAGACTCAATCTTCTTCGTTTTCGATAATGATGAAACAGTTGTTGAAACAAGCTCTGTAAGAGTTTATGTAAGATACTCTAAGAAGTCAGCTGTACAGATTGGTGACCCAACAAAAGCACTTCCATTGAACATGGTTGGTCCTGACAATGCAGTTCCAACATATAATGGAAAACCATTGAATGAGCTCTATGGTGGCGCACAGTGGAAAGACATCGTAGGTGACATCAATCTTAATGAAGCACTTGATAAAAAACTTGCTGATGCTTTGAATAAAACTGTGAAAGTTGCAAATGAAAATGACCAGCTCAGATATGACGTTTTCAGAGACGGACTTATTCGCTCTATTTGTCAGCAAACTGGCGACCTTGAAGAAAAGACTTTTGAGATGAAAGCTCCAAGCGGAAAATATCTTGAAGGTCAGGCACTCTTTGAAGGCATCAAAGAAAAGTTTGCAGAAATTGAAGCTCAAGGTTATATAATTCAGAGCTGCAAGGTTGAGATTGAACATGCTTCTACATATCAGAATGAAAAAGGTGAAGAAATTCCACTTTATTTCAAAACTGACAATGGAGCAATTGACCAATCAGTTGCATTCAGTGGAACATTCAACTGGAACTGGCCTGGAAAAACATTCGACTCATTCGATAAAATCATTCTTGGTAATGGTTCAGAATATATCACAAATCCAAAATTCATTATTAAGACTGTAAAATTCGGAGATGTTGAGATTGGTCTTCTTAATGAACTTACAAAGAAATACTATAATGCTACACTCAAAGCTGAAAAATTTGCTGTTGAAGCTGATGAGATTGAACTTGGTTCAGAAAATACTCCTGTAAAAGTTCATGGCCAAGAAGCTGACGCAAGATATGCTTCAAGAGAATTGTTCGAAAAAGAATGCGAAGCTCGTGCTGAAGCAGACTTGAAGAATGCTGAAATTGCCGCTCAGGCAACAACAGCTCTTAAAGGTGAGTTTGAGTCAAAAGTTGCAGAAATTTCTGACAAAGTTGATGAGTTTATCAACAATGCTGAAGACTATAAAGCTGAAGTTGCAGAAGAAACTGAAGAAAGAAAACGTGCTGATGAAGCTCTTGCAGCAGTTATTGACACAGCTAAGGCAGAAATTGATGAGCTCAAAGAAACAACAGCTAAGAAAGAAGACCTCAAGAAATATGAGAAAACTTTCAATGTTGAAAACTTTGACTTGATTATCGACAGCAATGAAAAATTGCTCGAGACTTTGAAAGATGGTACTTTTGAAAACTCAAAAACAATTCTTTTCAGAGCTGGAAATTATTCACTTCAGGGCAATGAAATTGCTGATGTACGTATCGACTTCTCTAAGATTGTATACATCAAAGGTGAGAGATTGACTAGTGTTGACTTGTCAACTGGAAATCCACCTGTTGAAAACACATTTGATACAACTGAGTTTGAAGGCATCAATTTTGAAGTTGGTTCAGGCATAAATGCACTTGTAATTTCTGACAATGAGGAGAGAACAAAGAAACTTACTGTTGCTGGTAAAACGACAGTTCTTCTTCTTCCACAGTACAGCAGATATGAGCTTAACATTGAGGATGATGCTGAAATCACATTCTCAAATGTTCAGGATAAAGAATATACAATTTTCATTGACCAGAATGAAGAAGCTAAGAACGTTAAAATTGCTAACGCTTCAGCAAATAATAGTGTTGAGTTTACAACAGGTCTTGAAAATCAAAAGCCAATGATGAGAACAATCCTTAAAATTAGAGGTAATGATGACTTCACAGAGGATGCAATCATTGTTGAAGAAGTAATTTACGGTGTTTCAAATGGAACATTGATTGGAAGCACAATTCCAGTTCGTATGTATGACACTTTGAAAGAATGCTACGGCGTTGATATGTCTGCTCTTTGCGTAAATGCAAATGACACTTCAGCTGTTGTTGGTGGCAACCTTGTATTGAATCCAAAAATTCTTACCGGTTGGGCACATAATGACAAAGGCGCAGATTATGAAGTTATTGCTTCTGATGGCACAGTTATTGGTGAAGGTAATTGTGATGAAGAGACAATCTTCAAAGTTCCAGAGACATTGAGAGCAGACTACATTGGTGTTTACTTCAAAGTTAAGCCACAGATTGTAACAATCATGATTGATGACATGTATGCTCCATATGTTGTTGAGTCTTCTAAGAGTGGTTTCGTAAAAGTTCAGGCTTACTATGGCACAGCTGACATTTCATTCGATATGGAAGAAGGTTATTCTTTGTATGGTTTGAAAAACCCACAGAGAAGTGAAATCTATCAGGGAACACTTCCTTATACATTCCAGGTTGCAGCTGACGCTTCACGTAAAGACTTTGACTTGAAGATTGAGCCAAAATTCTATAGAGATTTTAGTGACTTTGCTTTGAAAGTTGTTTCAGACGGTAACTTTAACAAAGAGAAATCTGCATTTGTTGGAAATAACAAATTCAAGATTGAGCCAGTTTATACAAAAGATGCTGATGCAAACTTTGGTGTTCTTTACACTGCAGCTCCAATCACATTTATTGGTCCTGAAGGCGTAGCTGGTTCAGTAGACTTTGTTGATGCTGGAAAAACACAGGAAGCAACTTTGAATATCTCTTCTGAGTTTGCTAACAAATATGTAAACCTTGAGTTTGCAATTGCTGGTGACCATGAGAATGTTACAAAGAAATTCTTCATCACAGCTGATGGCGCAAGTGGCGAAATTATTGGTCCAAAAGTTCTTGACAAACTTGCAGGTGAAACAAAAACATTTGAGTTTGAATACAGCACATTTAATGCTGAAGACATCGAAGGTGAATGGTCAGTTTCTGACAGCAGTGTTATTTCAATTGTTGAACAATCACTTGATGGTGACACACCAAAAGTCAAAGTTCAAATTAAGAAAAACGGTATTGCTTCACTCATCTTCAAGACAAACAACTTTGGTTGCGTAACAAAACTTTTGGTTGAGTCAAGAGTTCATGCAGCTTCTGTAAAATGTGACAACATTTCAGTAACACTTGATTCAACAAGAATTATGCCACCAGTAAGATTCTATGATGTTGATGGAAATGAAATTGGTGCAGCAGATGTATATGACTCAACAGGTGTATACAAAGTCGTTGAAGAAAAAGGTGAAACTTACTTGAATGATGAATATGGTGATTATTTGAATGTAAGAAGAGGACCATTCCCAAGTGGTGTAACTTCTAAAACAGAGCAATTCAAATATGTCTCAAATGATGCATTTGTTGAAGAGTCTATTCCAGGCACTGCAACAATCACTGGTAAAAAGTATAGAGTTTCAATTGACTGGTCTGCTAAAGACACAAAGATTGACTCTCTTACATTGTACACTGCAGATGGTGTTTCTAAGAATGGAAATGCTTTCGTTGTAGGTGGTACAACAGTAAGTATCATCATCAAGCTTGTTGATGGAAGCACATTTACAAATACAGCTCCACTTGAAGCTGCTTTCGAAGAGTTCGAAGTTACAGACTCAAGAAATGGCTACTTCAGTGCAAGAGCAGTAATGCCAGCAAACGCTGTAAATGTAAGCCTTTAATCACTAAATAAATAACAATGGCCTGAGGGTGAAAGCCCTCAGGTTTTATAGGAGATTTTCTATATATGAGTTACAAGTTAACTGAAGCTGAACGCAAACACGTTGCAGCCGTTGAAGACACAAAAGTTTTCCTTACTGCAGACCATGTAGAAGGAAGAACACCAAGCATTAAGCTTCACATCACAGATGAAGATAAGCTCAATCATGAAGTTGAGCTTCCTTCTTATGCATTCTACTGTGATAAAAATGATGATGCTGTTTCAAAAATTCGTATTAAAGATGAAGTAAATGGTGAAGAAATTGAATGCAAAGGATACGATGGCAAAGGTATTGGTTGGCGCTATCGTATTACATTTATCAAAAAGGAAGACACAGACTACGTTGAGGCTATCAAACTTATTTGTGAGAATGACCCTGCTAAGTCTGTAACAATGACATTTAACAAAATGGCAGCTCTTACTTTGGAAGGACTTACTGTTGATGGTGGTTCAACTTTCAAATCAAATGCTGTATTTGAAAAAGGTGTAAATGTCGGCGAAAACTTGAATGTAACAGGTGATGTAACTGCTGAAAATGTTCGTATTGAAAAAGACTTGACAGCAAATGCAATCACTTCCAAAGATACACAAACAGACATGCTTCATACAAAGAGCGCTTCATTCAAAAATACTGATGATGAGCTCGGAACAGTTGAGTTCAAAAATGAGCATATCGTAATTGACGAAAGCAATGATGTTGAAATCGCAAAAGCAAAAATCAACGAAGTTGAAGCTTCAAAAGTAAACTCTAATGAAGTAGAAGCCAACTCACTTAAGTCAACATCAGCTGAAGTCGGATCACTTAATGTTACTGGTGGTTCAACATTATCTGGCCCTGTAACTGGAAATCAGGCAAAATTCGTAGATGGTGATTTTAACACACTTCATTCTAAAATAGCAACAGCTGACCAGGCAGCAATCGATAATCTCGTTATTAGCAAGAAAATTTTGACTGACGAAGAGTCTACTGCAGAGTTCAAAGGCGAGACAAAATTGCTTGGAAAAACAAGAGTTGCTGATGAATATGTTCAAGAATCAGAAGTAGCCCATGCTTCAGTTGGAAATGCAGATATTGACAACGAAGCTGTTAAACTTTCTACAATTGAAGACCTTACTGTTGAAGATGAAACTGTTGAAAACCTTAAATTGACAGGTGCAATGACAACTGCAGATGGTAAAAATATCTTCAAAGTAAATGGCGATACGGATGTTGAACTCGGTGATGGAGACAAGAGACTTGTTATTAAGTCTGCTGGAATTGGTGAGATTGATGATGAAAACCACTACCATATTGAAGCTGAAATCGATGGAAAATCAACAATGTTGTTGACGACTGAAGACGCTTCAAAGTTTGGTCTTGATAATGTTGTTGATAAAACTTCTAACCAGCAAATCAACGGTATTAAACAATTCAATAACACACTTTTTGCAAATGATGCAATTGTTGCTAAACATCGTAACTATTCACATGGATATTCTGAAGAAAACAGAAATATTGTTTATCGTGGTCCAGACCTCAATGATAAGTCTACTACATCATATTGGCTCGACAATCCTGCTTATGCTGAAGCTCAGGCAGAAAAAGAAGCTTATGATGCGTCTTCACAGAAATATTCAGATGCTGTTATCGCTGCAAATGCAATGAATAATGCTTTCAGAATTGCAAAAAGAGCTGAAAATAATGTAAAAGACACTGTTCTTGAAAATATCAAAAATGATGCATATAATAAATTCGTTTCATCTGGTGACGAGATTAGCATCAACACTTCAGAAATTGATAAAGACCCTGCTGCTACAGCAAATACAGCAAGTTCTTTGAACACAAAAGCACGTGCTCTTAAACAGATTTTAGCTTCAAACATTGGTTTGAATTACAACACTTACAAAGTTTATCCTCTTAAGACTGCAATCGACGCTTATAATGCTACACAGGCAGAAGAAAATCATATTGCTCTTATAAGAGGTGACAATCTTGTTTTTGATGGATACGAAACAAATGTTGCTGTTATCAGCAATGAAACATTTGCAAAGATTGACTCAGTTTATGATGTTGCTGTAAACTCAGCAGCAATAGACGTAAGCGCACAAAATTATCTTCAGAGAATTTATGATGTTCTTACAAAAGAGAACATTGAAAGCGTTGTTGGTGCAATTAATAGAAAAATTGAAGAGTTCCCAATTTTGAAAGCTTTCATGAGAGATGACTATGGCCAGATCAAAGATGTTACATCATTCTTCTCATATTGTGATAGTCTTAACTCAGGAAATAATCCAGCAATGAGGGTTATTGATACTTATGTTGCTGCTATTACAGCTGACCCAGCATTGAAAGGAGCTGCACTTTATGAAAATCAGGAAAAACATGAAGATGGTGTTTATTCAACGCTTGAGCCTGGTGTTTATAATGTTGTTACAACAGTAAGTGTTCCATTGCTCGGTGAAGTTCCTGTAATTTTGACTGGAGTTGAATATAGCTACAATGGTACAGATGAGTCAAGAATAACACAGTATGGTGAAAAAGGTCTTACAAGCAAAATTATCAATAATTATAGTCATCTTTCAAACAGCTATAAAAATGCGTTGAAGTGCCTTACTGGAAATATTCCTGCAGCTGTAGCAAATCTTAAGAAAATTGCTGATTCATCAAGAATAATTGATGACCTTCCAAATGAAGATGTCAGACTTGCAATCACAGCTTCAGACTTTGACACAGTTGTTGATGAACTTTATGGCTCACTTTCAAACAACTTCAAAAATGTTGTTGCAAAAACTGATGTTGTAACTGCAGTTGAAAATGCTATTGATGAGGTTAAAACAGACTTTGGAATGGTTTCTTCAGGTGAAGCAGATAAGATTATTCTTACTTCACTTTTGCGTACATGCAGTGAAGTAGATGCTCTTATTGACGGAACAACTATTACTACTCCAAAAGTAGCAAGCGACCTTTCTAGTGCTGAGAACCTTTATAACACATATCTTTCAACAGTTGACACTCTCAATACAGCTATTGCAAACTTCAATACAAAATCTGCAGTTTACGCTGAAGATGAATACATGAAGTCAGCAAATGAGACTTCTGGTACAATTTACAGACATGAAGATAAAACTTCTGAAGATTTGACTTTCGACACAAGAAACATCTATGCTCCTGAGAGAACAGTTACAGTTGAATTGTTCCGCACTGGAAATATTGTTGAAAAATACATCAATCCAGAAGTAAACACAGTTCTCAATTTTGGTAATCCAGAAGATGAGCTTTCTTTTATGGGTGCAGCTAATTCAGATGGTGATGAGCATATTCTTGCAACAATTGGTGGACATTTGCATCAGGTTGCATATCTCGACGACTTCAAAGACAGCCACCTTGAAAATCTTGACGGTGTTGCTAAAGGTGTTAAAATCATCGAAGAAGACGAGACACACAATGTATCAGTTGTAACTGATAAAGAGCTCAAGACTGTATACACTTCTGCAGAAATTGCTAAAGGTGCATATGGAGTTTCTGAAAAAGAAGGTGGCACACACCTTATTGACTTTGTTGCTGGTGACGGTATTGAAATCAAGAATGAAAGAGGTAAGGTAAAAATCTCTGCTGATAAATTTGATGTTACTGATAATGGTGACGGGTCAATCAGTCTTGGAAGCGCAGCTGGAAAAACAAGCTTCACTTCATCACATGGTGACCTTACATTCAAAAAGGACGGTGATGATGTTGATGTAAACTTGTCAAATGTCTACACAGGCGACGAGTTTAGAACTGATAAAATTTTGTCAGACTACGAACGCCTCACTGCAACTGAGAAAAATAACAAAGCTCTTGCAAAAGCGCTCGATGTTAAAGCTGTTCGTGATGAACTCAAAACAGTTGCTATCAACACTCAGACTTCTTTGGACACACGCGTTCCTTCAGCTCCACGCCATACAGGTTCATATATGTTGAATGCTGTAGTTCTTGCAAGTGAGCCTGATGAGAATGGAAATGTTGAGATGACATCTAAATACGCTTGGAATGGTGCAATTATGCTTCCAGACACAAGTGAAGATGCGCGAGACGACTCAGGTAATCCACTTGTTGTAAGTCCAGATGCTGGTGACGATATTGTTGAATACGGCTTGAAGATGCATATCATCAATCAGCGTGTAAAATATGCTGATGGTTCAGAGAAAATAGAAAGAGTTCCTATTCTTACTTGGTCTCGCTTAAACTAATGTAAAAAACTCATTATGAAAAATATGGGAACGCAAGTTCCCATATATTTTTTTAAATATTTTGACTATTTATACAGTAGGAGATTCTTATTAATGGCTGATATAAGAGCAACTGACATAGAAGACGTTACAGACTATGTTGAAAAAACTAATACAAGTAAATATACAACACTCGAGAATGGGTTTGAAGTTGGATATGAAAAATACATTATGAATGTGAACTCACAAGAAGCTTCAAATGATAATGAAATTCGTGAGGTTATTGAGTCAGTTCCAGAAGCTATCTATAAAGAGAAGAAAAACACAAACAGAAAATCAAAAATTATTGAAGAATGCCGCACTGATAAAGAGGACATTCATAACAAGACTTTGATTTCATATGAAGAGACTTTGCATCAAATTGATGAAGAAGCACAAATGCGTGCTCAATGTGATGAGTCTATTGTTGGACACAATACAGACTATTTGACAGAAAATACAATTGACTATGCTGATAATGAACATGATATTGCAACTTATGAAAATTTTAAGCCAGCTACAAATCAAGGTTTGACAAATACGCTTAAAACTTTGTTTACAACTGACCAAAACGATGAAGGTAAATTAAAACTTGATGCTACTAAACCTGTGAATGAAAGAATTTATGAAACATCAAGTGAATTGATGAACTATACAAATAAAGTTTCTGAAGGCGTTATCGCTTTGGCATCTGCTTTGAAAGAAACTGTTGGTGTAGACCTTGAAACAGAAATGGCTAATACAACATTTCAGTCAGTTGAAAATACACTTACTGGAGAATATATTTCAAAGTTTGTGAATAATACAAATCTTGAAAGAGATATATATGACCTTGAAAAAGGAAAAGCGCATATTAAAGAACAAACAATTGTAGACTACATAAATGCAATTACAAATGCGCTTCTTGACTATGTCTCTAACCATGAAAATACTAAACTTTCAAGAGAAGTTTATGATGCCGAAAACGGAAGAACATCAATTGAAAAAATTAAAGTTAAAGACTACATTGATGAATGCATTAACCAGGTTTTAGACTATGTCAACAACCATGAAAATACAGTTCTTTCGAGAGAAGTATATAATACGTCAGACGCTGAAAAAACACAAGTTAGTAAAGTCAAGGTTAAAGAATATATTGATGAATGCATCAACCAAATGCTTGATTATGTCTCTGACCATGAAAACACAATTTTGAAAAAAGACTTTTATGATGGTAAAAACACAAAGAGCACTGTAAAAGTAACAAATGTTAAAGACTATGTTGACTCTTGTATCAATAAAATTCTTGAATATGTTTCTGGCAATGATGTTGTTCTTTCAAGAGATATTGTAGATGGCACAACAACTGTAGCAAAAGTAAGTGAAACAAATGTTAAAGACTACATTGATGCATGCATTGATAATGTTCTTAAATATATTTCAGAAAGCAATCGGAAATTAGCTAAAGCAATTAACGCACTTGCATTAGATACAGCTGGTGTTTCAGGCTTCATTTCTTATGAAAGAGTTGATGGTGATAAAGCTGTTATCACAACTACAGAAACTCTTAATCAGAATATCGACAGCAACTTCAAAGCTGTTACTGACGCTGTTAATGAGCTTAAGAACATTACGACTGGAGTTTCAACCTCATCATTTACTATTACTAAAAATGACACTGGTCTTGACAAGATTGAACATAATAAAAATACTGTTAGTCAATTTACAAGTGATAATGACTACACAGGCGACGATATGCCTGTCACAGCTGATAACCTTTATTCTTATGTCCGTAAAGCTGATAAAGCATTGTTTGCTCGTTCATCTAATGACAGTGAAGGTAAATCTGTCGGCGATATTATGTTCGTATCTGAAAACTAAAAATATAAAATGCGCAGCCTAAAAACTGCGCATACTTTTCTTGGAGGAATAAAGATTGGCACATTTTTTAAATGTCAAAAATCAAGACATAAAAGTTAAAGCTGGTGCAGAAATGAGAATTTCTCTTACAACAGATGCAACACTTCATTGTGGAGATAAAGCTTCATTTCTTATAAATGAGTTTGGTGTATCACATCTTAGAATTGGAAAAAAGAAATTAAAAGTCGATGATAAAATGAACTTATTTTTCTTTTGGCCATCTAGCCCTACAGCTTTGAAATATTATGATGATGGTTCAACTATAGATAAGCATAAAGCTGAATACGATACAACTTTCAATGTTAAATCTGACAAAGACTTAATCGGTATTGTATATGTCGATAATGCAAATGACTCACTTTCACAGCAAAAAGTAAATGAACAGATTGCAAAATATTCATTAAAATATGCTAAAACGCCAAATTTTCCAACAGAAGCTGATGGTTCTTGGGTTTTTGATACATGGCAGCAATTTGATAAAACAGTAGACAATTCAATCTCGTATTATTTTAAGCCAATATTTAGATTGAATAGAGTAAATGCTCGAAAACACTATTATGGTGGTAATAACAGTGAAGAGATCTATACTGGCTATAATCCTTCATTATTTGAGTTGCCTTACGATTATACAGAAGTAACAAAAAAATATAGAGAGTTTACAGAAGATGATATTAATGAATATGGACTTTTCCCAGATGGATATTCTACATCAAGAGACTTAAATAAACTTCCGATTAACTCATATAGCGGATACGATGACTACTATCTTTGGAGCCCATCTGATGTCGAAAGTCACAAGTTTTGTGACCATGATAATGGCGCAGGTGTTGTTGTTAAATTATCATCACGAGAATATGTTAATACAACATATAAAGAAAACTTGCCTGAAACATTAACTGACTCAATGATTGATGTTGACTTTTACCAAAATACACTTGAAAGAAAGTATAAAGTAAGTATTTCACCAAACTCATGTAAAGATTGTTCTAATAACTCAATTTATTGGACATATAAAGATAATAAAGAATCTGAAACAGTCCAATGGGAAGCTAATACTGCAGGAAAGGTTTCTGAAAACGAATTGACACCTCCAACAGTTTCACAGTCAAGATATTTGTTAAACTTCACAAATTTCACAGCAACGCCTGATGACAATGGAGCTTTTGTGCATTCATATGAAGGCTATGAAAAAATTGAAACAACTGTAAAAGACCCTGTAACAAAAAAAGACGTTGCTAATAAAACTCTTCTTAGAAAAGGTGACGTTTATAATAAAGAAGTTTCATATCCACTTCCAGTAAAATTTAGATATAATGGTAAACTCTATGACTCATTTGCAGCCGCAGCAAATGAGGCGATGTACCCAACAGATGCATATGGTTCATTGGCAGAAGACCTCGTTAAAACAACAACTCAAACAGTTACAACAACCACGACTGTAACTACTACAAAGTCTATTCCTGCTTTTACGTTAAAGTATAATATAAAAGCAGATTATGAAGTTGACTATTATGACATTGTAGACAGTAGTATTACAAGTGTGTCTGGAAAAGACTATGAAAAACTCAAAGCTGAAGGAAAAATCTCACAAACAAAATTTGAAAATAGAGGACAAGCATCAAATATCATAGAAAGCGGAGACAACATGTCTTATTATGTTTCTTATAATTCAAGTGAATATGGCACAAGTGGTAGTAAACTATCTTCAAAAATTGAAGCTCCTGGTGATGACTTATATGCTGGATATTTAGATGTCTATAACAGAATTATTAAACCTGCAATTGACGCTAAAATGGTCGTAAATGTAAATGAAAAATCTAATGATAAAGTAGAAACTAATACTGAATACAATTATAATGTATCTGTATTAATCTTTGATGTATGGGCAAAATAAAGCACTTAGAAGTAAACCTAGACACAAACAATGCTTGTAATATGAATTGCAAGTATTGTTTTCTAGGTGACAAAAATAATTTTCATCAACCACATTTTAATAAAGACTATTATGATAGCTTAGACCTCAGTAAATGTAAAATTATTGAATTTTGGGGTGGTGAGCCATTTTTGTATTGGGAACATTTCAGCATGATTGCGTCATATTTCAGAGACAGATGCCCACAAGCTGACTTGTACGTTCTTTCAAACGGTTCAATCTTAAATGAGAATATCATAAACTTCTTGATTGAAAAAAGAATATTTTTGTCTTTAAGCCATGATGGCCCAGACCAATATATTCGTGGTGATGATTTTTTAAAAGACACAAATAAAATTGAGCTCTTGAAAAAGCTTCCATATAAAATTATTTTTTCAATGACGCTGACATCACAGCATGCGCCATATTCTGAATATAAAGACTTCTTTTACAAATTGTCTGAAACAGGACTAAACTTCACTTGTAAAATTATTCCAGCTCGTGGAACAGATGACTTCAATATGCCATTCGCTTTCACAACAACTGAGCATGCTGAAAATCTAATAAAATTCTTTTCAGACATGATTGATGATTGCAATAGAAATTTAAAGTCTTCTATTATTTTTTACTATACATTAGCACGTTTACTTGGTCGCTCTAAAAGTAAATATCCATGCAGTACGCATGAAAGTGACTTTCTTGCAACAACAACAGATGGCTCAAAAGTTGTGTGTCATACTGGAAAGAAAGAAATGACAAAAATTGCTGGATGTTTAGACTGCCCTGCAGCTGGACA
>Ga0326513_10001527_pt1 | contig 18008 bp, 17 predicted proteins | sample 2_2465_0518_D_FD_203654 | JGI IMG/M metagenome (GOLD analysis project Ga0326513, IMG submission 203654) | Bovine rumen microbial communities from UC Davis, California, United States - 2_2465_0518 | ecosystem: Host-associated > Mammals > Digestive system > Stomach > Rumen | place: USA... | reverse complement strand
GCTGGCTGTTCCCAGCATTTCAGCCATTTCGATGATCCAGTGGCCCTGCATTTTCCGGTACACATTCTCATCGTCCATCCGCTTCAGATCATCGGAGAACCATTCATCCTTTAATGCCAGGAAGCGGAAGAAGCTGGACTTGCCAAGGCCCTGTTCACCGACCAGGCAGAGCATGATCTCGAACTTGCATCCGGGATGATAAACACGCTCCACTGCACCGAGCATGAACAGCTTCAGACACTCATAAGTCAGATCGTCTTCCGGAGCCCCCAGATAGTGATGCAGCACGGTCTTCATCCGTTCCTTACCATCCCATTCCAGGGATTCCAGATAGTCCCGGATCGGATGATAAGGATGCCGCTGTGCCACTACCCGGATCGCGTTCAGGATGTTTCTCTCCACTGTCAGGCCATAGAACTTTTCCAGATACAGATAGATCTGGCAAAGGTCATCATCTGTGATGGCGGGATCCTCCCTCGGCCACCCCAGATCCCGGATGATGCTCGGCCTGTCTGTGAAAAGATCCTGACAGATTGCACCCTTCATGAGAGGATCGTTCTCCAGGGCAATGACACAGTTTTCTTTTGTGTTCCGGGGCTGGCCCTTCTCCGTCGGCTCCAGGCTGTCACGTATTTCTTCAATCTCTTGAAGCATCTCGGCCGGCATATCGCTCCAGTCGCTTTTCAATTCTCTCAACCTCCTTTTCGAAGCAGCGCCGCAGTTCTTCATTTTCGGACTTACCGGCGGCAAGCAGTTCGTCCAGAACGTATTCGATAAAAGTCTTTCGGTCTAGTGCCTCGCAGAACAGAGGATGCCAGTCATCGTCATCCATGCTCTTTGGGGCATATTTCGATTCCCAAGATCTGAGCAGACCGAGATAATCACAAAGGACACGAGTTGCTCGATCTGCCCAGACTTCGTCTCTGTCAGACTTCACATTTTTGGTCTGGGCGTTTTTCGCCCAGGCCACTTTTTGTTCAGATCTTTCGTGTTTGGTCTGGGTACTTTTTACCCGGACCACTTCCTGATGATTTTTATTTTTCGGAGGACATATTCCGAAATCAGAAGCAAGCTGCAGAGCTGCCTCTTTGGGAGTCAATCCCAACAGTCTTGCCGTTAGATCAACGGCATCACCGGTCGCGCCGCAACCGAAGCAGTAGAACCGGTCATCCAATTTCATACTCGGATTCCTGTCATCATGAAACGGACAGCAGGCCATCCCGGCCCGATTCACTTTTATGCCATAACATTCGGCGGCCTGCCGGGCTGTAACAGCCGCCTTTACTTCTTTGAATAAATTCATGCAGTTCCTTTCCTAAAATGGCAACACCGCATGTCCTCACCTTGATGACTTGCGATAGCGAGAAAAATCAAGTGGTCATTTTGTCCACTTGATCCGAATCACCGGAGTGGACAAAATGTCCCATCCGGTAAGGCACAAAAAAAGAGCACCTCACATTTCCGTGTTTCACAAAAATAAGAGATGCCCTCAGTGCTCGATATTCTGTTTTCGTTTTCTGTCTGCCGTCTTGGACCCGGCACTCTCGGTTCGTAGTCGTTCCTGATTCTCTTTCAGTTTCTTCAGAAGTGACTCTTTCGCGGTTGTCCGGATCGCGGTCGTATTCGCCTCCCGGACTGCCGGTTCATGGAGTCTGGCTCGGACCGCCTCCAGCACTTTGGATGCCGCCTTTTTCATCTGACTCCTGACAGAATCCAATGCTTTCCCGATGATGCTTCTGGTCTTTTCCGGAGTTCCCCTGGCCGGTGACGTAACCCATTTCTTATAATCCTCCACTATCGCCAAGTCCGATTTTACGGTTTCTGCCTGAACCGTTTCCGTTACAACTTCGACTGCCTTCTCATATGCCGCCTCTGAAATCTCCGCAGAGATCGCCTCCACATCTTCCAGCTTCAGTGTTGCCGCTTCCAGGGCAGCCTCCGCTTTTGCCAGTTCTTCAGCTCTGGCCTGAAGAATATACTGCTGTTTTTCAAGGTACTCCCGGCCGCCGGAAGTGACCTCGCGTTGCATATAAAGATCATGGTTTTCACAGATCTCCAATAACAGGTCCCGGCAGATTTTATCGAAAGTCATCTTCCGGTTGTTGAACTTTGACTTCGGCTTACTGGGGTCGGGAAGTTCAATTCCCATCATTTCCAGGGCCTTCTCCTGCTGCGGAAACCGATGTCCATAGCCGTCTTCACAATCGAAAACGTGACGCTCCTGGATGTGCGGCGTTGTCTCGTCCAGGTGAAGTGCCCAGTCCAGAATGTGAAAGTATTCTCCATACCGGTTTGTAAGCTCAGAGAAGAAAGTCGCAACAATCTCAGTCAGTGTTTCCGCCGGGACTGTTCCGGAGATGTTGCCGATCTGCAGGATTGTTTCTTCAGGGCAGGTCCTCCGGTCTTTCAGAAGATCTTCCGTTGTCCGGTTTCGTTCCGGATGCCGGTTTCTGATGTTCCGTTCATTCTGGGCTTCCACCGATTCATGGTAAACGATCCGGTAAAACTGTGACTCAACTTCCTCGAAGGTCATAAAGGTCCGGTCCGGATCTTTCATGTGTGTTCCCTGCATGCAGTCCCAATACACATTCAGGGCGGTCTTTGCCGGATCAATGTGTTCCGCATGATCCACATCGAAGCTCCGGTCATTGTGCTTTGGGGAGTAGACTCCCTTCTTGCCGGCACGGGCATTGTGCCTGGTCAGTGTTAAAGGTGTTTTCATCGATTCCTCCATTCTGTGTTTTTTCCGAAATGCGCAGCGAAGCTGCAAAAGCCTGTCACTCCTGCGACAGATATTACGCAGTAATATGTGGCGAGGCGCCACATACTGCGCAAGAGCTGCCGCCCTTGACCTGCTGAGGCGTTTCACCCTCAACCCGATCAGGACTTCTCGCCCTGAACCCCGGCAGGGGAGTGCCGCCCCTTGCATCTCCGCACAAAGGGCTCACGCCCTCTGTACACCCGCCGCCGAAACCTGAACCGCCCGACCTTATGGCCGGAGTCGTGCCATTCAGCTTCCGCCGGTTTTTGCAAAATCGTTCACCGGACGTTTTTGCAAAAGAAAAAGCCGGTGATCGACCGCAACTCCCTTTTCGGGAGAGCAGCCGTTCATCGGCTTCACCTTCGCTGATAAATAACGCAAAAGCTTATTTTTCAGCTCGGTATGTAGTACACTTCATTTCTCTGCAGTAACCCAGTCATCACCCAGAACTTCATCATCGTAAGGGGAGGTCTCTGTGTGAATTTTCCCAGAATGAATATTGTTGATCACCAAGGTTGCGCTGTCTCCATTGGAAACGGACTTAAGAGTTTTTCCATCTCGCCACTTTTTCCAATTCTTAAAGATCCCAACTACCGTCCTCTGCTCGGTTGAGTGATCATTCATCGGAATGTCTATAATATCACCAAGGTTTATGGTTTCGTTTTGCTCTGTCTGAACATCCAGATGTATTTCATTATCATCATATGCAAGTGTAGCGGCGCTCAGAATAATCATTTACATATACCTCGGATTTTAAAATGGCTCTACGTTATAAAACTGTGACATATATCTGGCTGCTTTCAAAGATTCCGGTCCGATATATTCCATATATTTTTTCATACCGCCCTCATCATTCATCAATGCTTCAAGAACGCTGACCTCGGCCACATTCCCAATATCAGCATTATCATCCAGTACCATTTCCTCAAGAAAATCAAATGCTCTTTTAGTCTTGCCAGGATTCTCGCCAGCTATTTTTCTGATATATGGGACAACGACCATCCCGAACATGATATGCATACCATCTTCATGCTCATCCACATCCGCATCCAATTTCAATTGGTCAAATACTTCCTTGTCTTCAGGAAACCGTTTGACGAATGCATTATACAGCTCGTCGTACTTCATACCTTTCCCTCCCATTCAAGAATTGCTCGCTGAAGCTGCTTGCTAAGCGTTCTCGCCATTTTCCTGTCCTTCCTGCTCAAGGATTCCTTCGAAATGATTTTTTCGAGGCGGCGTTTCATCTCTGTTGCCTTTTGATAATGCCCTTTTGGCGAGAGAAGAGTGCCCGTTCTTTTTTCAAATTTAAGAACAGATGCAGTTCCTCCGTCTCCAATAAAACTGCCCCTCCGATACATTTCACTGATCGCGTTTTTCAGCTTATCATTTCTTGTCCGTTTTAGAAGTGAATCCCTTCTGCTAACACCAATCCAGTGCTTGAATTTTGCCGGAAGTGCCTGCCCATTAGGACCAACATAAAAGTCTGTTGATTTTGGCTTTCCTCCGCCAAACCCTCCATGATACCCGCCGCCCATTATCTTTTCACCTCTTTCGTATTGTGAAAAGACTGCGGCTTAATGATTACAACATTAATACCAAGTTTCTTAATCTCGGGTGCATTTACCGGAGCAGCACCGTAAAACAATATTGTTTCTGGCTGAAGAGAACGCGCTACATGCTCGATGCCTGCTTCAAATGTTGTACGATAGGCTTTAACCTTCAGGCATCCCAATGATCCGATAGCAATGATGCTATGTTTTGAGATGCCATCACAACAGCAGTCAAATGTCCTTGTGTCTCCAAACCGAATGTTTGGAATCACCTTGATTCCTTGTTGTTGCAGCCAGGCCCCAATTGTCCGGCTCCGGAAGATATTCCAGAGCTGCATAGAATAGGGCATATCATAGTACACGCTAAAGTCCGGTGCGATAACTCCTTCAAACTTACCCAGAGCATCCACATATCTTGACGGCTGATTCCAGATCCTTTCGAAAAGGAAATCGTCCTCATAGAAACAGACCCATTGATGGAAATCTTTCTTTTCCTGCAGGGCTTTGGAAAAAGGAATCATCCTTCTGGGGACTTCATGCTCTTCCTTTATTACCGGGAAGTCGTATTCACCTGCATAATGTGCATCTTGGAGAAGAGATGCATGAAACACATCTACGCATCCCCCTCGTTCGCTGTTCACTTTACTCATTACAGCCTCCTTCAAATTGTATTTGAAGGATTCCAAGCGCTTGTATCCTTACAACGCTTACTATAATTGAGAGTGAAAGCGACCGCTAAGAACGATTTTCGGGATTTTCTTGATTGAGGTTTACTCCTTTGGTCGGATTATAAGATCCAGCAGCAGCCTCATGTTTTGAATTCTTTTTCTTGTCCACTCCTTCTTCTGCCATATATCAAACAAATTGTAGTATCTGAAAAAGGAAGCCCAGTCTTCTTCTGTCGACTCTTTTCTGAACCATTCCTTATAAGGTTCCCCTTCATTGGTTTTACAGACTTCTTTGTAATGCACTCCTATGACCAGGATCTCCTTTATCAGATCCATCATTGTGTTTTTGGAATACAGGTCGGTTTCTTCATCAAAGATATAGTCAAGAATGTACCGGCGTTCCTTAACCATTCTGCTTTCTGTTGTGACGGAGCCACCAAATTGTGATTCGATCCAAACGTCACCGACGAGCAGTGCTAACGCATGTCGATTAACTTCTTTGAGTCCCTTTTCCTCCATAAGGCAGGCTATGTGATAGATTGTTTCTATGGAAAATTTCCACTCTATCGTAAACAATGCCAGTGAAGCAAAAACCATATCATGATCGCTGTTGTTTGAACGAGCAATTAACTCCTCGACCATATTGTCGTACTGTTCAAACATATCCTCAAAGCGAGGATTGGAGACCTTCTTCACGCTGCCGATCCGCTTCTCAACTATAGCCTTAATAACCTCAAGATCATGGATATTTTGATGCTCGAAATAATTCATTTCCGTAAACTGGTACCCTTTGAGCTTTTGCTCTATGGTATCCATGTCTATATTGGCATATTTGTGATCGGGCGGGAGGTCTGAATCTCTTTCCAGTTCCTTCCTCTTATACTTCAGAACATATTGAACAATTCTGGACTGAAGCATTCTTTCGCTGTCATCCGCATCACCAAGAAAATGGCGCAGAGGATACACCGGATCAGTGTAATCATAGGAGTATTTGATGAATTCCAGCGTAATATAATTTGCGACTGCTACGACCCACTCCATATCTACATTATCATCGTCTCCGAATATGTAGATCTTTTTCTCCGGCGGCAGCGTTCCGAGAGATGCAATAATATCCATGTAGAGCATCTGCATTTTTTCGGTCATTTCAGGAAAGCCAGCTGCCATACCTGCACCTCCCGCATCAGATTCAATCATTCTTCTTTCCGTATTCGGAAGAAGGTTCTGCCACCATACTCAGTGTCGGTGGTGTTATGTCATAAACAACCGCTTTCGGTTTCTGTTCTTCAGCTGTAAAGCTGGCACTTCCGAGGCCAAAGAACCGCTCAAAGAATGCCTTCAGCTTATCAATGACACCTTGCTTTTTCTTGGCTCTGCCGCCTCCGCCAAAGCGGGAGACCGGCGGCATCAGCTTATCGATATCGGTGCCGGTGGTCCTGATCTCGCCATCCCGAAAGGCGTTCTCCAAGAACTTCCTGGTTTCGGCCTCTTTCAGCTTCTCTGTGGTAACAATTTCCATGAGCTGCCGCTCACGTTCCTCGGCCACGTAATCATGCCATTCGACCATGACATCATCCACATCATTTATCCCGGCAATGAAGGTCTCGATCAGTGCCTTCTTGCTGCGCAGCTCCGGACTGGCATCAATGGCCTTCTGAATCGTGATCAGCACCTCCTTGTCGGTGCAGTGCGTATCATGATACTTCTTGACCAGAAGCAGTATGTAATCAATGTTGATCTCAATCTGCCGGATCAGCTCGACCTCGAAGACCAGATCATCAGTGATATCTTCAGGATCCTCGTGTTCGCGCCTTCTTCTCCACTCATCCCGAAGGTCCTGGTATCTTCCAAGGTAATCCTGCAGATCTCGTTCAGAAATCAGCTCATGACCTTTGAATTCGTCGAAGGATGACAGGAGATTGCGCATCCGGAGGATCGCGCCGAACAGAGAAATAAAGTCCTTCTGATTCTGTTCTCCGACGATCTGCGGTTCGGACAGCGGGAACTTTGTTGTCAGCTCGTCGATCATGTCCACATAGCCAGGATGCGGCTTGTCTTCCATATCGACGTAACCATGATAATAAGCATCGAACTTCTGGAGCAGCACGATGCCGCCTGCATTCTTATCACCGAACAGCGAAATAGCTGCATCTACCCGCTTCTGAAGGTTCCGGAAGCATACGATATTTCCAAAAGTCTTGATGCTGTTCAGAATACGGTTGGTCCGGCTGAATGCCTGGATCAGGCCGTGCATCCGCAGGTTCTTGTCAACCCAGAGTGTATTCAGCGTTGTTGCGTCAAAGCCGGTCAGGAACATGTTGACCACGATCAGGAGATCCAGTTCCTTATTCTTCATCCGGAGAGACACGTCTTTATAATAGTTCTGGAACCGGTCGCCGTCGGTGGAGTAGTTCGTATGGAACATCTCGTTATAATCCCGGATAGCCTTATCCAGGAAGTCACGGCTGGTCTGGTCCAGGGCGCTGGTATCCTCGCTGTTTTCTTCATCCAGAAGATCTGCGTCCGGCTCAGCCTCATTTGCACCATAGCTGTAAATGGTCGCGATCCGAAGCTTCTTTGTCGGATCGGCGGCCATCTGCTTCTGGAATTCCTGATAGTAAAGCCTTGCCATCGGTACAGATGCCACACAGAGGATCGCATTGAAGCCGCTGACTCGTTGCTGCTGTTTTACCTCTTCGACTGTACCGTTAGCCCCGGAGGCGACATCCGCGATATTCATCAGGGAGTTGAAGAGATAGGTCTTATCACCGCGATAGGTCTTCTGATCGAAGTGCTCCAGGATGTACCGGGTCACAAGCTCGATCCGCTTGGGAGCCATGAAGGCTTTCTCACGGTCGATATCCCAGACATCCTTATCATCGATATCTGGGTCTGTATCCATGGTTTTGATATAGTCCACACGGAAGGGCAGAACATTCTTGTCATTGATAGCATCCACGATAGTGTAGGTGTGGAGCTGGTCCCCGAAGGTCTGCTCAGTCGTGAAGAATTGAGGGTTCCGGACCGCGCCGGTATTCGTTGCGAAGATCGGTGTGCCGGTGAATCCGAACAGATGATATTTCTTGAAGCTCTTGACGATGGCTGTGTGCATGTCACCAAACTGGCTGCGGTGGCATTCGTCAAAGATGATGACTACATGCTTCTGATAGACATCATGGCCAGGATTCTTCTTGATGAAGGTGGAGAGCTTCTGAATCGTCGTAATAATGATATGGGCATTCGGATCCTCCAGCTGGCGCTTCAGGATCACGGTGCTGGTGTTACTGTTGGCAGCACCTTTCTCGAAGCGGTCGTATTCCTTCATGGTCTGGTAGTCCAGATCCTTACGGTCTACCACAAAGAGGACTTTATCAATATAGGGAAGCTGTGACGCCTGCCGGGCCGTCTTGAAGGATGTCAGGGTCTTACCGGAGCCGGTCGTATGCCAGATGTAACCGCCGCCGGCCACAGTGCCGTATTTCTTATAATTATTGGCAATCTCGATGCGGTTCAGGATCCGCTCCGTCGCTGTGATCTGATAAGGCCGCATGACCATCAGCATGTTCTCGGAAGTGAAGATACAGTACTTGGTCAGGATATTCAGGATTGTATGCCGGGCAAAAAAGGTCCGGGTAAAGTCGATCAGGTCAGGAATCACGCGGTTGTTGGCGTCAGCCCAGAAGCAAGTGAATTCAAAACTGTTACTGGTCTTTTCCTTCTTCTGCTTGCCGGACTTCGCGTCCTTGATGGCATTGAACCGGGTGCTGTTGGAATAATACTTGGTGTTCGTGCCATTGCTGATGACAAAGATCTGGACATACTCGAACAGACCGGATCCCGCCCAGAAGGAATCGCGCTGATACCGATCAATCTGATTGAAAGCTTCCCGGATGGCCACACCGCGCCGTTTCAACTCCACATGGATCATCGGGAATCCATTGACCAGGATCGTTACATCATAGCGGTTGCTGTGCCGTGCTCCTTGATCCTGGCTGATGGCATACTGATTGATGACCTGGAGAAGATTATTATGGATGTTCTTCTTGTCGATCAGGGTGATGTTTTTGGTGGAACCGTCATCACGCTTCAGGACCTGGACAAAGTCCTCCTGGATTTTTCTGGTCTTCTCGACGATATGGTCATTCGGATTCGCCAGGGCATCCTTGAAGAACCGATCCCACTCGGAATCGGAGAAGGTATAGCCGTTCAGGATCTCCAGCTTCTTCCGGAGATTCGCAATCAGCTCCGCCTCCGAGTGGATCGGAAGATATTCATAGCCTTGTTCGGTGAGCATACGAATAAATTCCCGCTCCAGTTCAGCTTCACTCTGATAGCTGTCGGACCGGGCCTTTACCGGCTCATATTCCGTGACAACGGTGTTTTCCGATGTCTGGGCGACGATATTGAAATACGGCATACAGCCACCTTCTTTCTTACACTTTCTCCTTGAAGGTCAGGAGCTTATCCCGGTAATATTCATACTGCTTCTGTCTGGCCTCAATCTCAGCGGGAAGTCCGGAAGAGAGGTCGTTGCAGATACCATCAAAACGATCCAATAACTCAATGATTGTTCTTTGCTGTTCCAGTGACGGAACTGTTATTTTTACTTGCTTTAATGCGTTCGAATTGAACTGAGGTTGTCCTCCCGTTGATACAAGCTTGTTCGCCTGATCCCAGTACAATCCTGACTGCGCAAAATGCCAGTAATACCGATTCATTAGGATTTTCGGATTTGGCGTAATCTTGATCAAGAACGATGCATATACAGCTGGCTCATCATTCGGCACGTACAGTGTTTTTCCGTATGTCGCACCAGTTCTTGCCATCAGCAAATCACCTTTATGAAGCAGATATTTTCTGCTCTCTGTCGTAAGATCTATATACCTGGCATCTGCCATATTCAGATGACCGTATTCGTCGATGTCGGTGATTCTGATAAATCTGGCATCACCACTGTCTTTTGCCTTATCAGTAAATCCATATGTGAAACCAGCAACTTCCCCCAGAGTTACAGTCACATATCCAAACACATACTGAAGAAGCGTTATTTCAGTCTGTCTGTCTGTCTGTCTGTCTGTCTGTCTGTCTGTCTGTCTGTCTGTCTGTCTGTCTGTCTGTCGCGAGCGTGCTGCCAGATTCAGCAAATGTCAAGAGCAAATCGCGATAATATTCATATTGTTTTTCCCGGGCTTCAATTTCAGCAGGCAGGCCTATCTTTAAGTCATTGCATATAGACTCAAAGTTGTCCAGCACATCTGCATATCGCTTCTGCACATCCAGTGAAGGCAAGGGGATTTCAATATTCTCGATTGAAGGAACATTAGAATGAACAACTTTACTCTTGACCTTCCCTTTGCTTTTCTGAACTCTTGCAGCTTTTGTTGAAAGCACATGTGCCAAATAACGAGGATTCTGATTGTGCTTCATGACCACTATATCTCCGCCAGCTAAGCAGCGTTCATGGCCTATATAAGCAACGGATTTCGCTATATCCTCAACACTCTCCCCGGTAATCACAAAAAGAATATCTCCATGCTCAAAGTATTTTGGCGAAGGAACATATTCAAGCTTCGTATGAGAAACGCATTTATCAAACCATGTATTATACGTGGTATAAATCTCACCATATCTTACACATGGGATACCTTCCTCGGTTACTTCATCCCGCTTGATTCCGGCACCTCGATACATCTCAGTAGCAATATCTTTAAGTTTAACCATAGGGATATTCTCACCGAAGGAAAGCAGACTATCCCTGTAATAATCGTATTGCTTTCTGCGAGCTGAAAGCTCCGCTGAAAGCTCCGCTGAAAGGAACGTGAAATTGTCCAGTACGCGGACAATTTCGCGTTGTACCTCCAGTGGAGGTACAGGGACTTTGAACTCTTCTGTAACAGGCAAGGAAATTTGTGGTAAAGATCCCATGCCGGATGCTGCATCACGGAAGTGCTGAGCGTTGTTCTTCAGTACATAGTACAGAAACTTAACCGATATTCGTTCTTTGTGTGTGTATGCCCACATTTCGTTTTTGAACGTAAACGGCTCTTCATAGAACACAAAATCAATCACTCCGCGAGACTGTACTAAAACTGCCGGAACACGTGTAATGTTAGCATTAGGAATGTCTTCTTCCCGTGCATTGATCACTGTTTTTCCGCCGGCAAAAACTCTGATTTCGCCGTCTGGATTATCAATTTCTTTCATCTTGCCAGCGGTAATTGGAGTACCTTTCAGCCGAGTGTATTCTTCTTTAATTGTTTTGAATTCGACACCATTCGGGCACAGTTCCGCAATCAATTCATCCAGTCTGCTCATGCATCTGCCCCCTCAATCTCTGCAATGATCTTGTCGATCTCATCCCGAAGAACCTGCTCTCTGGCGACAATCTCTTGGATCTCCGCGTTTAGCTTCACAATATCAACCTTTTCCCTGGTATCCTCTGCTTCAACATAGGTGGATACAGAGAGGTTATAGTCATTCCCGGCGATCTCATCATAAGCAGCGAGATGGGAGAAGTGCTCCACTTCCTCACGACCGGCAAAGGTATTCACAATCCGATCCATGTTCTCCTGTGTCAGCTTATTGTTGTTCGTGACCTTGATGCACTCGTTGGTGGCGTCAATAAACAGAACACGGCTGTCCGGCTTGCCCTTCTTCAGCACCATGATGCAGGTGGCAATACTGGTCCCGAAGAACAGATTGCTCGGAAGCTGGATCACGCAATCTACGAAGTTGTTGTCAATGAGATACTTCCGGATCTTCTGCTCGGCCCCGCCGCGATACATGATTCCGGGGAAGCAGACGATAGCTGCCGTGCCGTTCGGAGCCAGCCAGGAAAGGGAATGCATGATAAAGGCCAAGTCTGCTTTGCTCTTGGGAGCCAGCACACCTGCTGGAGCGAATCTCGGATCATTGATTAGCAGAGGATTCTCGTCCCCAGCCCACTTAATACTGTAAGGCGGATTCGAGACGATCAGCTCGAACGGTTCATCATCCCAATGCTGCGGCGCGGTCAGTGTATCCTCACAGGCGATATCAAATTTATCGAACTCGATATCATGCAGAAACATGTTGATCCGGCAAAGGTTGTAAGTCGTGATATTGATCTCCTGGCCGAAGAATCCATTACGGACCTTATCGCGGCCAAGGACCTTTTCCGCTTTCAGAAGGAGAGAGCCAGAACCGCAAGCAGGATCGTAGACTTTGTTGATCTCGGTCTTCCCGACAGTTCCTAGTCTGGTCAGCAGCTCGGAAACATCTGCAGGCGTGAAAAACTCACCTCCAGACTTGCCAGCATTAGAGGCGTACATGGTCATCAGATATTCATAGGCATCACCGAACGCATCGATATCATGATGCCGGACGTCGCCCAGGTTCATATCTGCCACGCCGTTCAGCAGCTTGACCAGCTTTTCATTTCTCTTTGCCACGGTCGCGCCGAGCTTGTTGCTGTTGACATCGAAGTCATCAAACAGACCGGCGAACTGGTCTTCAGAAGAAGTTCCTTTTGCCGATTCCTCGATATGACGGAAGATCCGCTCCAGAGTCTCGTTCAGATTCTCATCGGAAGCAGCTCTGGACCTGACATTGCAGAAGAGTTCACTGGGAAGAATGAAGAATCCCTTTTCTTCAACGAGGCCTTCTCTGGCTTCCTCCGCATCTGCATCTGACATTTTGGCAAAGTCAAAATCCGGATTGCCTGCATCGGCCTCTCCGGTATTGATGTAGCTGGTCAGATTCTCGGAAATATATCGATAGAACATAGTGCCCAGAACGTAGTTCTTGAAGTCCCAGCCATCTACAGCACCACGAAGCTCATCGGCAATAGCCCATATAGCCCGGTGAAGTTCGTCGCGTTCCTGCTCTTTCTTTGTATCAATCATGATTGATGCTCCTTTATGAATTAGTCCTCATTGTAGTCAATGATATCGTCGATCTTGCAGTCCAGCACCTTGCATATCTTAATCAAGGTCTCGGTGCGTACGGCTTCTCCTTTACCCATCTTCGCCATGGCATTGGTCGAGATCTTTGCCTCACGACAAAGCTTCATCTTAGGCATATCTTTATCAATTAACATCTTCCATAGTTTTTTGTAGCTGACGCCCATACAAATTCCTCCTGACACAACAAACACTGTACAACAGCGAAAAGCCGCGTCAAATCTACACTTTCGGCCATTTCTACTATATCACTGAAGTTCCTGAATATCAAACAGATTTTGAGTTTTGCAAGTCACCTGCCAGATATTTTTAGCAGATCAGTCCAATTTCTTTCACATATCTGCTATGTATGGCCAGACACATCCAATCCGAATGGTCTGGCAGTCCTTTTAGTCCGCTGTTTTCACCCCTAACCCCTGGGCCTTTGCCTTTTTGCTTGCCTCCTTCCGACGCTCCTCACTGTACGGCTCCGTCAGCCGGAGTGACAGCCTTGCCTTGTCTACCACATAGGTGGCGCTGCCTTCTTTGGTTGTTTCCTTCAGGCTACAGAGATCCGGATGCTTCTTCGCATAAGCCGCAAGCTTCTTTTTCAGCGCAGAATTGAAGGTGTAGACCTCATAAAAGTCATCAGCCTCGTTGGTCAGGATGATTGTCTCCTTCTCATACTTTGTAAGGCCAGGCATAGTTTTCACCTTCCATTTTCTCAAAGACAGAGTTCAGACTGTTATAGCCGGTGCCGTAGTAGTCCTGAACGTCACACAGGAAATGCTCAAACTCCTTCGGATAGGCCTCGTCAGAAGAGTTGATAGCCAGGTCATGGATCAGCTCCGCGACCTGCTCCTGTTCCTGTTTCGTGCGAAGGACCGGCATCATCCCAGCGAAGATCTCAATGGTCCGGTAGTAATCCGAGCTGGCGTAGTTGAACATAAAGAACATCTGGTACTGTTTCATCATTTCTGCTTCCCCCTTCTGGCAGCCCTGCGCTGCCTGCGAACTGCTTTTCTGATCTTTTCAAGAGCAAGCTGCATCTCCATGTCGATCCGGAAGTGATAGAAGAACTGCTCATAGTTGCTGCCGGGTTCTGTCTCCCGGTACTCAATGTGTTCCAGGACCGTGTCGATCTCGTCCCGGTACGCATCATTGACGGTCATGGACCGGATCTTAGACAGCCGGCCCTTCGTGTCACTGAGGCTGGCCGAGCCCCAGTTGTAGAGGATCTCCCTCTGCCTGTTGGTTAAATCTCTCATGGTGTATTCCTCCTGAAATAGATTTAGGAGCAGTCATGAGCCTGCTCCTATGTAAAAAGGCCATCCTGATGGTAGTCAGAACAGCCTTTGCATTTGATGTTCAGTTTTGAAGGTCAAGACCTTATAAAATCAGCAAGATTACAGCGCAGAGCAATGATTCCTATCACGATCCGCTCCGCGATATGCGGCAGGATAAACAGCACAAATCCAACGGCCAGCATCTTCAGTGCTTCGGGTCCGGTGGCGATCCCAAACAGGAATGATGCTCCCGCGATAAGTGCAAAGAGAAGAGAGAGAAGCCCAAAGATCCCTCCGGCCAGGCCGGTCAGGAAGATCCCGATCCACTGGATCAGACTAAACAGCGGCAGCATTAACAATGCCGGTATCTTTAACAGCATCCGCAATACTCTCATCGTTATCGTCCTCCTGTTTTTTTTGCCTTCGGTCCGTTTGGGAAATAGTAGATCCCTTTCTCCCTGTCTTCGGCACGGCAGGCTTCCTTCTCGGCATCCATCTTTGCCTTACGAGCGGCCTTTGTCCTTTCGTAATACTCGGCAGCCTTGCCGGACTCTACCCGGCGCCGGTACTGTTCACGCCGCCTGGCCCTGGCCGCAGCCTTTTTCTGCTCCATTTCGATTTCTTCCGGTGTCGGTTCTGCATCCGAACCCGGCAACTCCAATTTCCCCAGGAAATTGAAATAGATCTCGATAGTCTGCGGTGAATCAGGGCATCCCTTGATATCACGTTCATGCACCAGGACCCGATCCACCAGTTCAATCAGCATCGGTGCTGTCAGTTCCTCAAAGTCATGATATTTCCGGATCAGTCCCATGAACCGGCTGGCCGAGTATGTCGTTTTCTTCTGCTTTTCCTCCTCAGCCTGCAGCTTACGGATCTCTGAATCCAAAGCAGCTTCTTCCGCTTCATACTGGTTCGAAAGCATCTGATATCGTTTGTCCGGAAGCTTCCCCAAGGCATTGTCCTCATAGATTTTACAGAGCAGTTTTTCAAGCTCCTCAACCCGGCTTTTGCATTCAGTCAACCTCTGCTGGGAATTCTTTGCCTCCGCTGACTGGTGAGCCGCCACGGTGTCCTTTACCAACTTTTCAAATGCCGCTTCGTCCTCTTCAGAGAATCGGATGATTTCCTTCAGTGTCTCCCGGACCAGGATCATCACATGTTCCCCATTAACCCTGTGCTGTGTCGGGCATCGGCTACCAACAGGCAGCTTGGAATAATTCGAACAGGTGAACTGTGGGATCCTTTTACCATTATTGACCCGGTGGATATACATCACCGAACCGCAGTCCGCACAGTAGAGCAGACCGCTTAAAGGATGTGTCTCGCCCCAGCCGTCGGGATAGCGTCGGATACCGCTCCGTAACTGCTGAACCTTATCATAGGTATCCTGGTCGATGATGGCCTCATGGGTATTCTCAATGATGGTCCACTGATCCTGATCCACGTAATGACTCTTCTTATCTTTGAAATGCTTCCTGGTCTTGAAATTACAGGTATGGCCCAGGTAGCTCGGATTTGTCAGGATATGCACAATGGTAGAACTGCTCCAGATATACGGATTCTTGATTTCCCGGGTCTGCCAGAGGCCGATACCCAGCTTCTGATGATAGAAGGCCGGGACCTCAATATGCTCATCCGAAAGAATTTTGGATATCTGATATGGTCCTTTGCCTTCCAGTGTAAGCTGGAATATCCGTCTGACGATCGGAGCCGCCACCGGATCGATGACCCACTGGTTCTTATCGGATTCTGACTTCAGATATCCATAAGGCACAGAACTGCTGGTGTGTTTACCGGCAAGATTCCTGGCCTGGAATCCGGCGCGGACCTTCTTGCTGGTATCCCTGGCATACCATTCGTTCATGATATTCCGGAAGGGAGCGAACTCATCATCTCCCTTGTCAGTATCCACGTTATCATTGAGCGCAATCAGCCGGACACCGTTCTTCCGAAGCAGCTCCATATAGATACCGACCTGAAGATAGTCACGTCCAAACCGGCTCATGTCCTTGACGCAGACAACGGCGATCTGACCTTCCTCGACAGCAGAGATCATTCTCTGAAATCCGGGACGGTCAAAGCGGGTGCCGCTGATACCGTCATCGGTATAATGAACAATATTAGTGAACCCATGCTGTGCGGCATAGTCTTCCAGGATCTTCTTCTGATTGGTAATGGAATTAGATTCGCCCTGCAGCTCGTCATCATGACTGAGTCGCTCATACAGGGCTGTAATCTGCCGTCTATTCATATTTCTGGCCATATAAGCGACCCTCCTTTCTGAAATGTAACGAGCCTGTAATTCGATGTAATGGCAGGCAGGCATGCCTGCCCCTGGTCCTAAAATATAGGACCTATATGATCTTTCCGTATTTGTCCCTGACAGCCCCGGAAATACAGGGAAATCATCAGATGTCCGGCAGCTTACCGGATCCATGGGCCGTTTTACCCCTCCGTGGTTCTCACCGAGCCGTTTTTCAACGGAAGTCTCATTATGCTGTGATGCCTCATGGCCATACACCGGATGCTGTCCGATGCTTACAGACCGGTTTCCGCTCATGTCTAAAAGACCGTCATGGCGTTTACCGCTGATGTAGCTCTTCATCACAGGTTCGTACCTGATGAATGTGTATTCGGTTGTCAAGGTGCGTCTGATGAACCTGTGTCGGCACCAGTACCAAAGCACCAGGTGCCCCGGATGCTCACGCCATACATGTATAAAATGACGATGTGAGACGGAGAGGCCTGATGGGGGTACTTCTATGTGCATTCAGGCACAGGATCCATCGGTAGGATGCTATTGTAGAACAGCCTTATACTTTTTACAGGAATGCTGTGAGACCCGTTTTCATTGTATTCAGGCCTTTCTACGACCCAGCCATAGCATATTGTAAGATACGCTGTGACGCCTGTCGTGAGCCTGGCAGGCCTACTTAGTAGACCTCTTAGGCTCTTGACAAATGGCTCCGGCTGTGCATAGACATATCCTACCGCTTCATCAGACGCATTTTTATGGCCTTGTACGTCATGTTGCCCGCCCTCTCAGTTCATAATGTAAAGCCCGGAAATCCTTGATTTTACTGGCTTTTCTGCATAAAAAAGAGGATAGCTTCCTGTTCGTTTCCCATCTAATTCGAAGGGGTACTAAGAAACTATCCTCATTTTATTTTACCTGCAACCGCCAAATCAATCCTATCCCTCACGCAAAAAATCGCCTGGCAGCAGACCTTTCTGCCGCCGGGCGATCGCCACGATTGTTGCTATTTTTCTCTTTTCCGGGAACTATTACTCTCTGATCCGAAAACTCATCAGCGCCGCGAAGGAGCACAGTCCCACATCGATCATCCAGATTGCCGTGTATCCGCCCGTTGCCGCGAAGAGAATGCCGCCGAGCCATGCACTGAGAAAGGCGCCGATCTGGTGACACAGGAACAGCAGGCCGATCAGCGTGGCAATATACTCCAGTCGGAAGTTTTTGTTTACGAGGCCGGAAGTCGGCGAGACTGTCGCGTCTCCCGTAAGTCCAAGACCGATGGCAAAAACGACCACGCTGATCATGTTTTTCGGCATCACAAAGAGAAAAACGATCGTCCATACCGCCCGGAATCCATAGTAAATTCCGAGCAGTCTGCCCTTATGCATCCTGCCGCTCAAATAACCGGATAGCAGGGCGCCGGTGATCGTTGCCAGGCTGTATACGCTGAAAGCCCAGCTCGCCGATGTCCTTGAGATTCCGTACTGCACAAACTGCGAGAAGAGATGTGACTCAATGATGACCATATGGAAACCACAGGTACCGAATCCGGCGATCAACAGGC
>Ga0326513_10001526_pt1 | contig 18030 bp, 25 predicted proteins | sample 2_2465_0518_D_FD_203654 | JGI IMG/M metagenome (GOLD analysis project Ga0326513, IMG submission 203654) | Bovine rumen microbial communities from UC Davis, California, United States - 2_2465_0518 | ecosystem: Host-associated > Mammals > Digestive system > Stomach > Rumen | place: USA... | reverse complement strand
CAACATGGGTCATACTTGCGGAATTGGTAGGGGGGGTACGAACGCCCGTTCGGGGGGGGGTACTCCTCAAATATCAGTATATGGGGAGAACACAAAAGCATTAGCAAAAGTAAATTTTATCACCCGTTCGACGATAGCGCGGCGCCGGACGGTGAATACTTCGCGGAACTTATGCGAGTATCGAAAGCGCAGATTATATGGGGCGGTAATTTCTTCTTGGATTATCTTGGGAAAGCGTCTTGCATGATTGTTTGGGACAAGGGGCGCCGGGGGATGGATCAAGCGGATTGTGAAATTGCTTGGACTTCCCTTCCGGGCCAGTCCCGGATTTACGAATTCAAGTGGAATGGGATGCTCCAGGGGGATATGAAGAACAAAGAACACAGAATACACCCGACACAAAAACCGGTTGCATTGTATCGCTGGTTAATCGACAGGTTTACAAAACCGACGGATATTATTCTTGATACCCATGTCGGGAGCGCGTCAAGTCTGATTGCAGCGCAAGCGTTGAACCGTCGATTTGTCGGGTGCGAATTAGATAGTTATTACTATCACGAAGCCTTGAAACGATTCCAAACGGAATCAGCACAATTGACAATGTTTAATTTGTTTGAGGTATAACGAATGACAGCAAAGGAATACTTGCGCACCCTTCGATGGACGGAGCTTTCCATTGAAACCCGGAAGGATGAACTGCGGCGCCTTGACGCTGAATATACATATCTTTCCGGCATTGCTTACGACCGCGACAGGGTGCAAACATCGCCCAGCGGGGACGCGTTCCCACAGTCCGACCGCCGGATCGATTTGGCTATAAAGATTCGGGAAGATATCTTAGCAATGCAGCGGCTTCGCACCGATATAATCGGAAAGATAACCGGCCTTGATAATCCTTTGTATTCACAGGTATTATTGGAGCGCTATGTAAACTACCTCTCCTTTGATGATATCGCGGATAAGATGCACTATTCATACGTTCGTATTACCCACATTCACGGCGAAGCATTACAGGAATTCACCCACAAATATTTGAATATTGACAACTTTTGACAACTTTTGACAAGATTTTTTCTTTGCCATATGCTATAGTGTACCTAGCAAATTATATCAACGCCCCGGCGGGTTAATACCCCCGGGGTATTTTTATAGCATCATTTAGGGGTTGAACATGGCTAGAGCTTACCGCCCGGACAGGGACGGCCCACACCGCCAGCAATTCGAAACGAACAGAAAAATAATTTACGCGACGCAAGACTATTGCGGAATTTGCGGGAAGCCCGTTGATAAATCTTTAAAGCCCCCGCATCCGATGAGCAAGACGATAGACCATATCATTCCAGTATCTAAGGGCGGCAACCCATCAGCTATTGAGAACTTACAACTCGCGCATCGTTGTTGCAATCGCGCAAAGTCTGACCACATCGCAGAGCCAAAAAATAATTTACCCCCCACTAACCGAAATCTGCCCCAGTCCCACGATTGGCGCACGTTCTGACCGGTGCATAGGGGGGAAGGGACCCCCGAAGGGCGGCGAACGCCAATCACCCGCCGCAGTATGCAGATATCTGAGATGAACCGGAGAGCGAAATGGAATACAAAGGGTTAGCATATCTAAAAGACAAGTTAGCACATAAGCGCATAAGGGTAATAATGCGGTATGGCTACTATGAAATGAAAAACTTAACAATAGATTTCGGGATTTCCACGCCGCCGGATTTAAAGTATTGGAATGCGGTGCTAGGCTGGGCGGCTAAAGCTGTTGATTCCCTGGCGGATCGGTTAGAGTTCCGGCAGATGAAAGATGATGTATTCGGGATGAATCAAGTTTTCGACTTGAACAATCGGGATACCTTCTTTCATTCGGCGATACTTGGAGCGCTGATAACATCCTGTGATTTCGTCTATATCAGCGCAGACGATACCGGGTTCCCCCGGTTACAGGTCATCGACGGCGGGGATGCAACCGGCATCATTGACCCGATAACCGGAATGCTTACGGAAGGTTATGCGGTACTTTCTCGCGACGAGTACGGAAACCCGATAGACGAGGCCTATTTTACGTTCGAATGGACAGCATATTATCATAACGGCGCTCTGGTGGAGTACCGCAACAATCCGGCGCCTTATCCGCTGCTAGTTCCGATTGTGTTCCGCCCGGATGCGCATAGACCCTTTGGACATTCCCGGATTTCCCGCGCTTGTATGTCAATCATCGGTTCAGCGTTGAGAACAATCAAGCGTTCCGAGATTACCGCCGAATTCTATTCGTTCCCACAGAAATATGTTACCGGCTTAGATGATTCAGCGGAAAACAAGCTTGAAAAATGGGCGGCGGCGGCATCTGCAATGATGCAGTTCACGATTAACCAGGACGGAACCGATCATGTAAAGGTTGGACAGTTCCAGCAGCAGAGCATGACGCCGCACACAGAGCAATTAAGGCAGTTCGCCGCGCTGTTTGCCGGTGAAACCGGGTTAACGCTTGATGATTTAGGTTTTGCCACCGCGAACCCGTCGAGCGCGGAAGCCATCAAAGCGGCCCATGAGAATTTACGGTTAACGGCCCGCCGGGCGCAGAAAACATTCGGAACAGGCCTTTTAAACGTGGGTTATTTGGCGGTTTGTATGCGCGACAATTACAAGTACCAGCGCCAGCAAATCTATCTTACAACCCCGCAATGGTTCCCGGCGTTCGGCGCTGACGCTTCCATGCTGGGCGCTATCGGTGACGGAATCGGGAAGATTAATACGGCATTACCGGGCTATGTCGATGAAAATAAAATCTTTGAAATGACAGGGATCTGATGGCTGTTGATATCGTGCCGGAACTGATTGATGACATCCGGCGAGAGTTCGAAAAGGGCCTTTTACGCGATCCACGGTTCCGAACCATCGCCCGGAAGATTGAGAACGGAACCGCGACCCTTGCCGATATTCACGGGCAGTCTGTGGCGCTTGGCGAATTGCTTTCAGACGCGCTACGGCAGTTTATGCGGGTCGATATGATGCCGGACGGCAAAATATACTGGAATATTGCGAACAGGGTTATAAAGCCGTTTCTGACGCGAAATTATAACCTTGTGAATTCCACCGCCGAACAAATACAAGAAATTGTAAACGCTGCCGAAAATATCAGCATTGCGGCGGTCCATGCCGATTTCCCGGAAGAACGGGCCAACGGCTTATTGAATTTGATAGCAAACGACCCCGACAACCCGTTTAAATGGTTAGGGGAACCGATTGTTAATATCACGGAATCATTTTCAGATGATTACATGAAAGCGAACGCGGATTTTCGATACAAAGCTGGGCTAGAAGAAAAAATAGTTCGGTCGGTCGAACATTCCGCCGTCAGAACATCCAAAGGGCGGAAATATGATATTCCGTGCGATTGGTGTTCATCGTTGGCGGGTGCTTATGCATACCCCAACACCCCAAAGGAGATTTTCCAGCGCCATGAATTCTGCCGCTGTTCGGTCGTTTTTGAATCGGCTAAAAAGCGTCAGAATGTATGGAGCAAGAAAATATGGCAAGAATCGGCGGAAACGCTGACAGCGCGCCGGGAAACTGGGAACGCCGCCCAGGTTACGCCCGCGCAGCGAATCGCGGAAGCGGTCAAACTGTCAGAGGAACGGAGGAAATAGCATGAGCAAAAGGAACAAAGACCCGGCAGAATAGGGAGGTGGGCGAATGGCGCGATTAGGCCGCCAAACCCCCACGCAATCGGTTATAGTTCCTTATTCTGTTACGCACGGTGCAGAAGCTATAGATTTATACAATTCCACAGGTCGCACGGCGCAAGAATGGCAAGTTTTACAGGTTAATAATCTGCTTGCCGAAACCGATGACGGCTTATGGACGCATACAAAATACGGTTTAGCGGTCCCCCGCCGAAACGGAAAAAACGAAGTAATCGTAATGCGCGAAATGTACGGCCTTGTTAACGGTGAGCGAATATGTCACACAGCACACCGAACCACAACAAGTCATAGCGCATACGAAAGATTATTCCGGCTGTTAGTTGATGCCGGTTATGAGGAAGTCACCCGAAAGAAAAAGGATATGCCGAAACGGTCCTTTTATGCTTCTAAGGTTTACGGCCTGGAAAGCATCGAGTTAACCGGCGGCGGCGTGGCGCACTTCCGAACCCGTACCAACAACGGCGGATTAGGTGAGGGATTCGATTTACTGGTAATCGATGAGGCACAGGAATACACCGAAAAGCAAGAATCAGCGCTGACTTATACGGTTACGGATTCTAAGAACCCGCAAACCATTTTCACCGGTACACCGCCCACCGCCACCAGCGGCGGAAACGTGTTCCCAAAGCTAAGAACGGACATTCTGTCCGGGATGGCAGAGGATGCCGGATGGGCTGAATGGTCTATAGACCGCCAAACGCAAGATATCCGAAATGTTGATTTGTGGTATGAAACAAATCCGTCATTGGGAACCATCCTAACGGAAAGAAACATAAAAGCCGAAATCAGAAGTGATATCGTTGATTTCAACATTCAGCGTTTAGGGCTGTGGATAACCTATAACCAAAAATCCGCAATCAGCGCGGAAGAATGGGCCGAACTAAAGGTTGATGAGGTGCCGGAACTGGAAAACAAACGCTATTTAGGCGTGAAATTCGGGCATGACGGCGCAAATGCAGCGTTGGCAATTGCCGCAAAAACGAAGGACGGGCGGATCTTTGTCGAGTCAATCGATTGTGTTTCTGTTCGTGCCGGTTTCGGGTGGATGTTTGAATACTTCCACAATCCAAAGGTGGCGGGCGTTGTCGTGGATGGTGCCAGCGGTCAACAGATGCTTTCGGATGATATGAAACAGTACGGTTTTAAACCGCCGATTCTTCTGAACGTGCAAGAAATCATTCTTGCCAATTCAATGTTTGAGCGCGGCTTATTCGGCAAAACGATTTGCCACACCGGGCAGATATCACTTGCGCAATCGGTATCGAATTGCGAAAAACGCGCCATTGGTAGCAAGGGCGGTTTCGGGTATCGGTCAATCAATGACGGCATAGATGTTTCTCTGCTTGATAGCGTAATCCTGGCGCATTGGTTAGCATCGACAGATAAGGAAAGAACAAAACAAAATATCAGCTATTAAAGAGTGCCTTTTAAAAGGGCGCTTTTTTAATACATTAACGTGACCGACGGAAAACGGGGAGGTTTTAAAATGGCAGAATTCAAAGCAATTGAAACACAGGAAGAACTTGATCGGATTATCGGCGAACGACTCAAAAGGGAGCGCGATGCTACGGAAAAGAAATACGCAGATTTCGAAACGCTGAAAGAAAAGGCGGCAAGATATGACGAAATCGAAAAGAAAGACTTTGCCGGGCAGATCAAAACCCTTACGGAAAAACTTTCCGCAGCCGATGCCAATATTTCCGAGTTAACAGCGCGGGCAAACAAGGCCGAAAACAGCATGTTAAAGGCTAAGATTGCGCACGAAAACGGCGTACCGCTTGAATTAGCTGGGCGGCTTGTTGGAGAAACAGAGGAAGACATCCGCAAAGATGCGGAAACCTTCGCGTCATTCTTCACAAAGAGCGCGCCGCCGCTTAGAAGCGCGGACCCGGTAACGGCAACAAACAAAACTGATGCGGCGCTGTTAAATGTTCTTGCGCAGCTCAACAATTCAAATTAATTAAAAGGAGATCATATTATGGCTAACGTACTTTCTAGAGGTTCTCTTTTCCCGAAGGAACTTACAAACGAGATGTTTAACCTTGTCCGCGGCAAGTCCAGCCTTGCCCGACTTTCCGGCGCAACCCCGATCCCGTTCAACGGCGAAACCGTATTTACTTTTAACTTTGACAGGGAAATTGATATCGTAGCTGAGAACGGCCCGAAGTCTAACGGCGGCGGCACCATCGGAACAAAAAACATTGTTCCGATTAAGGTTGAATATGGCATGAGAGTTTCCGACGAATTCAAGTATGCGGCAGAGGAAAGACAGATTCAGTACCTTCGTACATTTGCTGACGGATTCGCGGCAAAGCTTGCAAAGGGCCTTGACATTATGGCTTTCCACGGCGTAAACCCGCGTACCGGTGATCCGGCAACTAACACCATCGGCGACATGCATTTTGACAGCCAGGTATCACAGACCGTAAACTTCGCGGCGGCATCCGCTGACGCTAACATCGAAGCGGCGATTGCGCTGGTTGAGGGCAACGAACACGAGGTAACCGGAATGGCTATGGCACCGGCTATGCGGGCGGCACTGGCACAGCTTAAAAAAGGCACTGCTTCTAATGAACCGCTTTTCCCGGAACTTGCATGGGGTGCTAATCCTGGCGTAATTAACGGCCTTCCGGTTGACACTAACAGCACGGTATCCGCTAACACCAACGCCGACCGCGCGATCGTTGGTAACTTCCGCGATTATTTCCGCTGGGGTTATGCTCTGAATGTGCCGATTGAAGTTATTGAATACGGAAATCCAGACAATGACGCGACAGCCGGAGATCTTAAGGGTCACAACCAGATTTATCTGCGCGGCGAGGCTTATATTGGTTGGGGTATCCTTGTACCGGCGGCATTTGCTAGAGTTATCGCAACCACTTGATAAAGGGGGCCTTATATGCTTTATCGCAACGTGAAAACGGGCGCAGAATTCGAATCTGAAAGCGTATGCAATGGGGGTAATTGGGTAACCGTTACCCCCGCCCCGCCGGAAGAGAAAAAAGCGGATGACACGCCGCGCACCGTCAAAAAGGGGAGGTCTAAAAATGGCTGATTTCGCCACAACAGAAGATATTATAGTTTTGTGGCGTCCCTTATCGGCGGATGAATCGACACGGGCGGCGGCGCTGCTTCCGCTTGTGTCGGATGCGTTGCGGGTCTGCGCCCAAAATGTAAATGTAGATTTGGACAGCAAAGTGGCAGATGATGCGGCTTATGCTTCCATGCTAAAGCTTGTAACGGTCGATATTGTTTCTCGCGTTTTACGGCAGAACACGACCGGCGAAGCAATGAGCCAGGAATCACAGAGCGGTTTGGGCTATTCATGGTCGGGAACTTATGCGGTTCCGGGCGGCGGCATTGCCAACGCGATTATGAATAACGACCTTAAAAAGCTGGGCCTTTTGCGGCAGTCAATCGGGGCGGTGCAGTTATGGCAATTGTCGGATCAACAGTAATCCTTTACGAGAAAACGCAAAGCGGCGTTGACGGCTTCAATAACCCCATTTATACGGAATCCCCGGTAGAGGTTGAAAATGTCTTGATTGGAGAACCCACGACAGACGATATAACCGATTCGGTTAACCTTTACGGGAAAAAGATTGCGTATATGCTGGGCATCCCTAAAGGGGATTTGCATCATTGGGAAGATTCGACGGTTGAATTTTTCGGTCAGAAATATAAGACTTTCGGATTTACCATTGAGGGCATAGAGGCTAATATCCCGCTTGCATGGCATAAAAAGGTTAGGGTCGAGCGCTATGGCTAAAGATGTTGAAGTAGAACTTAATTTAGCCGGAATCAATGAAATGATGAAATCCCCCGGAATTCAGAGCGCGTTAAGGGCAGCGGGGGAGGCCATCGCGAGAAGCACCGGCGCCAGCGTTGAACAGACACGAACCATCAATTGGATCGCTGTTCAAGATGTACGCGGAAAGGACCCGAAAAAAGCAAATGCGCTTTTGTCTGCCGCCAGTTCTGCCGGGTTGAGCTTCAAAAAGTAGGTGATTGCATTGATTGAGGTTACACTTTTAAATTATCTTTCCGGGGCGTTAGATGTTCCGGTTTATATGGAGCTGCCGCCGAACCCGCCGCAATCATGCGTTGTTATCGAAAAAGTCGGATCGTCTATGGATAACCATTTAGCATCCGCCAATTTTGCGATCCAGTCTTACGGCGGCACCATGTACGAAGCGGCAACGCTGAACGAACAAGTAAAACAGGCGGTCTTTGATTCCGTCAGCCTGGACGAAATAACGGCCGTATCGCTGAACAGCGATTATAACTATACAGACACAGCGACAAAGCGTTATCGCTATCAAGCCGTGTTTGTTATCACGCATTATTAGGAGGTAAACATATATGTCTACTGTGGCAAATGTAAGCGCTGGAAAGCCGAAAATCGTGGGCGCTATTTCCGTGGGCGCTACTTCTTTAACACTCCCGACAGACGCAGTAACCGCGCTTGCTTCCGGTTTTGAAAATCTTGGATATTGTTCTGATGAGGGTCTGACGAATTCCAGCGAGAGAAACACGGAAGATATTAAGGCATGGGGCGGTGATATTGTTCTGTCCATCCAGGACGAGAAAACCGATACATTTAGCACCGTGCTGATTGAATCCCTTAATATCGCCGTGCTTAAGGCTTATTTTGGCGATTCTAATGTAACCGGAACGCTTGCGGACGGAATCACGATCACCGCAAACGGCAATGAGCTGCCGGAAAAGGCATGGGTCATTGATATGATCATGCGAAACGGCGCCCTTAAACGTATTGTAATTCCTAACGGCAAGGTAACTAGCACAGAGGATATCACATACGTTGATAATGAGGTTGTTGGTTATGGTATCACTATTACCGCGTTCCCGGATGCATCCGGCAATACTCATTACGAATATATCAAGGCAGCATCATAATTCGGGGGTGACGGTATGAAGATTACAACCGAAACCGGGCTGAAACTGGACATTGACGAAAATGTTTTTGACGATATGGAGTTGATCGATGCTCTCGCAGAGCTGGAAGAAAACCCGATCGCAATTAGCAAGGTCGTTAAAATGATGTTCGGTACAGACGGCAAAAAACAGCTTTACGACCATTGCCGGAATGAAAAGGGCCGGGTCGAAACTGTCCGGGTTAATAACGAGATTACCGACATTTTCCGCAAGCTGTCCGAGAAGATAAAAAAATAATTTTCCTCGCTGATTCCGTCGCAACCGGTGAGGATGATCTAATTTGCGACTTTGCACAATACTATAACATTTACGATTGGCGAGGGTTGCCGGGACGATACGCGGCGATCCTCGCTTTTGGTTTGCCCGATGAATCACGAACAAAGATGCGCGTTGCGGGTCTGAAAGCGTCCCCTGTTCGGGTGATGCTGGCGGCGCAGCTTGACACGCTGAATATGCTTTTGTGGATGCAAACAAAGGATGCGGCGAAGGGTCGAAACCGTCCGGCGCAGATTCTGCCGAATTTCCTTGTTTCAGAGGAAGCGGAAACAAAGGAAATCATGGGGTTTGATTCGTCAGCCGATTTTGAAGCAATGCGGGCAAAACTTATAAAGGGGGCTATCGATGGCTGAAATTGGAAAAGCTTATGTGCAGATCGTCCCGACGGCTAAAGGCATTAAAGGTGAGATCGCGAAAGAGTTAGGCGGCGAAACCGCCAGCGCTGGCAAGTCTGCCGGGGAATCTTTCGGTTCTAACCTTGTCGGAATGGTTAAAAAATTAATAGTTGCCGCCGGAATCGGTACGGTTCTAAAGTCAGCCATTGAGGAAGGCGGAAAGCTTCAGCAGTCGTTCGGCGGTCTTGATACGATTTACGGCGAAGCGTCGAGCGCTGCGAAGGAATACGCCGTACAAGCTGCCGCCGCCGGAATCAGCGCGAATGATTACGCTGAACAGGCGGTATCTTTTGGCGCGAGTCTGAAACAGGCTTTCGGCGGTGATACTACTAAAGCAGTAGAGGCGGCAAACACCGCGATCATGGATATGACCGATAACGCCGCCAAAATGGGAACGCCCATTGAATCAATTCAGAATGCGTATCAAGGTTTTGCTAAAGGCAATTATACCATGCTGGACAATCTGAAATTAGGGTTCGGCGGTACGCGTTCAGAAATGGAGCGTTTACTTGAAACGGCGGAGAAATCGCCCAATAACGTTCTTGGAAAATCATTTGATATTAATAATCTTGGCGATGTATATGACGCTATTCATATTATTCAACAGGATTTGGAATTAACCGGCGTTGCGGCGGCAGAGGCAAGCACAACCTTTAGTGGTTCTTTCGGCGCCATGCAAGCGGCGGCGTCTAACCTTCTCGCATCGCTTTCTTTGGGCGAAGGTGTCGCACCGGCATTAACAACCTTTATTCAGTCTGTCGGAACATTCCTTTTTAACAATCTGATTCCGATGATCGGAAACATTATCATGTCACTTCCGACCGTCATCAGCACATTGTTAACAACCGGCATCCCGGCGATCCTTGAATCGTTTATGGGGATGTTTGAAAGTATCAATGGTCTGTTTTCCGCTGAATCGGTTAATTCGGCGCTGGAAGTAGTGAACGGATTTCTTACCCAGGCCCCGCAGATGATAACCGCCGGAACTGAATTCCTAATGAATCTGATTAACGGCATCGGAACCCAGTTACCGCAGATTATCACAAAAGCCGGTGAAGTTGCTAATAAGTTTCTTGAAAGCTTTTTAACCAATTTACCGAAAATGCTTGATGCGGGCGCAAAGAGCATCCAGCAGTTATCAAGCGGCCTTGCAAAAGCAATCCCGCAAGTCATAACGGCGGCATTCCAGGTAATGAACCAGCTTTTAAATACCATCCTGTCGCACTTGCCGCAGATCTTACAGTCCGGCGTTAATTTAATTGCCAGTCTGGCGCAAGGCCTTATTCAGAACAGACAGGCCATTTTAAGCGCTATCACACAAGGGTTAGCAAGCCTTTTACAGACTATCGCGCAGCATATGCCCCAGCTCTTGCAATCCGGTATCGAATTAATTGCAAAGCTTGCCGCCGGAATTATCCAGGCAATTCCGCAAGTTATTTCCGCCGGACTATCGTTAATCAATGACTTTAAGAACCAGTTTACAACGGTTAATTGGGGCGAAGTCGGATTAAACATTATCAAGGGCATCGCGGCGGGTCTGAAAAACGGCGCGGGTATTATCAAAGATGCGGCAGTAAGCGCGGCAAAGGCGGCTTTTGATGCCGCAAAGAGTTTTTTAAAAATCGGATCCCCGTCAAAGCTGTTCCGAAATGAAATCGGCGCCATGATGGCGGAAGGTATGGTATTAGGCTTTGAGGATGAAACACCCGAAAAGCGGATTGCAAACGATTTGCGGGCCATGTCAAACGCATTGCCGGGGGCCGTTGGCGGGTCAAGTTACAATTACGGCGGCTTTGCTATTAACGTATACCAGGCACCCGGACAGAGCGCGGAAGAACTGGTAGATATCATCGAACAGCGGATCGCGGGCCGGATTGACAGCAAAAAGGCGGTATTCGGATGATTCGGTATTATTTTACTTTTGACGGGAAGAATTCAACGGATTTCGAAACGTACATTGCAACGGGAAATCTGTTTGATGCGCCGGAAAGAGATATTGATACGGTCGAGATTCCCGGAAAGAACGGAACAATAACGCTTGATAACGGGCGGTATAAGAATTTCAGCGCAGAATTAACTTGTTATATCCGGCGCGATATGCAAAAGAACATAGCCGGATTACGGGCGTATTTAGGCAGCAAGATCGGATATTTCCGCTTTGATGACAACTTACACCCGGACGAATTCCGGCTTGCACGGTTTGTAAGTATGGAGGTTGACGAATCGGATCATGTGGGCGCGTCCCTAAAGGTTGAATTCGATTTTAAGCCACAGCGATTTTTAAAGGCTGGCGAAATCCCCGTAACCTTTGCCGGGAACGGCAGTATATATAATCCGACTTTGTACGCATCAAAACCGCTTATTCGGGCATACGGCACCGGAACATTTACGATTAACGGGGTAACGGTGCAGATAACGGCGGCGAACCAGTACACCGATATAGATTGCGAACTGATGGATGCTTTCAAGGGTCCGACAAATTGCAACGGGAACATTGTTTTGACGAACGGCGAATTCCCGACAATAGCGCCGGGATTAAATGCCATCAGCAAAAGCGGCATAACAACGCTTGAAATAACGCCGCGTTGGTGGAGGTTATAAAATGATTCCGATTTTGTTTAGTCCGAGAGCGACACAGTTTAATACTAACGGAATCGGGCGGCTGTCGGATGCTATTTCTTGCACGGTCACAGAAGAGCGTAACGGGGTTTATGAATTAGAGCTTGAATACCCCATAGACGGCGCACATGCTTCCGAGCTGGTGAACAGCGCGATCATTGTTGCGGAACCGGCGCAGGGGGCAACATTGCAGCCGTTCCGGGTCTATAAGGTATCAAAGGGCATCGGGGGGCGGCTGGTGGTTAGTTGCCGCCATATCAGTTATCAGTTGTCCTTTATCCCCTTCAAGCCGTTTTCGGCGTCATCCCTTGCGGGCGCGCTGGCGGCGTTTAAATCGATGGCGTTAGAGCCTTGCCCTTTTACGTTATCGGCAGACTTTAACAGCAATTCATCTTTTGCGGTGCCGCTTCCGGCATCCATCCGGTCATATCTTGGAGGCCGCCAAGGGTCTATCATTGATGTTTACGGAAACGGCGCAGAATGGGAATGGAACGGCTATAATTGCATTTTACACGCCAACAGGGGCGCGGATCGCGGCGTTGTCCTTAGGTACGGCAAAAATATAATTGACCTGGAACAGGAAACCAACATCGAAAACACGATAACCGGAATCATGCCCTACTGGACATCGGAAAATTCAACGGTTACACTTTCGGCCCCTGTGGAGGCATCCACGGCGGCGAATTTCCCGTTTAATCGTACTGTTGTTAAAGATTTCAGCCAGCAATGGGAGAACGCCCCGACACAGGCGCAGCTTTTAGCGTATACACAGAGTTATATCAGAGCAAATAACATCGGTATTCCGGCGGTGTCGGTTGATGTGTCTTTTGTTAACCTTGCCGATACAATCGAATACAAAGACATAGCCCCATTGGAAACGGTCAAACTTTGCGACATTATCACGGTTGATTTCGTCCGGTTGGGCGTCAGCGTGAAAGCAAAGGTTATCGAAACGGAATACGATGTTTTAAAGGGCCGATATAACAGCATCAAGATCGGGGATGCCCGCGCCACGTTATCAAGCACCATTGAAGACCAGGCGAAGCAGATAAACCAGCGGCCCACCGTTGACGAAACCCGAACAAGCATAGATCGCGCTACAGGCGTTTTAAATGCCGGTTTGAGGGGCCATGTCATCATTAACCGGAATTCGGAAGGATGGGCCAACGAAATCTTGTTTTTGGATGATGAAAACGTAGCAAGAGCAAAGAATGTACTACGAATCAATACTAATGGCATCGGCTTTAGTTCGACCGGTTACAACGGCCCGTTCTATCAGTCATGGACTATAGACGGACATTTTGCGTTAGGTGGCGTCAATAACGCTTACGGCGATTTCGAAATTTTGGATTCTGCCGGAAAAGCGCTTGGACAATGGAATAAAGACGGCTTAAGGTTCTTTGATTCCGCGCAGAAAGTTTTACTTGCGATTAATCACGGCGGGATGTATTTGTATAACGCATCCGGGCGCACCCTGGCGCAGCTCACGCCGAACGGCTTAAACGTATACGAAGGGTCGATAGAGGGCGGCAAAATCAAGATCGGTTCGAAATTTGAAGTTAAGAACGACGGCACCATGACCGCCACCGGTGCGAAGTTTAGCGGCGCTATAACGGCCTCAACCATTGATATCGGACAGAATTTCAAGGTTGACGCTAAAGGAAACATGACGGCAGCGGGCGCGAAGTTTTCCGGCGATATCACCGGTTCAACGATTGAAGGTTCGACAATCAAAGCAAAAGGCGGTGAATTTGTCGCGTCAGAAGAATCTGTATATATCGGCGGTCTTTACACTTACCACACCGACAGCGGAAACTATCTTGCTGGTAATGATGAGAGTTTCGGCATCGGTGACAATGAAGATTATCATCTTTGGACAGGTTGGGACGGCAACGATCCCGATATTCACAGCCCGGAAGATATTTTAAGTTCTTATGGATGCGTAATCACTTCGCAAAATATGTATGCCCAGGAACTTTATTTGAATCATTCGATCTTTGAAGGCAGAACGCATTATTGGGGCGTAGGCGAAACGATAGATGATATTTATGACGCCCTTGATGACCTGGCGAACGCAAGCGGAGGAGGCGAATAAATGTATCAACAGACTATTAATCTTAACATGATTCCGTCGGGCGTTCCGCCTGTCGTGCATGTTAACCAGTACGAAACACAGCTAAACGCTTTTATATTTAACCTTTACAGAGGGAACGAACCGTTCGCGATACCGAATAACGCGGCGGTTCTTTTTAATGGCTTAAAGCCGGACGGCAATGTTTTTTCGTTTGCGGCGGCTAGTACATCCGGCAACACGGCGATTTGCAATTGTGAGCAGCAAATGGTGCCGCTGGCGGGTGATGTGGTTTGTGAACTTAGGGTGAGGACAGCTTCCGAAATTGTCGGAACGCTGAATTTCATTTTGCGCGTGGAAGAGGCCCCGTTGCATGACGATTCGGTCATATCGGAAACAACGATCCCGCTGATTGAACAGGCTATTGATATAGCCGCAAACCTTGCCGAATACATCGAAACCACACTTGACGCCCGCGATGAGGCAGTAGCAAGCGCGGCGGCGGCGAAGGAATCGGAAGATAACGCCGCCATTTATAACAGCAACGTAGAACAGACCTATAACAGCATCGAAACCGCCAAAAGCGACGCGAACGCGGCAGCGCAAGCGGCAAACACGGCGGCGGCAACGCTGAACAACTTAAGCGCGACGGCTACGACATTGGCGGCGGGAGCATCCGCGACGGCATCATATAACAGCAATACCGGCGTTATAACCTTTGGCATTCCACGCGGCGCGACCGGTGAAAGCGGCGTATACACGCAGACAGCGGGCATGTTTGCGCTGTCGGTCGATGACGATGGAAACCTTTGGGCGCATTACAACGACGATGAATTAACGGCGTCAAATTTCCGCTACGATTCGGAAACCGGAAATCTTTATTATGTTATACCGGAAGGAGCTTAAATAATGGCTGATATCTTATTAGGTAACGTAAAAGGCCCACAGGGCAATACCGGCGCGACAGGTTCACAGGGGCCACGGGGTGACGCGGCAACCATTACCGTCGGAACCGTATCCACAACCGCTTACGGCAACACCGCCAGCGTAACCAATAGCGGCACCGAACAGGATGCAGTTTTAGATTTTGTCATCCCACAGGGTAAGCCCGGCGAACAGACAACCCGAATGGGCGCGCTGACCCTTGATACTATTACGGCACAGAGCGCAGATTTCCCGATCCCGGCAGTAGGCGAAACCGGATCAACGGTATTCGGCAAGATCATTAAGTTTTTCAACAGCACAATCAGCGCGTTAAATAACAAGCTGAACATTTCCGATGTGGTTAATAACCTTACATCCACCAGCACCACACAGCCGCTTTCCGCCGCGCAGGGCAAGGCGCTAAATGATGCTTTAGGGGGTCAATGGGTTGTATTGCCGAGCGGTTCCAACTTCAACTCCTTAACATCAAACGCAAGATATTATGTCGGTGATTTATCTGCCAACGGGAATTACCCGACCGGAATCGGTTCGACCGGCTCTGTTGAGATACAGAAAATGGGGTCTTATATCCGCCAAGTGGTGTATACGAATCTAGGCGAAGCATATAGATTCAGTTACGATAACGGTGCGTCGTGGTACGAATGGGCGGACACATGGGTTATCTTAGCAACTGGAACAAACCTCAACACGCTAGTCAACAATGCAAAATACATGGTGGGTAATATGGCCGCGATGGTTAACGGCCCTTCCGGTAAAGGTAGCACGGGGACACTTGAGATCCAAAGGGTGCGTGCGTCTTATGTGCGGCAGATTGCGTATTTAAATAGCGGTGCATCATATCGATTTTCGTACGACAATGGCGGAACTTGGACCGGGTGGGCATAAATAGCTATTTGTCATCATAGGTCACTAAACAATATACGAAAGTGTTAACCCGGCCCATCCTTCAGCGGTTATCTGAAATGCCCCGGTTTTGTTTATGTAGATTTTTGATTTTGATAGTTGCATGTCCACAGCTGTGTTCGGATAGGGACCGGCAGGGAGTTGGCCTGTTATTTGATTGACGGCCGTGTTTTGTTGGTTGATATAGTTCATCCAGCATACACCAGCGGTTTTCCGCACTTCCACAATCTGACTGTTACTAAGTGATAGCATATAAACGCTGGTCGTAATAGCATCATTTAGCGAACTAAATTTATAACGGAATTTCCTAATATTTCCTATTTTTTCTTGTTAACCCATCTTGAAAGGAGATGATCCTATGAATTGGATGACATTCAAAGACGGCACCAAAATCGAGATCGATGAAGGTGCAAGCCTTGGACACATCACCCATATTGCGCAGAACGAAGCAATGGCGCTTTATGTCTGCGAGAAATGCACCCCGGATAACGTAAGTGAAATCAAGTTTAGTCAGCCCGGCGAAGATGGCGCAGAAATCGTCACCGGCGAATATTCCGGGCTTCTGCTTTCCGGCGCGCCCACCAGAGCGACAAACGAAGACGGCTTATCCGTGACCGTGACGATTAGCCTTTATGAGCCGTCCGCCCTTGAACTGCGCGTTGCTGCGCTGGAAGAATCGCAGGGTGTCCAGGATGAAGCTATCGACGATTTGGGCGGCGCTGTGTCCGATATGATGGAGGGTTAAAGAATGGTTAGATTTTACGGAATCAGAATTAAAAACGGCGTAATCAATCCCAAAACCGGCGAACCGTGGAAACTTGCCGATGTTCCGCATCTGTGGCGGGATGATGTCGCCGAATGGCTGAAGAACAACTAAAGGAAAGGCATAAATAATGATGGATATCCTGGCATTTATCGGCGCTCATTGGCTTGAGTGGCTTTTTACTGCCGTTTTGGCTGTCCTGTCATGGCTGTTTAAAGAGATGCGCGAACAGTTACAGGAAGAGAAAAAGAAGAACGAAGCCATTGCGGAAGGTGTGCAGTCCCTTTTAAGGGAATCAATTGTTAATAACTATAACAGATATTCGGATAAGGGATTCTGCCCGATATATGCTAAAGAATCAATCAAAAAGGTGTATCGGGCATATCACAACCTGGGCGGGAATGATGTTGCGACAGAATTATATAACAAGGTTCTGAAAATGAAGGAGGCCGCGAATGATGATTCCGAATAAGACTTATGACATTTTGAAATGGATCGGCCTGATTTGCCTTCCGGGCGTGGCGTGGTTCGTCGGGCAGATCGGCCCGGTTTGGGGAATGCCCCGCGTTGATGCCGTTGTAACTACGCTAAACGCCGCAGGAACGCTTTTGGGTATCATGATAGGTATTTCTACGGCTCAGTATAACAAAGAGTTCTAAGGGGCGCACAATGCGTCAGAAAGGGGTGCAAAGATGGCAGAAGAGAAGATTCTTGAGAGAAGCGCAGATTTTGAGGAACGCGTAAAAAACGGCGGACCGTTCAAGACATCCGAATTTGAGCTGATGACACAGGAAGAATTCGATCTTGTTCTTCCGGCCCTTGGCCCGGCACAGGCGCGGGAAGCGTTCCTTACCCGGCAGAAGTCCGAGCAGAAGAAACGCGGCACCGGTCCGGCGCTGGAATGCAAATAACCGGCAAATGACAGGCAAATAAACGGCGGGGGCTTTATGCTGCCCGCCTTTTTTCGTTTAAGGGGGCTTATATGGCTTTTGATGTTGCGCGGGTTCTGTCGGTCGCAGAGGATGAGATCGGATACCTGGAAAAGAAGAACGGCGATTTAAAATATCTTTATGAAAAGGTGAAGAACGCCGGAAGCGCCAATTACACGAAATACGGCTATGAAATGCATCAGATTTACCCCGCTGTTATGGATTATCCGGCGGCATGGTGTGATTGTTTCGTTGATTGGTGCTTTCAAAAGGCTTACGGCGTTTCGACTGCCCGGAAGATGATCGGCGGACAGTTTGACGATTATACGGTGCAGAGTGCCACCCTTTATAAGAAGATGGGCGCGTGGTACGCATCCCCGAAGCGGGGCGATCAGATTTTCTTTCAGAACAACAGTCGAGTCTGTCATACCGGGCTAGTTGTGGATGTTCGGAACGATACCGTTTACAC
>Ga0326513_10001525_pt1 | contig 18043 bp, 20 predicted proteins | sample 2_2465_0518_D_FD_203654 | JGI IMG/M metagenome (GOLD analysis project Ga0326513, IMG submission 203654) | Bovine rumen microbial communities from UC Davis, California, United States - 2_2465_0518 | ecosystem: Host-associated > Mammals > Digestive system > Stomach > Rumen | place: USA... | reverse complement strand
TGGCCTCGCAGTTCCGCTCCGTGATCAAGGCGTATCAGGCCATCGAGTCGCAGTTGGCGGCAGAGTTCCGCAAAGAGGCCGCTCAGAAGTCAGGCATCGAGTTGGACTTCGATGGGCAAGGTCGTGCGTTGAACACCGTTGATAACTTCCTCAAGGTCATCGAGGGCGATCCCAAGTTCCAAGGGCTGAAGTTCAACCTACTCACATACTCTCCAGAGCAAGTCAGAGACGGCGTGGTCGAGAAGTGGACGGATGCCGATGATGCCGAGGCGAGACGATACATCGAGAAGACCTACCACATCCACTCGGTGCAGAAATGTGATGATGCGTTCCGAATCCAGTTCAAGCGCAATGAATACCACCCGATCAGAGACATCGTCAACGGTCTGACATGGGATGGCAAGCCCCGGATTGAGCAGTTCCTTCATCGGTGGACGAAGTGCGAGGACACCGCCTACACCAGAGAGGTCAGCAGACTCATCTTCGCTGGCGGCATTCATCGGCTCTACAATCCCGGATGCAAGTTTGATGATATGCCTGTTCTGATCGGCAAGAGACAGGGTGAGGGCAAGTCAACGCTCGTCAGGTGGTTGGCGATCCGTGACGAGTATTTTACGGAGTGCAACGAGTTTGACGGTCAGAGAGGCATCGAAGCTGTCGAGGGTGCATGGATTTGCGAGGTGTCCGAACTTCTCGCTATGACCAAGGCACGAGAGATGGAGGCGGTGAAGAGTTATCTCACCCGGTTGAATGATCGTTACAGAATGCCATTTGACAAGCGAGTCACCGACCACCCTCGTCAGTGCGTGTTCATCGGAACGACCAACAAAGAACAGTTTCTCACCGACAAAACAGGCAACCGCCGATTCTATCCTGTCGTTGTCCGTCAGTCAGGATACGATCTGTTCGACCACGAGCAAGAGTGTCGTGCCTACATCTCGCAGTGTTGGGCAGAGGCGAAGTTCCTCTATGACACCGACCAAATCAAGCCATACGCCAACCGAGATTTGATCGACACCATCCGTCAGCATCAGGACGAGGCCGCAGAAGATGACTATCGTGTAGGACTCATCAGCGACTATCTGGCGACACACTCGGAGGTCTGCGTGTTGGAACTCTGGCGAAGCGCACTCAAGATGAACGACTATTCCAAGCCGACCAAGAAGGACAGCAACGACATCTCCACGATCATGCAGAGCATGGAGGGCTGGCAGAAGTCCAACAAGGCCAAGCGGTTCACAGACTACGGTGTGCAGAAATACTGGTTCAAGGCTGAAAAGTCGTGGGCTGACGAGGTCGCCGACATGGGCGAGGACGGCATTCTTCCGCTATGATTCCGCTCTGATTCCGCTCTGATTTCTTGTAACCAAAATCAACTTGTCGAGATGGTTACATACTTGGTTACAAACTTGGTTACACCCCAAATTCCTTACTATATCTCATATTTTCGACTTTTTAAGGGTCGTGTAACCAAGTGTAACCAATATTTCATTAAATCAAAAACATCGAAAAAAACATCTGTGAAATTAATTATAGGAAAAGTTGGTTACACGAAAGTTGGTTACATCGAAAAATCCCTTGTTTTTCCTCGGTTTTTCGGTGTAACCACCGATTTCCGACTTGGTTACAACGACCCGAAAAGCCACCAAAAGCCACCAAAATCACTCGAATAATTAAATCGTGTACAATTGAATTGCAACGGAGGTGCAATCATGACAAACGAACAGAAAAACACACTCATTCACGCCATCAACCACTTCGGCGTGGAGCATCAGATCGACAAGGCCATCGAGGAGATGGGCGAACTCATCACGGCACTCGCTCGGCGGCGACTGGACAGATCACGCAGAGAGGACATCGCTGAAGAGATCGCCGATGTCATCATCACTGCGAACCAGCTTCGGATCATCTACGGCGGCGAGTTGGTTGACGGACTCATCGACCAGAAACTCAGCCGACTTGAGGACACCATTGACGGCGACTGGCGGCGACAGGCGAGGATGAATCCTGAGGTCTATCGGCGCATGACAGGCCAGAACGTGAAAGGTTGACATAAACGAGTGAATTTGCTATACTGAAAGCGATGGAGGTGCTTCAATGGACAACCTGAAAATCGAGTACATCCCGGTTGGGAAACTCAAGCCCTACGAAAAGAACGCCAGAAAACACAAGGACTTCGATGTCGATGCCATCGTGCGGAGTATCGAGGAGTTCGGATTTGACGATCCCATCGGCATCTGGTCTGACAAGAACATCATCGTGGAAGGTCATGGTCGGCTCATGGCGGCGAAGAAACTCGGCATGACTGAGGTTCCTTGTATCAGGCTCGACCATCTTACCGATGAACAGCGCAGAGCCTACGCACTCGCCCACAACAAGACGGCAGAGAACTCCGAGTGGGATTTGGAACTGTTGCCGCTCGAACTGGAGGAGATCGTTGACATCGACATGACTCAGTTTGGATTCGATGTCCCGGAGGACGAGCCAGAGATCGAGGAGGACGAGGTTCCCGAAGTCCCGGACGAACCTCAGGCGAAACTCGGAGACATCTACCAACTCGGACGGCATCGGCTTATCTGCGGCGACAGCACCGATCCTGCGGTTATTGATAGGCTTATGGATGGGGTAAAGGCTGATATGGCATTTACTGACCCGCCTTATGGAGTGTCATATACGGGTGGATTACAGTTTAAGGACGGGTATGTTGAAAAAAATAACCGTCAGATGATAAAAGGCGATGACATTGACATATATGGTGATGTATTCGAGATGCTGTCAAAATATGTGAATGGTGCTTGTTATGTTTGGTTTGCAGGCACAAAAGCCAAAAGCCTATATGAAAGTGCCGAAAAATATGGAACGATTCATTCGTTGATAATTTGGGTGAAAAATGGGGGCTATGGTGCTTTAAATGCAAATTATAAGCAGAAACATGAACCCTGTCTGTATTGGAATCCGAAGGGGACAAATCTTAATTTCTGCGGAGAAACAACAGAGACGACCGTATGGGAAATTAAAAAAGACGGAGTAAACGAATACCATCCCACACAGAAGCCCGTTGCTCTTGCTGGTAAAGCGATAAAAAACCATAATGTGCATACAGTATTGGACTTATTTGGCGGTAGTGGTAGCACACTAATAGCCTGTGAGCAGTTAAACAGAAAATGCTATATGGCAGAACTCGACCCTCACTATGTTGATGTCATCATCGCTCGGTGGGAGAACCTGACAGGAGAAAAGGCGGTGCTTCTCAATGAGTGATGTCGCCGCAGAGATCGCCAGAGTCAAGGCGGCGATCCAAAAGACAACAAGTCCGCATCTGCGGAGAGACTACATGAAGCATCTGAGGAAACTTGAGCGAATGCAAAACGAAAGGAGGCGGTGTCATGGCGTTGAATCCGCAAAATCTGACGAACCTCAAAGACCGACCTGAGGAGGAACGGCGAGAGATCGCCGCAAAGGGTGGTCACGCACGAAAGGCCGCTCTTGACCGCAAGAAGAGTCTGCGGTTGGCGTTGGAGGAACTGCTGACATCAGATGTCAAGCTGAAAAACGGCGGCACAAAAAGCGGCGCAGAGGCTCTGGCGGCAAAGCTGTTTGAGCGAGGCCTGAACGGCGATGTCCGAGCGTTTGAGACGATCCGAGCGACAGTCGGACAAGACCCGGTACAGAAGGTCATGGTCGCCGATGTCGATCAGGCAACCATCGAGGAGGTCGAAGCGGCGGTGATGGGCAGTGACTCGACAGCAAGCGATTGAGTTTCTCCGAGACAACCCTGTCGGCTTCGCTCATCTGCTCGGACTGACCAAGCTGGGCGACCTCCACAATCGGTGGATCACGGACATGGTGAAGGGCAAGGGTGACCACACTCTTCAGGCATCCAGAAACACCTACAAGACAACCTCGGTGTCTGTCGCTCTTGCCCTCATCCTTCTCCTGTTGCCACGAAAGCGAGTCCTCTTCATGAGGAAGACGGACGATGATGTCAAGGAGATCGTGAAGCAAGTCCAGAAGATTCTCCTCGATCCGCACACGCAATACTTCGCACAGTGCATCTACGGAGTCGGAATCCGTCTGACAACGCAGTCGGCGAACGAGATCAACACGAACCTGAACACCGACATCAAAGGATCGAGTCAACTGTTCGGCATGGGTATCGGCTCCAGCTTGACAGGCAAGCACTTTGACTTCATCTTCACCGATGACATCGTAAACATCAAGGACAGATACTCTCGAGCAGAGCGAGACAGGACGAAACTCATCTATCAGGAACTTCAGAACATCAAGAACCGAGATGGGCGAATTTACAACACAGGAACTCCGTGGCATCCTGACGATGCGTTCTCGGTGATGCCAGAGCCAGAGCGGTTCTCGTGCTACCATCCAGAGATAAAGGCAATCATCAGCGATGAGAAACTGCAAGAGATTCGAGAGTCGATGTTGCCATCGCTATTCTCGGCGAACTACGAACTGAAGCACATCGCCTCGGAGGATGTCATCTTCGTCAATCCGCAGACAGGCGCAGACCCGGCGAAGGTCGAACAAGGGATTGCTCACATCGATGCGGCATACGGTGGCGAGGACTACACAGCGTTCACAATCGTCCGCAAAGAGGGCGAGACATACTTCGTCTATGGTCGCCTCTGGCGACAGCACGTTGACGATGTTCAGGACAAGATCATCGAACTCCGTGAGCGGTTCCACTGCGGAAAGATCATGTGTGAGGACAACGGCGACAAGGGCTATCTGGCGAAGAACCTCAGGCGGCGAGGCGAGAGGGTGGCGATCTACCATGAGAACATGAACAAGTTCCTCAAAATCACAAGCTATCTCAAGGGAGTCTGGAAAAATGTGGTGTTTGTCGCTGGCACTGACGAAGCATATATCAATCAGGTCTGCGACTACACCGAGGATTCCGAACACGATGATGCCCCGGACAGTCTCGCCTCGCTGATCAGGGTGCTATGGAAGAGAGGCGGAAACACTCAGGACTATGTTCCGATTTGGTAAAGGGGGAGATCAACACGAAGACTTGGCAAGACTTGATTTCGGTGGGCGAAAACGAACAGGAGCGCATCGATTTCATCAAAGCGGTCATCAGCGAACACATGGCGAGTCCTGTCTATCGAACGGCGATGGTCGCACAGGACTATTACAACGGCACGAACACGACAATCACCAACTACAATAAATACATCCGAGATGTCTATGGGCGCAACATCCCGGACATCTGGTCGCCGAACCACAAGATCGCCTGTCATTACTACGGCTATCTTGTCAACCAACTCGCCCTATTCCTCCTCGGCAACGGCGTTTCGTTCAGCGATCCGCAGACCAAGGACAGACTCGGCAAGAACTTCGACAAGGTCGCAGTCGGCATCCTCATCGATGCGCTGAACGGCGGTGTCGCCTACGGCTTCGCCAACATGGACAAGGTCGAAGCGTTCTCGGCGAGGGAGTTTGCTCCGCTTTATGACGAGGAGACAGGGCATCTTCGCTCCGGCGTGAGGTTCTGGCGACTCGATGACCGCAAGCCTCTGAGATGCACTCTCTATGAGGAGGACGGCTACACCGAGTACATCGAACCCATCGGCGAGAAGATGGTCATCCTCAACCCGAAGCGATCCTACATCGAGAGGGTCAACACCTCTGCGGCGACTGGCGAGATCAGCGTGGAGGGCATGAACTATCCCACGTTCCCGATTGTGCCGCTCTACAACATCAACAAGCGGAGCGAACTGGTCGGCAACCGAGAGGCGCACGATGCTCTCGACTTGATGCTGTCTGGACTCGTCAACAACGTGGACTCTGGTGAGGTGGTCTACTGGATTCTCAAGAACTCTGGCGGTTTCGATCAGGTCAGCATGAACCAGTTCCTCCAGACGATGAAGACATCCCATGTCGCCGCCGTTGACTCGGAGGACGATGTGACGGCGCACTCTCCTGTTGTGCAGTTCCAAGCCTCGAAGGAGGCCATCGACCAACTCAGACGGCAAATTTTCGACAATCACATGGGTCTGGATGTCAAGGGCATCGCCAACGGTGCAGTCACCGCCACTCAGATCAGAGCCGCCTATGAGCCTCTGAACAGCAAGGCCGATCTGCTCGAACTGAAGGTCACAGAGTTCATCAACGGCATCCTGTCCGTCCTCGGTATCGATGACGAGCCGACCTACACTCGCTCCTACATCGTCAACCAGACCGAGATGATTCAGAACATTGTCGCCGCTGGCACTGACCTCCCGAGCGAGTACAAGACCCGGAAGATTCTGGAAATTCTCGGCGACATCGACAAGGTGGACGAGGTGCTGAACAACCTCACTGCGGAGGACATGGATCGTTTCGGCGAATGAGGGGGTGGTCTGAATGAGCAGTGCTGACAAGGAAACCGAAAAGCGACTCAAAGAGATGGAGAAGCACCTCCGTGAAATCTATGATCGGGCGACCAGCGATGTCGGCAAGGCGTGGACAGAGTACATGGAAAAGGCGAACGCAGAGGTGTCGAGGCTGACCGAGGCATACATCAAGGCCAAGGAGAGCGGAGATCAGACTGCGATCCGTGAGGCTGGCAAGGCTTTGGCTGGTGCGAAACAGGAGCGGACGATCTACAACAACCACTATCAGCAACTGACGAAAGACCTCGCCGAGAACATCTCCCATGTCAACGAGACGGCGATTGCCTACATCAACAACCAACTGCCTGAGATTTACTCGCTGAACTACAACAGCGTTGCAAAGCGAGTCAACAAGCAACTCGGAGGCATGGTCGGCGGCACATCGTTCGACCTCGTTGATCAGAACACGGTCAAGCGACTCGCCACTCGAAAAGAGAACCTACTGCCACTCAAGGAAGTCAACGGAAAAAAGGACATCCGATGGAACGTGGCGAAGATCAATTCCGAGGTGACTCAGGGCATTCTGCAAGGCGAGGCGATGCCGAAAATCGCTGAGCGACTCTCGAATGTGTTGGGCATGGACAAGGTGTCTGCGATCCGAAACGCTCGAACCACAGTGACATCGGCTCAGAACAAAGGCCGCATGGACATGATGCGACACGCAAGGTCGAAGGGTGTCATCGTCCAAAAAGGTTGGTCTTCTGCGCTTGATGACCGAACCAGAGAGTCCCATCTTGAACTGGACGGTGAGTTCGTTGACGAGGACGAACCGTTCTCGAATGGCCTCATGTACCCCGGCGACCCGGACGGCGCACCAGAGGAGGTCTACAACTGCCGATGCTCTCTCATTTACAAGGTCGTTGGCTTTGGCGATCCTCAGGAAGAAGAGGACGATCCGTGGGAGGGGTTCGAGGATGAAACAGAACAAGAGTCAGAGCGATCCGATGAGAGAAATGTTCCGATGTTCGAGCGAGAGGTTGATTTTGCGCCAGCCAACTCAATCGCAGAGGCCGAGGAGTATGCAAGTCGGTTCATCGGTTATGGTGGCAGTGTGTCATACAAGGGAATTGACCTCAAATATGCGAACGAGTGCAACAAGGTGTTGACGGCGATCAACGACAGTTTTGACATCGATAAAATGCGCTCAATTCAGCCGATGAACATGAGAACCAACCTATTCAGAAACAGCACATCCGAGGCGGCGTATAGATGGGGAGGTGGCGACCTATTCATCAACCCAAAATACTACAAGAACACAAAGACATTCTCCGCACACAAGGATGAGATCGACAGCTTGATGAAGACAATCACCGAAGGTGGTCAAAAACTTCTCGACAGCGGTCGATACTCAGGCACACAAAAGAATTACATCGAGGCACTGCTCCAATCTGGTCGGCAATGCGTTTGCCAAAGTCACGATTTTGTCGAGGGAACATTCGTTCACGAGAGTGGGCATATGCTTCACGACAAGTTGTTCACACAACCGCTGAGAGATGGTTTCGGTGTCGAGAAGTTTTTCCTTAACGACAAACTGTCCGAGAGCAGAAGCGAGTACGGACGGAACATTTCTGGTTATGCTATCACCGACAATCGTGAGTACATCGCCGAGTCGTTCACCGCATGGTGGTATGGTGAGGGCGACAAGTGCGACCCGATCATTGTCAAAGTTTTTGAAGGGTTGGTGAAAAAATGAGCGAGAAACCATTGATTGTTTTCGACCCACTCGGCGAACTCGAGAAGATTGCCAAGGAAATCGAGAAGATGAGGAGCGAGGAACAAGATGAGTCCGACCATTGATGTCAGCCTGACCGACAATTCAGACCTCGTCCGAGAGGCTCTTGACGAGAACATCGAAAAGGCTCTGATCGCCATCGGCCTGACCGCTGAGACCTACGCCAAACTTCCCGAAAAAGCTGGAGGCCATATGCCAGTTGACACAGGGCGACTCAAGAACTCGATCACATACGCCATCGCTGGTCAGAGTCCGCATATCACATCATACAAGGCCGACACGAAAGACGGCGAGGGTGGGAGTTATAGTGGGACTGCGACTCCTGACAAGGGTGGATCACCTCGGTCTGTGTACATCGGATCGAATGTCGAGTACGCCGCCGCAGTCGAGAACGGCATCTCAGGCAAGCAGACTGGAAAGCACTACCTCCGACTCGCCATCACCGACCACATCAAGGAATACAAAGACCTGACGGAACAAGCACTCAAGGGCAAAGGATAGCAGATAGCAAGTTGCACAAAATCGCTTGACAGATTTTGTTGAATGTGCTATATTCACAATGTAAGAATTGCGAAGCGGCGAGGGACTGCCGCCCGAAGAAAAGGAGCAAAACGACATGAGTTTGACGAGAAAGATGCTGAAGGGCATGGGGTTGACCGAGGAACAGGCCGACACCATCATCGAGGCGCATACCGAGGTGACCGATGGGCTGAAGGACAAGCTGAAGGTCGCCGAGGACAAGGTTTCCGATTATGATGCCATCCAGAAAAAGCTGGAGGCATACGAGGCGAAAGGCTCGGACGGCTACGAAGAGAAGTTCAAGAAACTCCAGAAGGACTTCGATGACTACAAGGCCGATGTCACCGCCAAGGAAACCAAGGCCGCAAAGGAAAAGGCGGCGAAGGATTACTTCGAGGGGAAGAACATCACAGGAGCGAACCTCTCCATCGCCATGCGTGGCGCAAGGGACGAGATCGGCGAGATCGAGTTCGATGACAAGGGAAAGATCAAGGATACATCCAAACTCGATGCCCTCGTCAAGGGTGAGTTCGCATCTCTGGTTGTGACTTCCTCGACCCGAGGAGCGCAGACAAGCACTCCTCCGGGCAACACTGGCGGCGGCGGCAAGATGACAAAGGCCGAAATCCTCAAGATCAAGGACATCGGCGAACGACAAGCCGCCATTGCCGAAAATCACGAATTGTTCGGTTTCTGATCCGAACAGGAAGGAGACAAAAATGGCAAATGTCGTAACTACTGCCGAAACCAACCTCATTAAGGCGGCTCAGATGAGCAAAGTCCGTGAGGTTGACTTTGTAAACCAGTTCACTCACAACTCCCTGAACAAGCTGATGGAAGTCCTCGGCGTGACCCGGAAGGTTCCCATGATGGAGGGAACCACCATGTATGTGTACACGACCAGCGGCACTCTCCAGAGCGGTGCGGTTCCTGAGGGCGAAATCATCCCTCTGAGCCAGTATGCCACCACCAAGACTGCTGTCGGCGAGATCACCCTGAGGAAGTGGCGCAAAGCGGCCTCCGCTGAAGCCATCAAGAAGAGCGGCTACGAGGCCGCTGTTCGTGACACCGATGCGGCTCTGCTCAAGGATGTTCAGGCTGGCATCCGTGGCGATTTCTTCACTCTGATCAACGGCACGATCACTGGCTCCACCTCTGCCAGCGGTGTCGGTCTGCAAGCGGCTCTGGCGGCGGCTTGGGGTCAGCTTCAGGTCAAGTTCGAGGACGATGCCGCCGAAGCGGTGTTCTTCGTCAATCCTCTCGATCTGGCTGACTATCTCGGCGGCGCACAGATCAGCACTCAGACCGCTTTCGGCCTGTCCTACATCGAGAACTTCCTCGGCCTCGGCACTGTCATCCTGACCAGCCGAGTCACCAAGGGTACGTTCATCGCCACCGCCAAGCAGAACCTCATCCTCTACTACCTGACCATGAACGGCGACATCGCCAGCGCATTCTCCCTGACCGCTGACGAGACTGGTTATGTCGGCATCAAGTCCGGCTACCAGAACGAGGAGAGAGCGCAGATCGAGTCCCTCGTCATGAGCGGTGTCCAGTTCTTCGTCGAGTACGCCGCTGGCGTGATCAAGGGAACCATCTCTGCCGCCTCCTCTGGTACTACCTGATCGACCCTGACAAGGAAGGAGGGCGACTGCGATGATGACCGAACTTTGTGCATATCTGAGGAACTATTTCCTCGTTGACTATATGAATCCCGAGGAACGCATCCACTACGGATCGTTCACAATCGAAGACGGACAGATCGAGCCGCTCTCCTTCCTCAAACAGGGGCAGTATTTTCGGATCGTCGGCTCCGACCTCAACGATGGGGTCTGGCAGTACGGCATCAGCAACGACCTTACCGACGAGACCTTCGAGGGTGCGGTTTGGGCGATGTCCATCCCTCCTGATGTGATCGCCCTCGCTGACGAAATCCTCGCATGGTGCGACCAGAACGCATCTGCTGTCAACAGTCCCTATCAGAGCGAGTCGTTCGCTGGCTACTCCTATACGCTCAAGAGCGGTTCGAGTTCGGCCTCTGGCGGCTCCGACTCGTTCGGTTGGCAGACACAGTTTGCGTCTCGACTTGCTCCGTATAGGAGGCTGAGTGTGCTATGAGCCTATTAACAGATGCGCTCACCGAGTGCCGAATGATCAATAAGTCAACCGTTGATGATGGTTATGGTGGAGAGAGAACGGTTTGGACAAATGGAGCCAAATTCGTTGCGGCGGTGAACTTCGACACATCTGTCGAGGCGAGAGTCGCCGAGTCGCAAGGGGCGACCAACCTCTACACCATCACCACTCCGAGGGCAAAAGTCCTTGAGTATCACGATGTGTTCAGGAGACTTTCAGATGGTAAGGTCTTCCGAGTCACATCGGACGGCGATGACAAGGCGACACCGCCAAGCACAAGCCTCGACATGAGAGTGGTCACCGCAGAGGAGTTCGTCTTGACTGGAGGAGGTGCTTGACTCTATGGCTGACAAGGAGCAAGCACTCCACCAGTTCTGGTCTGGCTTCGGCTGGAAAGCATATGACGAAAACACTGTCCCTGACAATGCGATGGAGCAACTCGGTGGTCACTACATCACCTACTCCGTTGTGACGGCGGCTCTTGACGAGCCTGTCCCGATCCATGCGAATCTGTGGATGCGTGACACCTCGTGGGAGGCGATCACGCAAAAGGCCAACGCCATCTCCGAGGCCATCGGCATCGGTGGAGCAGTCATTCCGTTCGACTCTGGCTATCTGTGGATTTGCCGAGGAACTCCGTTCTCGCAACGACTCCCCGAGTCGGATGACACGATCCGCAAAATCTATCTCAATTTGATGGTCGAGTATCTCTCGGCTAACTGAGGAGGCATGAAACATGGGTATGTTTACCAAAATCCCCCAAAGCACATTTGAAGACCTCCAGCTTGATGCTGGTGTCCTCCTGAAAACTTTCGACCCGGCCAATGTCACTGCCCCGGCTGATGCGGACATCATCTGCGCCACCACTGGCGGCATCACTGTGTCCTGTGTTCCCGAGTTCGAGGACTTCTTTGCCGATGTCGACAATGCCCCGAACAACGTCAAAGAGGGCAAGAAGCTGACCGGGTGGACTTGCACCATGTCCACGACCAGCCTCGGCACTTCTCCTGACCTGATCAAGATGGCCCTCGGTGCGGCTGACATTGACGGAACCAACACCAGCAAGATCGTCCCCCGGCGTGACCTGAATCAGTCCGACTTCAGCGACCTCTGGTGGGTCGGCGACAAAGCGGACGGCGGCATGGTCGCTGTCAAGCTGATGAATGCCCTGTCCACTGGCGGTTTCGTCCTGACGACCACCAAGAACGGCAAGGGAACCATCGCCATCGAACTGACTGGTCATGTGTCCATCAATGCTCAGGACACCATCCCGATGGAGTTCTACTCCACGAGCGGCTAAAGCGAGGTGGCGTAAGAGATGAAAAGGCTGAGTGAGTTCCGAGGCGAAGAAGCCCTCGACCTTCTGGCTGACCTGATTGAGCCAGCCTCCGAGATTATGACCGACAAGGCACTGATCGAACTGTTCAGAGACCGCAACATGAAGGAGGCGGCGAAAGTCGCACTCAAGGGTCACAAGAAAGCGGTGCTTGAAATCATGGCACTGCTTGAGGGCGCAGACCCGGCGACCTACGCTCCGAATGTGTTCGCTCTGCCGATGAAACTGCTCGAAATCTTCAACGACCCGGAACTCGTCGACCTTTTTACATCTCAGGGTCAGAACGAGGATCAGACCAATTCTGGCTCTGCATCGGCGAATACCGAGGCCCTCGGAAGGTGACATCCTTTCTGCGGTATGCGAAAGCACGACTCGAAACCGAGAAGCGTGATTTTGCGTACCGCATTTTTATTACGGATTGCCTCGGTCACATCATAGGTCTGAACGAGCGATGGGTCGACATGGTCAATCCCAAGCCTGTCGAGACGAGATCGGCTGGCGAGATCATCGACAACATCCGCAACAAACTCGCAAAGATAGGCGGTGAAACATAAGCATGGATATATTTGACCTATCGGCAAAGCTGTCGCTCGACTCGGGCGACTACGAGAAGAAACTGTCAGCGGCGAAAGGCTCTATCGGTTCGTTTGCTGACAAGTTGAAGACAGGACTCGCCAACGCTGGCAAGATCACTGTGGCGGCGATTGGTGCGGTGGCGACGGCGGCTGGCGCACTGACAAAAACCTTCGTGGACGGCACGAAGGAGGTCGCCGCATACGGAGACAACATCGACAAGGCGAGTCAGAAGATGGGCATCTCTGCCGAGGCTTATCAGGAATGGGATGCCGTCTTGCAACACTCTGGCACATCCATCGATGTCCTCCAAAGGGGCATGGTCACCATGTCGAAAGCTGTCGAAAACGGCAGTGACTCGTTTAAAAAACTCGGAATTTCTCAAAAAGAACTCCAGAACATGAGTCAGGAGGAAATCTTCGAGAAGGTCATTGCTGGTCTCCAAGGCATGGAAGAGGGAACCGAGCGAACCGCTCTCGCAAGCGAACTGCTCGGCGGTGCGGCGAAAGAACTCGGCCCTCTGCTCAACACCTCCGCAGAAGACACCGCTGAGATGCGAAAACGAGTCAAGGAACTCGGCGGCGTGATGAGCAATGATGCGGTCAAGGCGGCGGCAAAATATCAGGACAGTCTTCAGGACATGACCACCGCACTCGACGGCGCAAAGCGTGGGATCATGACCGAGTTCATGCCCTCCGTCACGACTGTCATGGATGGTCTGACCGAGTTGTTCAGCGGCAACAGCGACAAGGGCATCGGCCTGATCACACAGGGAATCGGCGAGTTCGTTGACAACCTCAGTGAGCAAATGCCGAAGGTGTTGGAGTTCGGCACTCAGATCATTGTCACTCTGTCCGAGGCCATCATCGACAACCTCCCGATGCTGATTTCGGCGGCGACCGACACGATCATCACACTGGCGACTGGACTCCTCGAGCAACTCCCCAAGATCATCGAGGTTGGCTTGGAAATCCTCGTCGCCTTGGCTCAAGGGATCGCCGACAACCTCCCCACGTTGGTTCCGACCATCGTCGAGGTCGTGCTGAAAATCGTTGATATTCTGACAGAACCCTCCACTCTGGCGACTCTGGTTGAGGCATCAATCGCCATCATCATCGCTCTGGCGAATGGTCTGCTCGATGCTCTGCCGAAGCTACTCGAGAAGGCCCCGGAGATCGTCAAGAACCTCGTGACGGCGATCATCCAGAATGCCCCGAAGCTGTTCGAGGCGGCGAAGGAACTGATCAAGAAACTCGCAACAGGCATCGAGATGGTCTGGAGCATGATCAAGGAGAAAGGCCCCGAACTGATCGGCAAGCTGTGGGACGGCATCAAGTCCACTTGGCGAACTGTCGTGACTTGGGGCAAGGAAATCTTGAACCATGTCAAACAGGGATTCAAGAATGCGTGGAATGATGTCGTCAACATCGGCAAGGACATCGTGAGAGGAATGTGGGAGGGCATCAAGAACATGGGTTCTTGGCTCTGGAACAAGGTCAGCGGTTGGGTCGACGATCTGGTCGGTGGCATCAAGAGTTTCCTCGGTATCGCATCTCCCTCCAAGGTGTTCGCACAAATCGGAGAGTTCACTGCGATGGGCTTCGGCGAGGGCTTCGACAGAGAGTTCTCTGATGTCGCAGACGATGTCCGTGACAAGATGGCAAGCCTCGCTGACAACTCCGTCGATCTGGCAACCAATCTGACGAGCGATGCCTCCGATCCGCTCCTCGGTGGATTCGTCACCGAGACTGAGGCTCCTGTTCTTTATGAAACGCTGAATCAGATCAACTCCACTCTGAGCGACATCCTCGACAATCTCGGCTTCGACATCGTCCTGAATGACGGCGCAATCGCTGGTCGAGTTGACAAGTTGCTCGGTCAGACCGCACTCCGCAAAGCAAGGGGGAACGCATAATGCTCACAATCAACGGCATCCGATTCGATGGGCTTCACAGCTACTACGACTTCGGAATGTGGCTCAGTGCCAGACCCGATTATGGCAACCCTCAGCCGAAAACCAACATCGCCGAGGTTCCCGGCATGGACGGCGACCTTGACATGACAGAGGCCAACGCTGGCGAGGTGAAATTCACCAACAGGATCATGACCTTCGTGTTTGCGAAGATGGTCGACATCGACGATCAGGCCGACTGGATGGCATCTGTCCGAGCGGCTCTGCATGGCAAACGGATCAAACAGATCATCGCCGACGAGAATCCTGAGTGGTACTACACAGGACGAGCGACTGTTGCATTCTCCAAGGTCGCCACATGGAAAATGCTCTGCACTGTGACAGTCGATGCTCAGCCATACTCCATGAAGGTAAACGAGACTCGTGTCGACCTGAACCAGAGCGGAACTCCGAGTATGGAAGACATTCTCATTGCCTCCGAGGATGTCTCTGGACAGAGTTGGAACTCCGACCTCCGACTCGGCACGAAGACATTTCCGAACGGACTCGGAGTGCCGAACGGTGCATATCCGAATCTGATCGTCAAATGGCCCACGAACGCAACGACGATCACGAATTGGGCCAGAAAGTTGCAGATCGCAGACTCCGACGACAATGTGTACGACTCGACTCTGCAAGTTCCGATTTCTTCCGGGGAGGTGATGGTTCCTGTCTCCTCCATCATGGCGGCTGGTGTAGATACAACCAAGGTCTATCGAGTCCTCGTCCAGAACATCGGCGGTTGCTCTCTCCATGCTGAGATGCTTGCGTTCCGTTATCGCATCTGGAATGAGCGGAAGACGGTCATCCCGAGCATCATCTTCCAAAGCGAGGAAGAGTATGAGACCTCGCTCCAAATCACGCTGAACGGCGAGAACAGAACCATCAAAAACACCGAAACAACCTATGAGGACATCGTGCTGAAAGAAGGGTGGAACGACCTGATCATCCCATACGACACAGGCGTGACCGTGACCGCATTCTATATGGTGTTCCGTGAGGGGAGGCTCTGATCGATGTATAGAATCTATGCTGACGGAGCCATTCTCCACAACCCGAATTTCTCCGAGGAGGGCAGAGTCGTCATCGACCCTGTCCTCAAGGAGAAGGTCAACACGCATGGTTCCCTCCAGTTCGGCATCGCTCCTGACCATCCGCTTTATGACAAACTGGAGCCGAGGAAGACTCTGATCAAGGTCATGTCCGACTCGGCAAACAACAAGCCTTGGTTCGGGCGAGTCGTGTCGATGTCAAGAGGGTGGAAAAATGTTCTGAACGTGTATTGCGAAGGAGAACTCGCCTGTCTGTGCGATTCGCTCAAGCGGCCTTTCGGGTTCACAGGGACTCCGAGTGACTTCCTGTCGAGCCTGATCACGACCTACACAGGATCAAACACGGATGGGTATGCCTTCCAACTTGGCAACGTGTCGGTAACTGACCCGAACAACAACATCGTGCGGAGTTCCTCGGAGCCAATGTCAGTGTGGGAGTGCATCGAGAGCGAGTTGGTGGAATCATCCCTCGGTGGGTACATCATCCCTCGATACGACGAAGCGAACGACATCCACTACATCGACTATCTGGTTCTCGACGAAAACGACACATACTCTCGGACATCGACTCAGGTCATCGAGTTTGGCAAGAACCTCCTCGACTTCACTCAGACTTGGGATGCCTCCTCAGTCATGACAGTGATTGTTCCGTACGGTGCGCTGAAAGAAACTCCTGTCGATCCTCCGACCAGTGGACAGTGGGACGGCAACCGAATCACCATCGAGTCGGTCAACGATGGGAATGACTATCTCGAGAACTCGCTCGGAATACAGATGTATGGTCGAGTCGTTGGATCGCACACATGGGACGATGTCACACTCCCGGCGAACCTCAAGACCAAGGCGACCGCATGGTTGGCTCAGCAGATTTGGCAGAGCGTGACTCTTGAAATCTCGGCGGTTGACCTCGCATTCGTCAACGCTGACATCGACCAGATTCAGGTCGGCGAGTATGTGCGGTGTAGGAGTAAAATGCACGACCTGAATATCCTCCTCCTCTGCACTGAGAAGGAAACGCACTTGACACAACTTGAGGATTCTTCTATAATATTAGGGGCCGGGTTGAAGACCATCACCGACCTCCAAGGAAAGGATGTGAAATGATGGCGTTGACGATAGAACAAAATGTGACCATCGATGTGCTGAACCCTCGTCGAAACATCATCCATGTCGTGCAAGAGGACAGCACTCGAGTCATCCGTCTGACACTACTCGCAAACAACCTCCCTTATAACGTGGAGGCCACCGAGACCGAGACTGTGCTGAAGTTCGTCGAGTTCCGCAAGCCTGATGGTCATGGTGGGATGTACGACACCACCTCGACAGGCGAGACGGCGGTTCAGCTTGAAGACTCCAACGTGCAGAATGTCTGGCTCATCGCCCTCGATGGTCAGTGCTTCACGTTCCCCGGTTGGACTCAGATCAACATCAGATTCGAGACCGAGTCTGGTCGCCGAATCCATACGTTCCCCATCTTCGTGGACGTGGAGCCGACTGCCAGTTCCGACACCGAGTCAACGGATTGGGGCGAATTGAACTCCATCGGCGATATGAAATCGGCTATCGGTGCGTTGTTCGAGGCAAGCGTATCTATGGAGGCCAAGCAAGCCCTGTTGAACCTTTTGGCTCATGTTGCCTATGCGGACGAGCATGGACAGGACTATTATGATGAACTCGAAACCGAACTGTACCGAACCGCTCAAATCGTCAGCATCGCCGCCGTGTTCGACCAAGGCTCTGCTGTGATTTACGACACCGATGACCTTGACACGCTCCGTCAGTATTTGACCGTGACTGCCACCTATGAGGATTTGTCCACCAGAGAAATCACTGGCTACACGTTGAGCGGAACGCTGACTGCTGGGACAAGCACAATCACGGTTTCCTATGGTGGAAAAACCACGACATTTGATGTGACCGTTGCCACGCACTTCTTGTATAAGCTGGAAAATTACGCTTTCAACAACGAATATATCGACACTGAACTGGCGATATTTTCCGAGGATAAAGATTTCACAATCGCAATGGACATTACCATTTCCACAAATCCTAAGTCTGGGACAGGAAGTCAAATGCGCTTTGCCGCCGTTATAAACGCAGATGGCTCCGGCTATGCTTTGTCTTTCGGAAAAGGGAATGCAACAGCTGAAAATTATGCGGTGGTCTTTATGGGGCCTTATGCATCTATGAGCGCAACAGGGGCTGGAAGATTGCGTTTTGTATATAGGCACATCAAGAATAGTGGAAATGCCTATGCTATAAGCAGAAAAGATACGGCGGCGGCTGTATCGCATACGATAAACGGAACATTTACTGCTACCAACCGTAATCTTACTTTCGGCCGAAGCG
>Ga0326513_10001524_pt1 | contig 18048 bp, 12 predicted proteins | sample 2_2465_0518_D_FD_203654 | JGI IMG/M metagenome (GOLD analysis project Ga0326513, IMG submission 203654) | Bovine rumen microbial communities from UC Davis, California, United States - 2_2465_0518 | ecosystem: Host-associated > Mammals > Digestive system > Stomach > Rumen | place: USA... | reverse complement strand
GTTGATTCTGTCCAATGGATAGAGATTACAAAAGGTGACACATCACTTGTTTGTCCTACAAAGATAATGGATATTGGTAGGGTAGCAGGGACAGCATTCTTAACAAAAGACAAAAAATTGATAACCGCACGTCACTGTATAGAATATTGGATTGGAAAGAACCTCGATTTGACTACAAAGGTAAAGAACTTGCCAGATGATGATATCGTTAAATGGGCCCTTCTTTCAGAGAAGTTTATGCAAGAGCGAGAGAGCGAGGATGTAAGTCAACTACTTCGTGTATTCTTTAGCATATATGAGGAACAAATGCCTGACGAACCCATATTTAGTTTTTGCTCAACAGACTCTAATGTCCATATCAATCGCTATCATGACGGTATCCTTCAATTGGCCGACTTCAGTGATGACTATTACTGGAGATCCGTACGGCCTTACTTCAGTGATTTGGAAATGGAACTCGGTGATATCGCATATATGGATGTTAATATTGCAGGTAAAATAGAACTAGCAGATTCGGTTTCAATATCCCAATTAAACCAATCATCGGAAGTGGCAGTGCTAGGTTATCCCAATAACGCCAGTGGCAAGAAAGTCACTTTCGCTACAGGAGCAGTAAAAGAAAATAGAGCTGACACATTGAATCGTGTTAATCCTGATATTCAGTTTGAAGCCAATATTACACACGGATTCTCTGGAGGTCCAGTTTTTATCAGGTTAAAAGATAAAATTGTCGTAGCGGGCGTAGTCTCAAAGATAGATACGGAAACAGGTATCTACAAGAAGGCAGTGCCTGTTACAGAGATTGAATATATGCAAAAAAGAGAGAAGGAGGTAGGAAATGAATGATATTACCATACATTCAATTGCTGGCTTTTGCAATGAGAAGGCCTTATGGAAGTTGTTAGTTGACTTGAGTTCTATATTGTTGTCCGAGACACCCAAAGTAAGGAAGGTAGTCACACCCGAAATGGTGATTATTGATGGAGAAGACTTTCGGCTAGATGATGAGATCGGTCAGAATACGTCAACAGAATTTTATCCTCCTGAGGGTGTAGAGAATTCTGGGAGTGAAGGACTTGTCTGGTCATTAGCTGCATTAGTATGCTATGCTTCATCTGGACATTATGTGTTTGGCGGGCATGGTGGGTCATACCAGCGTAGTCATCCCAAAGTTGAGTTGCCAACTTTGAAAAAAGAACACTCAGGTTTAACGGCATTAGTAAAAAGAAGTCTTTGTTATATGCCATCACAAAGAATCAGTCTTGACGATATTTATTCCGCCGCAATGAAGGGACTTGAGTCAAATGCACAACTGAGCCGAGTGAAACGAGTGACTGAAGCAAGTGAAGATATTTCTTCATTCGACACAATGAATGATATATGGCCTGACAAAATGGGATAAATTTAGAATTATAGTAAGCATGAAAAAGAAATTGGTTTTTACGTTATTGTTAGGTGCTGCCTTTATGGTGTCACAGGCACAGACGGACAACTATTTGCAGAACATTGCAAAAGTTGTAAAAGAACTGCGTAAAAGTGATAATTCTGCCAGAAATTCTGTTATAGCTACTCTTTCTGCAGTTCAGAATCCAAAAGTCACTCTAATGGATGAGATTAGGTGGGCAGGAGACAAGGAGGAGAAAGCAAATGAGGTGAAAGGAGCAAAGGGTAATCGTTTTAAACTCAACCAAGTAGTTGCATACGTGTATAAGAAACAGAATCACTTGCTCGAAAGCAAAGGTGATATGTTGAATGGCAACGAAAAGGATATACACTATTCTCTTATTGAGAAAAGCGTTAAACGTGGAGGAAAGGTTACATATATGACTGGAGGTAGGAAAGGTGAACAGGATTTCATCTTTATTCCCTTTAACCCCAAATCAAGATATGTTGTCACCATGTATGTAGATGGTTCAAAAGTCGACAGAAAAGAAGGTTCAGACGCAAGCCAGATTCACTTAAACCGTATCTCTCCCAAGCAGATTATAACATTCTCTATCAATTATCTGGATGACAAGGCAAACATAGACGCTGTGGAGTCGTTCGCTATTTTAAACTATAATCAGCAGAAGTAATGAAATCAAGATTTATATTATCAGCATTATGTCTGACAATGTTCGTTTCATTGTCAGCCCAAACAGCTATAAGTATCATTAAGGAGGCCAAGGAGTTGAAAGATAGTGGCAGCTATTTAGAAGCAGCCAAGAAATACAGTGAAGCTCGCACAGCTAACCTGATGGGAAAACAGTTGCTGGACGTTCTTGCCCCAGAAGCTGAATGCTATTATATGCTTGATGATTACCAGCAGCTGGATACAACGATTGTAAAATACATCAATTGTTTTAGGGCATCACGTGAAGAATTAGGTGATTCATTGGATGTATATAAGGCATATCTTTTTAAAATGTTAGGTAATGTGTTATATGCTGAAGTTGATGAAAGTAGCAGCGGAATGAAATATGCTGAGCAGGCAAGTAAATATTATGTAAATAGCCTTAAAATCTTTGTCGGTCGTGGCAGTGATGATAATGCGTATATTCTTCTTAAAGAATTGGCTCAACTGTATTATAAGGTAAAAGCATATTCTTCTGCATACGAGTATTTGGGCGAAGTCAGAAGTCGCTATCAAGACAGACTTGACAATGGCATTTTTGATGAAGAACCTGATTTTTATAATACATTGTCACAGATGGCTCTTTGTAAGGCGAAAATGGCGTCTGTAGAGAAAATAGACAATTCTTCAAAAGAGATGTTCAAGCAAAGCATTGCTCAAATTGACTCTGCTATAGTATATGGTCAGAAGAGGAAAGATGCGATGTTTTACAATTGGATGCGAGTCAAAGGCAAGATCTTGATGATGCAATACGACAGACTAAATATTGATGAAAAAAAGGTTGCTAAAGATTGTTATGAGCAATACGTAAATTTTCAGAAGAAAACAGTTGGTAGCAAATTGACCAAGATGACAGAATCGCAGCAGGAACAAAACTGGTTGGCACTGCACGACTTCCTGTTTGACTGTTATCGTTTAGGTGCAGAAGCGCCAGAAATGCTATATGATTTGGCTTTGTTCAGCAAAAACTACCTTTTGGAAGACCGGCAGACAGACAAAGTGCATTGGCAGGATGTAAGAAAATCTCTGAAAGCTGATGATTGCGCATTGGAATTTGTACAATATCGTGGTGCTAACGACGAGAGTCATCTTGCTTGTCTTGTCTTAAAGAAAAATAGTATAAAGCCACAGTTTTTTGAGATTGCAGTGTCTGATGACATTCTTAAGAGACAACTAAACAGGTTCTTTGAGTTGGATGTTGAACAGTGCATGACCTATCAACAGGGGCAACTCCCTTTGTCTTCGATCAAGAATCTATTATATACAGACTCTGTTTTGTTCCATCAGATATGGACACCACAGCTTATGAATGCTATTGGTGATGCTAAAAAAGTATATTTTGCACCAGATGGGTTCCTGCATCAATTGGCTATTGAATATATGATTCCTGATACGTTAAAAGATTGCTATAGACTGTCATCAACTCGTGTATTGACTAAGAAGAAAGAACCGATTGACTACAGTAAACTGCTTGTCTGTGGAGGCATGAATTATTATACAAAGTTAGATCCACACACAACGGGCAATGACGTGAGGGCATATAATTTTTTTGCCGGCAATGGATCCGTCAGTGATTTACCTGGGACATTGAAGGAAATACAAACAATTATGGATGTTCGTCATAATCCCGCAGATACATTGTTGACAGGCAATAATGCAACCGACGAAAACTTTATGCAACTACTGTCGCGCCATTATCCGCTCGTTCATATTTCCACTCATGGCTATTTTGCAGGGAGAATGGATAGTGGAACTGACTTGAAACCAGCAACTACTGATTACTCCATGTCAAAAAGTGGTCTTATTTTTACTGGTGCATCAAATGCTCTTACTGACAGAGAATTCAATACCAACATGTTCGATGGCGTATTGTCTGCATCGGAGGTTGCAAAATTTGACATGCGTGGAACAAACTTAGTGACTTTGTCAGCCTGTCAGACTGCATTAGGCGACATTACTGCAGATGGAATCTTCGGTATGCAGAGGGCTTTAAAGATGGCAGGAGTAAAAGGGCTAATGGTCTCGCTCTGGAGTGTTGGCGACTTGTCTTCTTATAAATTGTTCAGCTACTTTTATGAGGAATTAAAGAATCAAAAAGAGAAAGATATTCATAAGGCATGGAAGGTTGCAAGAAAAAAATTGTCTGAGTATGTTCACTATACACCATATTTCAATATGGATACTCTTGAAGAAGATGTAAATGTCTCGACGTTTGACCAGCCTAGTGATTTGTTTCCTTATATCTTGATAGACATTTTTTAAACTAAACTATAGATATGAATCTGATTAATATCCCAAATTATGACGAATGCGTTAAATACGCTTTGGAGATGAAAGGTATTCAAGGCGAGAAATTAAAGGATACCAACTTCAGAGTGTATGAACGTCACACAGCAAATCCCGGTACCGTGTTCAATGCGTTAAGGAAAGGAGGTGTTGTAATACCTGTCGTTGATGCCTCATTGCTCGGAGAGTATAATGTGATAATGACTGCAACTGTGGTGATAAGAGCTAATCAGATAACTGACATGGTGGACCTCTATGTTCCGAAATCAAATGACATACAGAAATTCCCAATAGCCACTTTTGTTGAGGCCTGGGAAGCAACAGGAGGAATCTGTATCACGGCTTTTCCTGCAGATGATAAGACATATAATCCAAAACTTATAGATCTAGAGCATATAGAACTGCCAGACGGTTATGATGAACTGCGAGAGGCTATAGCTGAGAATGCTCATGACAGATGGGCTTTAGAGCGCCAGAGTGAAGGCTGGACATACGGACCGAAGAGGGATGACTCCAAACTGGAAACACCCGACATGGTGCCATACGCTCAACTGCCTGAGAGTGAAAAACAGTATGACCGCATCATGGCAGGAAACACATTGAAACTCTTGACTTCATTAGGATATAAAATTGAGAAATCAAATGGCAAATAATAAATACGACATATTTATCAGTTATCGCAGGGTGGGCGGTGCACAGTATGCCCGCATCCTACAGTTGATGCTTATACAACGTGGGTACAAAGTATTCCTCGATTATGATGAGTTGACCGATGGTGTCTTTAGTGATAAGATTAGGGCAGCCATCAAGGAGGCGCCGGTATTCATGCTGGTGCTGTCGAATGGTTCTATGATTCGTTGTGCCAACGAGGGCGACTGGGTGCGCCGGGAGATAACCCTTGCAGTGAGGCAGGGGAAGCATATCATACCTGTGAATCCCGACAATGGCTTCGATGGCTTTCCTGAAGGAATGCCGGTGGAACTTAAAGAAGCTATCGGGTCTCACCAGCACTCGGAAATCAGTTTCGGTCAGGCTTTGGGGGCTACGATTGATCTGATGATTAAGAATCGCCTCGTGCCTACGTTGGGGGAAAGAGATTCTTTGGATAAGAAGGACGTTGATTATGCATCAGCACAGGAAACACTCCGCAAGCAGGATGCCCATAACCTGTTTATAAAGAGACTGGGCGTTCTGAGTGCCGTGGTGATGATAGCCATAGTTTTGGGTACTTGTTTGTGGTTCTGGAAAAACCAGAGCGACAAGGATGATGTGGAGGCGGAAGTCGCAGCATTGGCGGCTATGCGCACGGAGTTGCAGGAAAAGTACAAGAATTTCAAAGGTAAGACTGCCAATTTCGATAAAGAAATTATGCTCCAACTCAATTCAGACTTGACGATGCGACAGATGGCTATTATCGACACCATGTTGGCCAACATGGTTGAAGTCTATCCTGATTCTATTTGGATGAGCCAGTTCGAGTTTACCGTCGGACAATGGTACGGCATCAAGGGTGAACCATACGATGAGGCGCAGGCACACATGCCTATGACAAATGTGTCGTTTGCCGACATCAGCATGTTCTTGATGAATCTGGGCGATATGACCAACCTGAACGTAGAATTACCTTCTGTCGAAGTGTGGCAGTATGCTGCCCATGGGGCTGAGAACCACGAAACGACACTTTATGTTGGCAACGACGATGTAAAGAAAGTCGCTTGGTACAAAGACAATTCCGATGGACGTGTCCACCCCAGCGACGGCCAGCAGGGAAAAGAACCCAATCTGCTCGACCTCTACGACATGAGTGGCAATGTCAGCGAACTCTGCAACAACCCATACGACGATAGCGGTGCCTACACCATTTGTGGCGGTGACTACGACTCGCCAGCCACAGAAGTCACAGCAACTTCTCGCAAGGGCTTCGCCACCGATGCCAAAGACAAACACGTCGGATTCCGTATCATCATCAGAAAACCATAATTATAAAGGTAACAACAATAGCTATAAAATAACAAACTATAACTATAATAAAGGTATGAAAAAAACAGTCCTCACCATTCTTTCCGTTGTCTGCACTTTCAGTGCGTATGCCCAGGAATCTTCTACTGACAACATGACCATCCAGGGCGTTATCGATGCCTGCATATCCATGCGCGATGCCGTTGCAGCAGGTGACACTGCCGCCATTCGTCAATCAGGTCAAGATTTGAAGGCATCAGGAGTCACCAGTTTCAATTCTCTTCGTTGCAAAGATGACTCTATCTCCTCGCTCAACGGCCACCTGGTCTTCGACGAAGCCTTTGCCGACAGCCTTGCCTCTGGCAATACCTCTGTCTATGACCAGGCAGATGACATGAACCGCTCCTCGGCCCACCGTGGCCAGACTGCTGACGGTTCGTACCTCACCAAGACCTGCTTTGTCAAGGCGGGTAAGAGCACCAAGTGGACTTTCGCCTCCAAGGGTCATCAGGAACTGGCCGTCGTTGCTGAGGCCGGTGGCTTGGTCACGATGAAGATCCGCGTCACCAACAGCGCAGGTTTCGACCGCCGCTACGACGACACCAAGTCCGTCAAGGCCGGTCTCCCCCAGCGCAAGACCTCCTTCGAACTGCCCACCGACAAAAGGAACACCGTGGAATTGGAGGTCGTAAACTGCGGCAAGAAAGATTGTAGCTTTGTAGTAATCAGTAATTAAGTAGCGTCTTTATGGTTTCAAATATGAGAATAGTCAAGTACATATTTCTCATCCTGTTCTTTCTGTTCGTTTACAAACTTCATGCTGAAGATGTAAATTTGCAATTTGCAATTTCCATGACCACAATGAGCATACAGAATGGAGACTATGCCGGAGCAAGGAAGATGTTGGATAAGGTTTCTACACAGTGTGAACAGTCAGCAGATTGGGAGATACGCTACAAATACAATCTGCTGAATGGAGAAATTTGCTATGCTTATGACAAGGACGTCAGACGGTTTAATCAATATTATCAGCAGGCCCTGGACGCCTATCCTTTAAGCATTCCATTGACTCAAGACTTTATGTCAAATGTAGCTAATCTTTGTAGGGGACTTATCGAAGATAAATGCTACGAACAAGCGGAAAAACAAGCAGCAAGATTTCTTGTTCGTGGATCATCGCTTGCCGACAGCTGCTTGTATTCATCTATGTTGTTTTCTGTGCTGGCAAAATGCTACGAGCACAGAGGAGACACCATCATGCCTAAGCATTTCCATGGCAAAGCGCAGGAGTTGGGCTTCAGATACCATATCCTAACAACCAAGGCCGATTCTATTGCCATATACAATGATCGCATAGACAGATTCAAGCAAACTATGAATGCAGCCAAGGCCCGATTCAGCAAAAAAATGCCCAACTATCTGCTGATGCTCAACGAATATTGTGACATGATTGCCCAAGCAGGAAATCTTCATGAAACGATTTATCTGGCAGAGAAAGCCATCTCCCTGGCCACAGAAATGAATATGAAACATTTGGATGGTGCTTGTGATGCCTATTTTCATCTGCTATACTGTTATGCTTTTAACAAACAATTGAACGAGGCTGAACGCGCATTACATACAGCAGTAGAATACTTTAGCAGGTTTCCACAAAAGCAAGTCAACGAAGCAGTCTTGCTCTATCAGATTGGATTAGGTCTCATGGATTCTGGACAATATTCAGAGGCTATAAGCTATTTTGAACGCACTCGTAGGTTATGGAACGCCAACCAGCAGGAATACCGGGAAATGATACCTCAATTAATCAAACAATGTAAAGAACGCCTATGAAACACTTGATAATATTTGCCTTCTTGCTAGTTAGCAGCATGACAGCAACAGCTCAGAACAAAGCAGGTGCTGAAGGATTTGAAACATTCTATGAGAATAAGGTTACCGACTATATGCGATATATGCAGGTGCAAAGGGCTGACTCTATGCAGATTGTTGCAGATCTATTGCATGAGGAAGCAACATCCAGAGGGGTGACAACACTTTACCTTTCTGCATGTAAATACATGAAAGCATGGGCTGAGTCTGCCAAAGGAGATGCCCAGTCTGCTTTCACTTGGCTTGAAGATGCTCATAAAGTGGGGATGAAAGTGGCTGACCAAGAGAAACACTCTAAGGTCTATCCTTTATATATAGGAATGTTGGGGGATCTGGCCCAGGGATATTATATGCGTGGCAACTATCAGAAATCCTTAGAGGTAATGAATGAGATGGAACAGCGTTCGCAAGACTACTTTGGTGAGGGTAGCTTACAGTATCTGACAGCCCTGACCATGAAGTCGGAGGTCCTTTTTAGATTAGCACATTTCCAGGAGTTGTCGGCACTTCTCGATAAAGTTGACTCCATCAGCCGAATTGTACCAAACCTGCCTCCACAACAACTGGCACAGATTCAGTCTGGCATAGCCCGTTTCAGGCAGCATACAAATGGGCAGCCGCAACAGGCTCAACCTGCCATAGCAAATGGCCAACAGAACGAGATTGCCTTGCTTGAACAACAGGCTGCACAAAAAGCAAATAGCGGACAGTATCAGGAAGCCGTTGACATTTTGAGGCAGATTCTAACAAAGGTTGAGACACAACCTGTTTTCGACAGCCAATTATATTCCTACTATGTTCAGCAACTAAGCTTTCTGCATTCCTCGAACAGGAATTATACAGAAGCACTCAATGAGTTAGAAAAAGCAAGAATGATAGTAGAAGCACTTAGCCCCTTTGACCCCTATGCCATTAGGAGTATAGAAGCGGCTGGTGGGAATATCTTGTACAGTATTGGCGATTACAAGGGGGCGTTGAATCGGCTTAACAATGCAAAGCTGATGTATGAACAGGCAGGTGACAATAGTGCACAATACTACATGAATTGTATATGGAACTTAGCCGTAGCCTATACAGAGAGTGGCGACTTGGCGTACGGAAAACTGTTTATGGATGAATTTGCACGTTTTTTGGACAGTAGTTTCCAAGGAGTTACACTAACACCAGAAATGCAGTTTTCAAAGATGTCATTTTCTGCATTGTATGGTCTAATCGGATATGAAGATGCATCCATAAAACATTTGGAACAACTATTGTCCAATGACAAGACATCTGTATCCCCCCATCTTTGGAATTATTCCAGTATAATCCTCTCTCTGTTTTTAATGAAAAACCAGAATTGGTTGCGTGCAGAACAGGTGCTCAATAATATGTACGACGACCAAAATGAGGATGTAGCCCAGCGGCGACAGGGTGGGCTTCTCATGTGTGCTGCTGCCCAAAATCGAACAGAGGTTTCTATTCACCAAAAACAATACAACGAATACACTCGTCAGCATATAAAAACGGTTATGTCTGCTTTCAGCCAGTTAGAACGACAAATATTCTGGGAGCGTCAGACCTATTTCTTAGCCAGCGGAAACTACCCTTTGCTCCGCATGATGCCAAACAATCAAAGCGTGGTCGATGAGTGCTATAATGTAGCACTCTACAACAAAAGCATGCAGGACAAATCCCTACATGCGGCACAGACTTGGAAAGATGTACAAGAAGTGCTGGATGAAGGTGAGGTGGCTATTGAGTTTATTGCTGCTAATACCAGTTTCTTTGATGATAAAGGTATGCGATATGGGGCACTCTTATTGCGTAAAGGACATAATCCGCAGTTTGTCGATCTATGCAATGCTGATAACTTGGTAAGTATTTTCCAAGATGTCATCCATACCGATACAGCTATGATAAACCAATTGTATGACGATGACAATACGTTTCTATATGATGTAATATGGAAACCACTGGAAGACTTCTTGCATGATGGAGATGTTGTTTACTATACACCGGTAGGCAGTTTAGGACAAATTAGTATGTCTGCTATCCGTGATGCCAATCGTCAGCTCATAGGAAAACGCTACCGTATCCACCAGGTTTCCTCTACAGCTAACATCATCAGAATGAAAGCCAGGCTATGGGAGAAGCCCCAAAGTGCTTCAATCTATGGAGGAGTCTACTATAGCGCAAATATAGACGAGATGCTATCTGCTGCAAAACCATATAATCATGACGACAAGAAGAACCCACTGATGGCTCTACGTTCGCTGTCGGCCACTCGTGGTGCTATTGTCGAACTGGAAGGAACGAAGCAAGAGGCTTATTTCATCAAGGACGTATTGGCGAAGACTGGTTGTGACGTCCATTTGCTGACTGGCAGTGAGGCTAATGAAGAGTCCGTAAAAGCTCTTCATGGAAAAGCTCCTCGCTTATTGCACATAGGCACGCATGGTTACATGCTCTCAACTAACCAAGACCAGGCCAGGCATGCCAACCTATTTGAACAGATGAGCGCTACTGGCAACCAACAGCAATCGCTCATGTTGCAAACTGGTCTTCTTATGGCGGGGGCCTACAATGTTTGGAATAACATTGCAGTTCCTCAGGGTATTGATGATGGAATACTTACATCTTACGAAATATCGCAGATCGATCTCAGCAACTGCCGACTTGCGGTTCTGTCCGCATGTGAGACCGGGCTAGGATTCATCAACAATGCAATGGGTGACATCGGTCTGAAGCGAGCTCTTAAGCTGGCAGGCGTTGGCACCATCGTTGTCAGTCTGTGGGAAGTGTCTGACGATGCTACTATGCTGTTGATGCAACATTTCTATGACAACATTGCAAAAGGGGCTTGTCCGCAGCCTGCACTTGAAAATGCTAAGGAGGAAGTAAAGAAGATTCTTCCGCAGCCCTACTATTGGGCAGGATTTTGCGTTGTTGACTAATCACATTTATATTTAAAACCTAAAAACAAAAGAGTATGAAAAAAGTAAAGTTATTATTAGTAGTGACGGGCTTGATGCTGTCACTTGCAGTGTCGGCACAGATATATCACGATGCCGAAGGCGACCAGATTTTCGGTCATGCCAAGTCTTTAACAATTAGTAGCAATGGACAGTCACAGACTGTCACATACACACAAGACGGAAAAATACAGTCGCCTGACATCACCTCTCCGTCTTATAATGCCAAGGGCTATATGACCAGTTGCAGCTATACGATGCAAGGGTATACTGGAAAAATGGTATTCCATTATAATGCCAAGAACCAGATTACCAAGCAAGTGCTTAGCATTGAGGGGGGCACTATTTCACAGGAATATACCTATAACAGCAATGGCACGGTGAAAACGGAAACAACCACGATGAGCTATCAGGGAATGTCGCAGTCAATGACGGTGACTTTCACTTACCAGGACTTTGATAGTCATGGTAGCTGGATTAAACGCACAGGTACCCTTAACGGACAAAGTGCCGAAGAAACTCGCACTATCCTCTATTGGTGAAGTTATCCTTGCCACAGGGAGCAACTCCCTGTGGCATTGGTTTCAAAACAGCTGATGTTCAGAATCTTTTAACGAAAAGAAATATAGTGTGGCATTTATGTTAGACGGATTGGATTGAAAAAGAGATAATGAAGATACAAGCAATCAACAAGGACGAGAAGAATTGGAGCATTCTCTTCGAGCAGATAGTGAAGGGGAATGTAATTCCGGTGGTTGGACCGGAATTGGTGCGCGTCGGGAAGAAGAGTTCACTGCAGTTCCTCATTGATGCGTTCGCAGGACTGTGCGGCATAGAGGAGGGAGAGATGACGACGTTTTCTCAACTGGTGTACGACAAACGGTTCAAGAGTCGTGACCTGGGGGATATACACGATTTGCTGACGCTGAACCTGAACAGTGACGGGAATGCGGAGTATTTCGACAAACAGGAAGACAACGGATTGCTGTATAAGTTACTGAGCATTCTCTACTTCCCTTTTGTTATCACTACCACTTTCGACCCCATCGTAGAGAACATGATGCGGCGCATTCATGGTGATAAACTTCGGGTGCTTACATTTCGCAATGATGCAGGAAAGAATGACGACATTGAGAACGGTGAAGAGACCAAGACGCCCACCTTATATTATATGTTTGGAAAGGCTGACGGCAAAGCTGGTTCGTTTGTGGTGACTGCAGAGGATTTGCTTAAGTTCTCTCGCTCTTGGATGCAGCCCAATGATAGCAGTTGCAACGTGAAGCCCTCGAAATTGTCGAACGTGCTGGCTAACAGGTATCTTCTGGTGTTGGGCTACGACTACCAGGACTGGTTGTTCCGCTTCTTCTGGTATGCCATGAAGAGCGACTCGTTTGGCGCGGAGCAGGGCGGAATGCTGGCCCACACCCGTCAGGATAGTGAACTGATAGCTTTCCTGACAAACCAAGCCAAGGCGTTCAGTCAGGTGGAACCGAATATGGAGAACTTGGTGGAGCGTATCTGTAAGGGCGTGGCGGAGGCAGAGAAACGGTTGAAACCGAAAGATCTCGCATTCACTCATGTTCCAGAAGAAGGGACAGATGTCTTTATCTCCTATTCCAGAGGTGATACGGTTATCGTGGAAGAACTCTACAGGATCCTGACCGAAAGGGGACTTCATGTGTGGTATGACCGGCAGAACATGCACAAAGGACTAGATTTTATGCGGCAGATAGAGAATGCCATCAAGCACTCCACTTTCTTTGTTCCAGTATTCACCAACACCATCATACTGCAGGCCAGCAAGGAACATCCCTATCGCGACGAATGGCGATATGCTGAGAATCACATCAAGCGTATTGGTGGCATACCCTACTGCTTCCCATTCTATCAAGAGGGTTTCGACATGGACAACATGACAGCGGCGATTCCCAATGACCTGAAGCGTCATGATGCGTTTTGCTTCACAACATTGAACTACAAGAAGAAGGCAGAAGAACTAGCCGACTGTCTGTTAGCAGAAAAAGAAAGGAGGAAGAACAATGGCTGACAACAAGAATCATACAACGGTTGATAGAGCAACGCGTTTTGCCAATGCAAAAAATCCTTGGTTGGGACTTGGTTCCTATAATGAAGGACAGCAACTTTATGGACGTGACAAAGAGACGACAGACCTTACGGATATTATCGTTCACCACACTGCAAGCGTGGTCTATGGAAAGTCAGGTATAGGAAAGTCCTCTCTGCTTCGTGCTGGTGTATTTCCGCAATTGCGACAGAATGGCTTTGTCCCCATATATCTGAGACTTGCTCATAATACTGATGTGCCATATACACAACAGGTGGAGAATGCCATTGCAGAGAATGTCATGCTCAAGGATTTACTGCTTGAATCGAACATTCCCGATATGGGGTTGTGGGACTTCTTGCACCGCCACCAGTTCTTTGATGCTAACGGCGACTATGTGACACCTGTCCTCGTACTGGATCAGTTCGAGGAAATTTTTACCTTAACCCAAGTAGAGCATAAGTCCGATGTACAGGCATTCTTCACAGAATTGGCAGATGTGTTGAACGATGTGAAGCCCGACAGAGTCATTGAGGCGGAAGCCGCTTACAATAGAAAAACTGCTCAGCCTCAGGACGCTGCAAACACAACGGGTTTTGTGCTTCAGTCGTTGTCAAGTGCCTCGCTAAAATACGAGAAATCACCTTCGTTCCGCATCGTGTTCAGTCTGCGTGACGACAGTCTTTACTTGTTGGAACGTAGCAGTGCGAAGATTCCAGCACTGAAGACGAACCGCTATAACCTGCGTGCCCTTGATGAGGACAGCGCATTGGATGTCATCACGAAGCCCTGTCCGGACCTTTTCTCTGAAAAAGCGGCTCGTGAGATACTTGACGGCCTGGCCTACTACGAATATGATGACTATCGCGTAGTAGATCCTGCCATACTGTCGCTTTTCCTTTATACCTATTATCAAGAGCAAGGAAAAGTCTCTTATTCTGATATTTTCGGGAGGTATTATAAAGAATGTACAAAAGACATTCAGGAAAGTTCAATTGCTTATATTGAAGATCACCTGCTGACAGAAAGGGGGAATCGGAACCAGATACCTTTTGCCGATATCGTTGCTGCTGGTGTAGCACAAGGTGAGTTGGAGCTTTTGCTGGAGCGAAAGATTCTCAAGACGGAGAAGCGGAAGGGGCATGATTATGCGGAGTTCTCTCATGACCGACTGTGTGATCAGGCTCTTAAGCATCGCGAAGAGCGGAAGTTAAGACAACAGACGAGGAAAATGAGAAAAAGGATGCTTATGGCAAGCCTTGTCACCCTTGCGTTATTGGGGATTTTTTTGGTGATGTTTTGGCAGAATAGCGAAAGACTACAGGCAAGAATATCGGCAGATTTGGCTGCATCAAAAGAACGTATAGCGATTTATAAGGCTCATTCGTCAGAAAGAGAAAAGAAACAAGCTAATCGGGAAAGAGATTCAATCAGCAAGCTAAATCATGTGCTTGATGAAAGAGGTAGAATCATAGAACTGCAAAATCTAAGGTTGAAAGCTGATTCTATTGCAAAAGAAAAACACCTTGCCCGTATACAGCAAGATTCGATAGTTTTGACACAGAATAGAGACTCTTTGTCTGATGCAATTAAATTATCAAAAGAGAAGGAAAGAGAAATCGAATTCCAAGCAGAGATGATGAAGAGAATACAGGGTATGGCATTGTACAATTCATGTATAAGTATGCGTACTGCTGTTGAAAATGGAAACTTTAAAGAACTTGCAACAGCAAACCGTGTGTTTAAGTCATGTAAGACGCACTATTGGGGTGGTTCGTTGCAAAAAATATATGGAGAAGAACTCTCATTTAACGACCATTTCATATTCAGTTCAGTTTTCGTGGACAGTATGTTATCTCAAGGTAATAAGGTATATAAATATGCAGATCAATATAATCGAATACAATCATATCAAGCTGCGATTAGAGAAGATGAAGAAACTGTGAATTATAAAACATGTATGGTAGGTGCTTCTTCATCTGTGAAATATGCGTTTTATTCAAAGGGACATCAGGAACTTGCATTTGTTACAGAACCCAAGGGAATAATTAACATTCGTGTTTTTGACAAAACCCATAATGAACGATACAATTATGACATGGATTTGCCATATCGTTTTGTCACACTGGAATTACCAACTGAGAAGCGAAGTAGGATAGAGGTGGAAATCATCAATAAAACGAACAGAAACATAAGTTTTGTAATAATCAGTAACTGACATGGCAAGAATACTCATAGGATTATTGATTATATTTACATTTAGCGGAGTTTATAAATGTAGAGCTCAAATTGAGGATTCAAACTTGTATGAGGTTGCTAAGCTGTCACTTCAAGACAACGAAATCCTCATAAAGACACACTGTTCCATAGGGTCGTCAGGGCAGGTTGAGTATTTTGCGCATACCGTAAAGAAAGGCTACATGGCCCCTCATACCTTTCATCTTTTTAAGGAAAGTGATTTGGAAAACGAGTTGAAGAAAGGTGAAGCATTATATACGGGTACGGCAGTTACTCAGTTGTTGTTGAAGCCTCTTCAAAATGAACTTGAGGGCGTAAAAAGGATATTTTTAAAGCCTTCTGGGGAGTTACGTCAGTTTGCGATAGAATATTGTAATGTCGGGAACTGTCAGATGTTGGCCGAGAAATATGAATTCTATAGGTTGTCCTCGTCAGAGGTTCTGACCCATAGGGAAAGTATACATAAACCATATACATCATATACGATATTTGGTGGGATAGACTTCGATAAACTACCAGATTTCGAAGAGAAGTATCAAGAGGGTGCTTCAAAATGCCGCTATGGATATTTGCAAGATTCCTACGAAGCGGCAATGGATATTCACTACTATTTGACGAGAAAAGGACTTCAGGGAAAACTATATGCCAATGAAGTGGCAACAGAAGCATCTCTCAAACAGCAGTCCGGACAAAATGTGCAGATGTTTTTCATTGAGACTCATGGAGTAAGTACGGCAAACAAAGGAAACCATGATTATCCCAATGCGCTTATGCTTGCGGGTGCCTCTTATGTTTTGGAAGGAGGTGTCGTACCTGTGGAATACGAAGACGGCCTATTAACAACAGATGAGATTGCAAAGTTAGATTTGTCTCATGTAGATTTGGCAATAATATCCGCCTGTAAGTCTGCATTAGGAGACTTGGAAGAAAAAGACGGATTGTTGAACGCCTTTAAAGCGGCGGGGGTGCACTCGCTCGTAGTGACTACTGATGATGTGGTGGATTATGTTTCTGGTGAAGTTTGGAAAGTGTTCTTTCGTAATATCATCGAAGGGAAAAGCAAGCGGGAAGCTCTTCTTGATGCGATAAAGCATGTGAGAACTATTCACGATGGCTTTTATTGCTCTCCTAAGTTTTGGACTCCTTTTATACTTATTGATGGATTAGATTAATGAGCATATTATGAATAAACTTTTTTATTGGAGTATATTGTCATTATTGACATTTGGTAACATAACAATTAAGGCACAGGATATGTCTCAAAACAAATTATTGCGAGAGGTGGCCGAGATATGTGGAACAGGAAACCACGAACCTGCTGATTGCCAGCTTTTACGTCAAGGTGCGAAGATATTCGATATTTCAATACTGGATTCACTTGCAGATTTGAGAGAGAATCGCGTATTAGATAAAGGAAACAAGGTAGTCAGGAGTGCTTTGGTTTCACTGTCAAAATATGCGACGAAACACTTCGGCACAGGTAGCCGTGAAGAGGTGATGTGTAACCGGTTTTATCTACAGGCGATTGCAGATACAGAGAAAGACCTGGCTCTACAGATAGCGAAGGCTAACTCAGACAAGGCAGAACGGCTGTATCAACGTACTCCCAAGGATATAGAGTTGAAGATTTTATCTCTGGTAACACGAATAGAACGATTTTTTATAGAGAGGCAGCATGACTTAGACAATCCAACCCATTGGAACGAAGTCTTTGAAATAGAAAAAGCACTGGAAGCGGAGATAAAGGGGAAGCGTCCCACATCCATAGAGTGGATAGACTTATGTATGTATTTGTCAATGTGGAAGGCCGACAAGCCTGATACAGATGTAATGGGGTATGTGGATTATGCTTTCAATAAGTTGTTACCAAAGGGAACTTCTGTTATAGGCTTATTAGATAATGGATATGTCAACAATGCTGAGGGTTGGGCCCAGAATGCTTATGAAACAGCAAAGGCTACGTGGGGAGAATCTGATATCCGGACCATACATTGCGAGTTGCAATTGTTAACTGCACAAATGATGCTCCCCGCAACAGACTATGAAAAGAACCACAACAGACTTCAGGAAATGCAAAAATGGCTTGAAGGCTATCTCCCCTATGGCGATTTGTTAACACAGGAAGTTGAACTGCTGAAATGGGACTATGATGTATATTTTGGAAAGAATCTCTATGAAACGGGTAGATATTTCTCTTCGTTATTTAAAGTGGAGCAGTTTTATGGTAAGAAGAATATAGTCTATCTGAACAGCTTACACCGAATGGTTAGCCAGCAACTACAGGTAGACCTGACCAAGGTTGCAGAATTATTACGAGAAGAAGAACAATTGTTAGAAGAACTATTCCCAGACCGTTCTGATATGTACTGGATTTATCAGATAGGCACAACTTATACTCGGTTTGCATTGTCTGCCTCTCAACCTGATAACTTCCAGCAATTTCTTTCCATGCTTCATGATTATTATTTAACGAGCCACCAACCTAGATGGTCATCAATATATATCGGTCGGAATCTGTGCGAGATCTACCGTCAGATGGAACACCCAGATGAGGCGGTATTAGT